>WNGR01004110.1_pt1 | contig 15754 bp, 12 predicted proteins | sample 5407581 | NCBI WGS metagenome assembly WNGR01 (sample SAMN13153383, study PRJNA577476) | soil metagenome | isolation source: 80 cm soil or saprolite under Garry oak tree replicate 2 | place: USA:California | collected 2016-06-15
AGTTTGCGGCGGTTGCCACCGATCTGCATTCCGGACAGGAGATCTGGTTGCGCGAGGGCAAGGTGTCGGTCGCGATCGGCGCTTCGATAGCCGTGCCGGGCCTGTTTCGTCCAGTACCGTACGACGATCGCTACCTTGTCGATGGGAGCGTCGTCAATCCGATCCCGGTCTCGTTGTGCCGCGCGATGGGGGCGGATATCGTCCTGGCGGTCGATCTCGGGTCCGACCTCGTCGGGCGCTACGTGGGTGACGATGATCGGGCGCCGACGCGGACCGGCCCCCGCGGCTTCATGAGCAGAGTCCTGCCCCGGTTCAACCGGACCGGGGAGAAGCAGGCGGAGCCGGCTCCGCCCGCCCTGCTCGAGACGCTCATGGGCTCGATCAACATCATGCAGCTGCGGATCGCCCGCAGCCGCCTCGCCGGCGACCCTCCCGACGTTCTGCTGACGCCGCGCCTCGGCAATCTGGGCCTGCTCGATTACCACCGGGCGCAAATCGCGATCACGGAAGGCCGCGAAGCGGTCACGCGCATGCTGCCCGCGATCCGCAGCGCGATTCCCGCCTGAGTCGAAGGACGGTCCTAGCCGGATTGCAGCTGACGAACGAAACCCTCGACCCCGCGCAATAACATCTCCACGGCGATCGCCGTCAGCAGCAATCCCATCAGCCGCTCGAAGGCGGCGAGCACCCCTTCACCGACCCACCTGCTGATGCGCTCCGCGAAGACCAGAACCACCAAACACACTGCTATCGCCACGGTCACTGCGAGAAGCCACTCCGGCAGGCGCTGCGGCGCGCGCGACACGAGCAGCACCACGGTGGCGATTGCCGCGGGCCCGGCTATGGAGGGAATCGCAAGCGGCACGATGAACGGCTCGCCTGAAGCCGTTTCTCCGAAAATGCCCTCGGGGCCGTGAAAGATCATGCGCAGCGCGATCAGGAACAGGATGACGCCGCCGGCGAGGTTGAGCGAGCGCTCCGACAATCCGAAGAGCTCGAGGAGAGAGCTGCCGAAAGGCACGCATATCAGCAGCACGGCGAGCGCGATCGCACACTCGCGCACGATCACGCGGACGCGGCGTTCCGGATCGACGTGGCGCAGCAGAGAGACGAACAAGGGGATGTTACCGATCGGATCGGTGACCAGCAGCAGGATCACGACGGCGGAAGCGAAGGAGACTTCCATGGCGCGAGCTTACACCAGCCGACGGCGAGTGCGACTACGCCCAGCGCCATCGCAGCCGCGGCGGCGACGCGGCGCGGCACGTCTCCTTCCCGGAGCCAGTGGGCCCCTATCAGCGCGGCAAACAGGATACTGATCTCGGCGACGATTCAAACCATCGCAAACAACGTAACTTCGGCCTCCTTGCGACAGCCGTCGCCGCCGATGCCGGCGCGCCGTTATTGCAGCTCGCCGGCTACTGGACATTTTCCCTGTTCTCACTGGGGATCTTGGCCCTGCGCGCGCCGCGCTGCGGTCACCTGGACGCTGCTCCTCGGGCTGGCGTTGGCTCTCGCCGCGTGCGGTGGCGGGGGCAGTGGCGGAGCCTTGGGCCAGCGGGCACGCCGCCGGGCACCTGCAGTATCTCGATTTCGGCCAGCGCCGGCGCAGCAAGCCACTCCGCCGCGGTATCCGTGACAGTCCAATAGGACCGATCGCTAATGGCTCAAACAGGCGGAAGGCGACCACGATTCCGGCACCAGGCGAAGGGCAGAGTAAATTTATCACTGCATTCTTGTAGCCATGGTGTCGCACATGGTTTTGAGTTCTGCATGTAAAACTTCGCAACGGGCTGCCGGGTCATTTCTCCGCACACGCTCCAACTGGCACAATTCGCGATCCGGGCCTTGCGCGGCTTGCGCGTCGCATTCCGTCCACGACTGCGGCGCGACATCAGTCTTGCGGAAACCGTAGAAGGAAAACCTTCCGGCGGATTCCCAATCGGAGCGTGCCCGGGCAAGCAGCGTACGAGCCGCGTCGCATCCGGCTTTCGCGCCTTGCGCGCGGCCGGAATTCGCGCAAGTCCCGCCGACCGCTTCCGCGCACGCGGCCGCTTTCTCCGGGGAGGAAAGATATTCACACATCCCGCGATCGGCCTCGTTCACTCCGAATGCGACGTAGCAGTCATCGCGTAACCCCTGTCCGGAGATGGAACCGCAATAGGAACGATCGCGCACCTGCAAAGCGACCACAATCCAGCAACCGTCCTGCAAACTCACGTGGTTTCCGCCGAGCGCCTTGCACAAGCGCTCGGACCTCGCCTGCCTGACTGTTTCCGCCCCCGGCGCCCTGGGTCCAGTCTCTTCGCGTTCTTGTGCCAGCGCCGCAGGTTCGGGCGGCGGCTCTTGTGTCAGCGCCGCAGGTTCGGGCGGCGCCTCTTGTGCCAGCACCGCGGGTTGCGGCGGAGTGGGTTGCAGGTGCACCGTTACTAGATCGGCAGCAAGTTGATACCAGCCGTTTTGGTCCGTTCCAGTCATCGATGTGCCCCTTATCCATATGTTGTCGTAGTTGTCGGCACTATCCTCCGGATGCGGGAAACCGGCCTGATGCAGGACCAGGTGATTGCCGGTCGCCTTGCCGCTGGTTCGATTCCGGCCACCTGGATCCCAATCCATGTAACCGGTGAACTGTCCATCCGGCCGCACTTCCTCGATGACCAGTGTGAAAGAACGCGGTTGTACGCCAGCAATCTTCCCTTTCCAAGTTGACGGCACAAGGCGGTATGTCAGCTCTGTCTCGTACCAGAAGACAAGCGCGTTCTTGCCCTGGAAGTACAGGGACTTGGTCTGGGGCTCAAGGGCCACCGCACAGAAAACCGCTACGGCCACCGTCCACAGTGCGATTTCTCTCAAGCGCGTATGGTTTTGTCCGGATGTGCGCAAAAAGCGTCGCACAAGAGACGAGAGTGCGCCGCCGACCACGAATGCCACCGCCGCGGACAGCACACTCACCACAGTAACGGCCAGCACACTCGAAGTCATGATGCCGAGTGCGATTGCCGGCAACCGATCGTATCCCGGTAATAGGCCGACTTGCGCAGCTGCGATACTGCCTAACAGCCCAGTGATCAAACCCAGACCTGCCCCCTTCAACACACTTGCGAGCCGTGGGGCGCAGAAAGGTAGCCCCGCGGAGATGACGGCGCTCGCTGCAATCAGGGTCGACACGAACGAACCTAGTCCGGGCGAATACAAGACAACGGTGTGAGTGACGGTGTAGCCGATCCCGCTCTCGCGCATGCCAAACCAGACGAAGCTCAGGTACACCATGAGGCAGATCAGCATGGCGCCATACGATCCGCCCCATTCCGCCTTGGCCCGTGACCATCCAAGAAATCTGGTGATCCACGGTTCCGGGATAGCGTGCTGTTCGGGTAAATCGTGCATGGGAGGCGCGGCCTATGCCCTCAATCGAGGGATGAGATCAAGCGAATTTCCCGCAGGATACCGGCACCCGGTCCGCGAGCCGTCGGGTTCGACGCATATTCCCTTCCTACGCGCCGAGATGCATGCGCCATTTTCGTAGATCAGTCAGGCGCCCAAGCCGTCACTTTGTAATCATAGCATTGCATAGATTCCCGAGTTCCGCCTGCACCATCGCACAACGCGCCTCCGGATCGTTTCTACGCACGCGCTCAAGCCGGCACCAATCGCCCGCCGCGGCGCCCTGGTCCGACGCGCCTGCCGCATCGCACGCCGCCCATGTCTGCGGCGCGACATCAGTCTTGCGAAAACCGTGGAAGGAAAAGTTTCCCGCAGACGCCCAATCCGACTTCACCCGGGCGCGCAGGCTGCGTGCCGCATCGCATCCGGCGCCCGCCGCTCCCGGCTCCTTGCTCGCCTTCGCACAAGCCCCGCCGACCGCCTGCGTACAGGCCGCCACCCTGTCCGGGGAAGAAAGGTATTCGCACACCCCGCGTTCGTCCTCGTTCACGCCGAAGGCGGCGTAGCAATCGTCCCGAATGACGTGGTCGTTGATGGAGCCGCAGTGCGATCGATCTCGCACCTGCAGCGCGAGCACGATCCAGCAACCGTCCTGCATGCCCGCCGTCTTTTCCCCTAGCGCTTCGCACAGACGCTCGGACCTCACCCGACTGACCGTTTCCGCCCCGGCCGCCCGGGGACCGGCGTCTTCTAGCTCAGGTGCCAGCACTGTAGGCGCGGGCGGCGGCGGCGATATCGGCGCGGAACTCGCGGCAGGAGGCGGCACCGGGACCTCGGCCCGCGCCGACTGAGGTTGCACGTCCGCGGTGACCCGCTCCGCTAAGAACTTAGCCTTACCGTTCTCACTGGCGCCGGTGAGGGATGTAGCGGTCAACCACATGTCGATCCTGCCGGCACTGATCAATATCTCGTTGTCCTCGAAGACCAGATGATTGCCGGTCCCCTTGCCGGTAAAATCGCGCCTGCGACCGGATTCCCACGCCATATAGCCGGTGAACCGGCCATCTGGCTGCATCTTCTCGATGACGAGCGTGAAACCGTAGAAGTGGTCCATCACCATTTGACCTTTCCACGCCGAGGGTGCAATGCTGTTCTGGGGATACAGCCTCGACAGGGATATGACCTGAGGCCAATAAGCGGCTCCGCCGAAGAGCACGACGGCGAGCGTCCCGGCAACTCCGTACCCGAAGCATTGCTGCCACGTCTTCAGGGGCGGCAGATAGCGTCGGGCGAAAAACGAGAGCGCGCCACCGACCGCATACGCCGCCGCGGCCGAAACTAAACTGACCACGGCAATTGACCACCGGCTTGTGAAAATAATCGAGACCGCGAAATCCGGTATCAGGTCGAAGAGCGAAATCGAGTAGCTGGTCACCAGACCGGTGATCAGACCGAGGGCAGCTCCTCGCAGCACGCTCGCCGGGCGAGGCAGGTACAAGGGCAGCGCGGCGGCAACGACGGCGCTCACCGCGACCACACCGGCCAATGGCCCAACCCGGTTCGGTGCCAACGTGCCAAACGTGGCAAGGAAGTGTTCGAGTGCCTTGTCGTACGCGACGATTCCGATAGCGACCAGGCATACGGCAAGCCAAAGCAGCATGGCACTGGCCGATCCCCACAGTGCGCTCGCCTGCGACCAACCCGGAAAGCCGACCGCGCGGTGTTCTGGAGATCCGGCTCCCCTCGTATTGGGCGCTTGACCCACTGTTCCTGTGCGATATCGGGACCGCCGATACAGGATGGCCGCCGCGATCAGCGTGCCGATGAGCACGCCCGCAGCCAGTACGCCGATCAGGGACGCGTCAAGTCGCATGGATCAGCTATCCGGGATATGAGCCGCCGGATGAGTTGACGCGGATTCGCCGCGAGCCCCCGCGCCGAGTCCTGCAACCGTATAGACTTCCGCGCAACCCCCCCATTCCCTGCAGCGTCCGGATGCCTTCAACCCTGCCACAACCCGCGCACGCCGACAACCGCGCCGAGTACCTGTTCGTGAACGGATTGACGGTCCTGACGGTCATCGCGGCCTGGCTGTTCGTGCCGCAACTCGCCGATGCGTTCGCGATCAAGCATGTTGTCACGGCGATCGGCCTTCTGCTCCTCGCGCTGATCTTTCTTTCGCAAGTTACGCCGCCTTGGCGCCTTCCAGGCGGCTTGGTCGGCGCCGGAGCGCTCATTTGGCTTTCCGCAGTCATCGTCTCCGCTGCCGCGGCGGACAATGGCCGGCTGGCGGCCATGGATCTGGGCAAGCTCGCGCCCTTTGTCGTGCTCGTTGTGTGCCTCTTCAACGTGCGCGATCAGGATGCGGCACGAAGCCGCATCGAGATGGGTCTGCTCGTGGCAGCGGGAGGCATCGCGATTTTCGGCCTGAAGCAATGGCTCTTCCCCGAATTCCTCGATCCCGGCTTTCACGCCCCCGGCAAGATGCGGATCTACTCCACGTTGGGCAACGCGAACCTCGCCGCACTCGTCTTGCTCCCCGCGCTGCCGCTCGCGTTGTTCCATTGTGTGCGCAGCGGCGGATCCGCGCGCATTGCCTATGCCGGACTTGTCGCCCTGCTCGCAACCGGTCTGGTGGTCACGCAGGCTCGTCAAGCGCTGTTTGCCGTCGCAGTGATGGTTTTCCTTGCCCTGGTCTGGCTCGTCCCCGGACCGCGCATGCGCATAGCCGCCGTGGTGGTGGGACTTGTCGTTGGCGTCACGGCGGTTGTCCTGACGTTCGTGAGCTTCCCGGAGAGTCTAGTGCATTCTGCGAAGGGGCGCTGGTTCATCTGGATGAGCGGATTGCACATGATGTGGCAGCACCCGCTCACGGGCATCGGCCCCGGCCATTTCGGACTGAACCACACGGACGCGCAGGCGGCCCTCTATGCGACGGGCGCGTTCGGCGCGTTCCTCGACAACGCCGCCGTCGTAAAGGACGCGCACAACGACTTCATTCACTGGGGCGCGAGCGCGGGCATTGCCGGCTTTGCGGGGTTCGCACTGTTGTGCCTGGCGACGCTCCGGCAAGGCTGGCGCTCGCCGGAATTGCGCCAACATCACCCGCAACTGTTGCTCGCGCTGGCGGGTTTCGCGGCGGCCATGCTTTTCACCTCGGCGCTGGTCCACGCCGCGACGGCGCTCGTCTTCTGGCTGCTAATCGGCTTGGTGCTCCGCCATGGCCCGACTCCGGCTGTGGAATCGAAGCCCGGCCGCGTCGGACGATACGCCGTGTGCGGTTCGATTGCCCTGGCGCTTGGCGCGAGCGCGATATTCGGCTACCTCGAGATACGCGCTCAGCGTGACCAGGCCGAGGGCAACAAACTGATGGAGCAGCGCGATCTATGGCTTGCCGGGAAGAAATACCGCGACGCGCTCGCTTGGTCGCGCACCGACGGCGAGCGGCTCAAGCTCCACGCCAGCGCGCTGTTCCTCGCCGGGCAACCCCGCGGGGCGCTGGCGGCGCTCGGCGAGGCGCGGCGCTATTCCGGCGACATCGGTATTTACATCCTGGAGGCGGAGATCCTGACCCGCCTCGGCGACTACGAACGTGCGATACAAATCTATGGCCGCCTGATCGCCGCGTTTCCGAAGATGATCACGCCGCGCTTTGTTCTTGGACAGATCTACGCGTTGCGCGGCGAACATGCGCTCGCGGAAAGCGAGTTCATGCAAGTGGTCGCGATCCAGCCCTCGCCGTTCAATCTCAACATGACCGGCGAGAAAGTGGAAATGCAAAAGGAAATCGCCCGCCGCTATCTGCTGGAGCGCCCAGGGGGCTGAGGCCCGCGAGCCGCCGAGGACCAAGAGGCCGCGGGCCAGATCGTCAATGGGAGGCGAGCGCCGCCGGCACCGAGTCCCGCTCGGGCCCCATCCAACCTTTGGAGATATCGAACGGCTGATACTCGACGACTTCCGACCCGTCCTTGAACCTGTAGGACGAGCCGGCGAACAGCACCACCCTGCGCGCAATCGCACGCTTGAGCATCTGAGCGGTATCCGACGCGTGGACGGTCATCGTCTTTCCCGCCGGGTCGAGGGCGTACACGGTTTCATAGACGCTCGCGTACAAGCGACCCCCTTCCTGTCGCAAGGCGTGATACCCCCCGGCGATGACCTCCAGGCGATTCGCGCCGAATTCGGTGTACGCGAGGCGATACGAATCGCCGTGATTTCCGCCCAGCAGAAGCCACAACTCGTCGTTCGCGACGACCATTTTCGCGGGCGTCCCCGGCAACCTGTCGCTTACGGCGACCTCCGCCCGATCCTCCGACGTCCTGCTGATCCTCAGCAACCGCGGCGCGTCGCTCGCAAGCCAGACGGCCCCCCCTTGCGCGACGGCTTGCGTGAAACGAGCGCCGACGCCGCTCAGCGAGTGGCGCAGCGCCTTAAAAGTTTCCTTCGCGTCGTCGAAAAGGAAAACCCCGCTCTCCGTGGCCAGCCACAGTCCTGACGAAGCCGGGAGCACCTTGCGAATGTCCTTGAAGGAACCAGAGGCGAGTTTGAACCGATGCAACTCGCCGGACGCGATTCGATAGCGGTACAAATCTTCACCGTAGAACCATACCGTTCCCCGGTCGTGGTCCTCGGCGATGGCATCCGGGCGAACGGTGTCGCTCCTCAGCGCCGCGGTAAACGCGCTCAGGCCCGTCCCCAGGTCGACCACGCGGGTCCCGTTCGGCGCTACGGACCACGTCAGATTCCCGGCGCTCGTCAGCGTGCTGCCGAATCCGGGGTGCCCGAACGCGTCGCTGCTGCGCGCAGGTTTCTCTAACCGAAGTCTTGCCAACGATTCCTTCGATGTACTGACTGCGGCGATCGCAACTGTCGCCACCGGCGACAGCGCGAGTGGCAGGCGCCGCTCCACCTGGACCGGACGCGTAGTCATGATGCCGGCTTCCACGGAGCGCAAGGCACTCGCGCGCTGGTCCTCCGTAGCCGGCCCGGCTCCGGCACCGAGGGAGGAGAAAACGAGCAATGCACCTCCCAACAGCGGTGCCAGTCCGCCCACGCCGCTCACCGAGCCAGATGCCATGAACTTGATCATGAAAACATCCTCCATGGGAACCCCGAACTTGGTTATTGATCGGCCGCTCGATTATAATGCAAACACAAACGGGCCGGCGCAAACAACCAGCTCACGGAGGATTATTCCCATGGACAGCCAGACCCATATCGAATTTGCCGACAAACTGCTCGCGATCGCCCAGCGCAATCGAGCCTATGCCGTCGCCAGCCTGTTTCCGCAGATCGATCGCCATCCCCATGTCTTTCACCGCATGTATGCGCACACGGTGTTCAAGGCAGTGCGACTGGTGGACACCGGTCTCGGTGCGCTCGGCGGCGAGCGGCGGCAAGGAACGATCGACTACGAAGTCCGCCGCTTCGAAGAGGAGAAGGCGCGCTTTCAGGCATACATGAAGGCGAATTCCTGGACGTTACCCGTGGCGGACCCTGATGCGTTCCAATCCGCACTGCTCGCCTTCGTCTCGCACCTGTACCTCGACACCTTCAATCAGCCTACCCAGCCGTTTGCTCCGATGTCGATCTACTGCGCCGGACAGTGGAGCTTGTGGGAAAGAATCGGCGATTTCAGGCTCACCCTATACACGACCACCGTCATCGACCAGCTGCGCCGGGACCTTTTCTCACACCGGTTTTGGCGCACCTCGGATTCGTTCCCCGTGGCGGCGTTGATTCAGGCAATGCTGCACCGGCTCTGCCGGCTCAGCCTCGAACGGATCGGAGAGGGGGTCGTTGCGCCAGCCATGCGCGCCATGAAACTTGGCGCGCAGAGCGGTGCGCAGCTTGCGCGGGCCTGCGAATTTCTCGCAGAGTTCGAGGCCGTGTTGATCGACTTGCACGTCCGGCACCTTCTCGCCGAGGATGCCGCCGTCGGATCCGCTGCGGCGAGGGAAAACAAGGGGAAGCGCCTTGCGGAACTGGCAGGCTGAGTTTCCGTTCGAGCTGGCCGCCTACTCCTGCCCGCTCGTCAATCCGCCCGCGCAGCGGCACCTTTTCGAGAACAAGATCCACAACATACGGCTGGCCATCTCGCGGGTGGTCCCCCCGGTGCTGGAACACGGCGAGGAGTTCTCGTTCTGGCGCTTTGCGGGTGTACCGACTGCGGACAACGGTTACCGCGAGGGCGCTATGTTCGTCAATCGGCGCGTCACCACGTCCCTCGGCGGCGGTCTGTGCCAGCTCTCCGGGCTGATCTACAACTTGGCGCTCCTTTCTGGCCTGCGCATCGTGGAGCGACACAATCACAGCATCGACGCCTACGGGGAAGAGCGCTACATCCCGCTCGGCCACGACGCCACCGTGGCTTACGGCAGGAAAGACCTGCGCTTTCTCAATCCGCATCCCTTCCCCGTGACGCTGGAATTGGATGTCGACGAGCGGCGGGCCTGGGGCGCGGTGCGCGGCGCGCAAGACCTCGATTGCCGCATCCACATCGAGACGCTGCTCGTCGAGACCATTCCATCGCCGCTCAGGCGCCAGGCCGATGCGAGTGTTGCCGTCGGCGATGAAATCGTCGAGCCGGGTCTCACCGGCAAGCGGGTACGGGCCTGGCGTATCTTCGAGCGCGCCGGCGGGCCTTCGCGCCGGGAGCGGCTCTCGTACGATCGTTATCGCGAAACGCCGACGCGCGTGCGCTACGGCGCGACCCCGGCCGTGGCCAGGATGCGACGCCTCCTCGGCATCTTGGGCCTGCATGGATAGCCGCGACTTTCACGTTACCATCAAGGGATTACATTTCGACGAGCAAGGCCGGGTCCTGCTGCTCCGGGAAAACTCCGGCGTTTGGGACCTGCCCGGGGGACGCCTCGAGCACGGCGAGAGCTTCCACGAAGCGCTGCGCCGCGAGTGCCGGGAAGAGATCGGCATCGACTGTGAGATTCTCGACGCCGAGCCCCGCTGGTCGTGGCCGGCGCTGGGCGGCGACGGGGTTTGGAAAGTCGTGCTGTGCTTTCGCATCCGGCTGCCGCATCTCGACTTCACGCCTTCCGGCGAATGCGTGGGGCTCGATTTCGTCAGCGCTGCTGCGTTCGACCGCGTTGAGGTGGCGCCTCAGATTCGGCCATTGAAGGCATATCTCGGCTGAACGCCTCCAGTTTGGCGTTCAACGAGGCTTTCGCATCCTGTCTTCGAGCAGCTTTACCACCGCCCCTTTCCCCGACGTCTTTGCGATGTCCAGAGGTGTTTTGCCTTGCTTGTCCGTTGCGCGAGGGTCGAGCCCTTGATCAAGAAGGAAGGTGACCGCTTCGAGTTTGCCAGCCTGGGACGCGCTGTGGAGCGCATTCCAGCCGTCCGCGGAAACCGCGCGGATGTCGGCCCCCTTCGCGAGGATCAGCTTGTACAGCGGCGGATCGCCGCCGAAATTGAATGACTTGAGGAACGGCGTGAAGCCCCTGCGGTCTCTCGCGTTGACGTCGGCGCCGCGATCGATGAATAGCTTGGCCAGTTCTTCGTTCCCTAAGTAGTACAGCGCCAAGCTTAGAGGCGTGCCCAGTGAAGACTGGGCGTTGACCCGCGCGCCTTTATCGAGGAGCAGCGTGGCGAGCGCCACGCGATCTTTTATGCCGAGGCCCGAGCGAGCAAGGAGATGCAAGGAGGTGCCGTTCTCAGGGGTTGACGACGCGTTCACGTCCGCGCCACGCTCGATCAGCAGCTCGACCACCTTTCTGTCAATCTGATATTGAAGTGCGGTGTGCAGCGGCGTGCCCTGACCTGAAACGGCGTTCACCTTCGCACCTTTGTCGAGCAGGAGTTTGACCAATGCCATCCGGTCGGGCGAGCTGTTCTCGGAAGCGTGCGCATTCATCGCGAAATGCAAAGAGGTCGCGCCGTCCGCAGTCCGCGCATTGACATCGGCGCCCAGACGCAGGAGCGCTTCGACGGCCTCGCGGTGATTGTACTCTACGGCAAAATGCAAAACGGTCATGCCATTCGCGTTCGTCGCGCGCACGCTGGCGCCCCGTTGCAGCAGGAGCTTCATCATGTCCAGGTATCCCCGCTTCGCCGCCATGTGCAGCGGCGTGTTGCCGGGTTCATTGCGCGCCCTGGCGCTCGCGCCGCTGTCAAGAAGCAGGCGCGCAACCTCCAGATGATTCTCCGGTACGGCGCGATGCAGCGGCGTATTGCCGACGTTATTCACCGCCTTCGCGTCCGCGCCCTTGCGTAGCAGCAGCCGAACCACTTCGGCCCGGCCCGCCTGGGCCGCCCAGTGCAGGACCGTGCTGCCGGAACCGTCGCGCCTGCCGATCGGCAGGCCTCGGTCCAGCAGATACTGGACCAGTTGCACGTTTCCGGACCAGGCCGCGCCGTCCAGCAGCTCTCCGACGCCGGAGTCGCGCTGTCGAGCTTTTTCTTCTTCTCCCGCGAGCAGTTGCGGGGCGGCTGGTTTGCGTTTGTCGTGGAGCTCCACAATGGTGCCGAGCAAGTCGAAGCGCGGACGAAATCCCGACGCCAGGGCCTCCGCGATGACCTCGTACTGGACCTCCGGCTTGCGCGCCATCAGCGACTTGAGCAACACCGCATCCTCTTTCTTGATCACATGCAGCAGAACACGGGTATCGACCGTGGCGCTTTTGTCGAGCAGCAACTGGAGCAGTGCGCGCTGGGGACTATCGATCGCGAGGATCATCGCGGTCGGCGTAACGTTCGCCCCTTTGTCCACAAGCAGTCTGGCGATCGCCAGCCGCCCACCCTGGGCAGCGAGCTCCAGCGGCACGCAGCCCATCTGTTCGTCGCCTCCAACACCTTCGCGCTCCTCCTCACCGACGGCTGCGCGCGCATTGGCATCGGCGCCCCGATCGAGCAGCAGGTTCACGGTGTCGCGGCGCCCCTCCGAGACCGCCAAACACAACGGCGTTTCCAACTTCGCGTTCACCGCCTCGATCTCGGCCCCGGCATCGAGCAGCAATACGGCGATCTTCTGCCGGCCGCGCGAGGCCGCCAGGTGCAGCGGCGTCGTGCCGTCGGGCGCTTTGACCCCGGCTTCCGCGTTGTTCTTCAGCAGCAGCTCGACGACTTCGATCTGCGCTTCAGCGACAGCGTGATGAAGGGCGGTAAATCCCTTGTCATCGCCCGCGTCGATGCCTTGCCCGATCAACCTGGAAGAACCTTTCTCGATCAACCGCGCCACCGTCGCCTTGTCCCCCGCCTTCGCGGCATCGTGCAACGGACCGGCCATGACCGCTGACGCGAACCAGAACAGGCCCGAAACGGAAAGCGCGAGGTTGCGAAAGGTCATGGTTTCCCCTCGGCAGATGGTACCGGACTCCGTGGCCGGCTGGCAATGCGGGCCCGCGTCGGCGCCCAGCGCAGCTTTTTTCACACAGGATTTTGGACAAATGCGAGCGTAGAATCGGGCGATGCGTGCGTGGCGCGCGCCCAGGGCACTCATGAATTCACGCCGACGTTTTCTTCGTACTTCCGCTGCTTCGGCGGCCGGCGTTTTCTGTGGGTCGTCGCTGTTCGCTTGGAGCGATTCTTCCTCCGCAGCCCGGGATGCATGGGCCGCAGGCGAGCACTTCCTGAATGGCGATGGAGCGCGCGGCAGCGAGTCGCTGTTCGGATCGGTTTCCTATTCCTCCCGGCCGGGCCGGGTGAAAATCTGGCGCTTCGGCCAGAACAACGGCCTCGAGATCAATCTGCCCTTCCTGCATGTCGACCGCATCAACGGGCCGCATCCCTACGTTCGCGTCGTCGAGATCTCACGTTGACGTCGGGTTGCCGTGTGATTCGCCGCGCCCAATTGCAGCGGATCGCCGCTTCGGCGCCGGCGCAAGCGGGATCTGCGCAGCGGCCAGCACAGCGAGCGCGAACCGCGCCGGCTAACTGCTACCCGTCGGTTGAGTCCCGCAAATGCGTGACGGCGGACGAGGGGCCGCCAACTTATGGAGCAGAAAACAGAAACGCGGGCAAATTGCCCGCGTTTCTGCGGCTACGGGCGGTTCAGCCGCGTCCCTGGATCACCCCGTTGATGACCTTCACCTTGTCGCCGCTGCGCCAGCTCGGCGGCGTGGCCTGGGTGAACAGACCCTTGCTGCCGTCCTCGTAGCGGATGACGATCTGGTACTCCACGGTCTTTTTCGCGTTCTTCTCGATCTGGTTTCCGGCAAGGCCGCCGCCGAGGGCGCCGAGGACGGTTGCGACGTCCCTGCCTCGCCCGCCGCCGACCTGGTGGCCGATGACGCCGCCGACCACCGCACCGCCGACGGCCCCGGCGCCCGAGCCCTGACCTGCTTTCTCGACCTCGCGCACTTCCTCGACCACGGCGCACTCGCGGCAGATCGCAGCCACGACGACGGGGGGAGGAGGCGGAACGGCCGCATAAGCGGGCTCGCGCGGCGGCGCGGATCTCGCCACCGGTTTCGGCTTCACCGCGGGCTTGGGCTCGGCGGGCTTTGCCTCATCGGGCTGCGCCGCGGGCTGCTCGGGTACCTGGGCAACGGGCGTGCTTGCGGCGCCCGGGTTTCCGACCGAGGTCGGGATCCAGCCGAGAACGGCTCCGATTCCCACGAGGCTGAACAGCGTGATCGCGATCGCGGCGATGATGAGGAGTGGATGGGTCTGACGTGCGGCTTGCGCTTCCATGAGGGCCTCCTGTTACAGGGTGTCAAGCTTACCCGCAATAACGCACGAGGCGCCAGAGGGTTGATGTAACAGAGTGTTTCGGCGTTGCAGAAACTTCAGGTTTCCTGACGCAGGTGGGGAAACAGCAGCACGTCGCGAATGCTCGGGCTGTTGGTGAACAGCATGACCAGGCGGTCGATCCCTACGCCCTCGCCGGCCGCGGGCGGCAGGCCGTATTCCAATGCCCGGATGTAGTCGGCGTCGTAGTACATGGACTCCTCGTCGCCCGCGGCCTTCGCCTTGGCCTGCTCCTCGAAACGCGCTGCCTGGTCTTCGGGATCGTTCAGCTCGGAGAAGCCGTTCGCGATCTCGCGCTCGGCGATGTAGAGCTCGAAGCGGTCGGCGACCTCGCGATTCCTGTCGTTGCGCCGCGCAAGCGGCGACACCTCGGCGGGGTAGTCCACGATGAAGGTGGGCTGGATGAGCCGGGCTTCCGTGGTCGCTTCGAAAAGCGCGAGCTGCAGCGCGCCGATGCCGGCCCTCACCGGCGGCTCGACGCCGCGTTTCCTCAACGCCGCGATCAAGGCTTCGCGGCTTCCGAGCTCGCGCTCGCCGATCTCCGGGTGAAATTTTCGGACCGCCTGGAGGAGGGTCAGCCTCTCGAAAGGCGCGGCGAGGTCGATCGCGTGCTCGCCGTAGCTCAGCTGCAAGGTGCCGAGCACCTTCCGAGCGAGGTCACGCAGCATTTCCTCGGTGAAATCCATGAGGTAGCGGTAGTCGCGGTAGGCCTCGTAGAACTCGAGCATGGTGAACTCGGGGTTGTGCCGCGTCGACATACCTTCGTTCCTGAAGTTCCGGTTGATCTCGAACACCTTTTCGAATCCGCCTACCACCAGGCGCTTGAGATAGAGCTCGGGCGCGACGCGCAGGAAAAGGTCCACGTCGAGCGCGTTGTGATGCGTCTTGAACGGTTTCGCGTTGGCGCCGCCCGGGATCGGCTGCATCATCGGCGTCTCGACCTCGAGGAAACCCTTGCCCGTCATGAATTCCCGGATCACGTGCACGATGCGGCTGCGCGTCTGGAACACGCCGCGCGTGTCCTCGTTCATGATGAGGTCCACGTAGCGCTGGCGGTACTTCTGCTCCTGGTCGGCGAGGCCATGGAATTTCTCCGGCAGCGGCCGCAGCGCCTTCACGAGCAGGCGCAGGTCCGCCACTTTCACCGAAAGCTCGCCGGTCTTGGTCTTGAACAGGGTTCCTTTCGCGCCGAGGATGTCGCCGAGGTCGTAGTGCTTGAAGGCCTCGTACGCAGCCTCGCCGACGCCGTCGCGGGCGACATAGAGCTGGATGCGCCCGCTCATGTCCTGAACGGTGGCAAAGCTCGCCTTCCCCATGACGCGCTTGAGCATCATGCGGCCGGCTACCGCGACTACAACGTGCTTCGACTCGATTTCCTCGTTCGATTTTGCGTCCCATGTCCTGTGCAGGTCGGCGGCGAGATGCTCGCGCATGAAATCGTTCGGGAAGGCGGCGCCGCGCTTTCTCAGTTCGGCGAGCTTCGCGCGCCGCTCCGCGATGATCTGGTTTTCGTCTTGTTGCAGCGGGTGCTCGGGCATCGCTGCTACACGCCCTTCTTCAAGCTCGCGGTGATGAAGTCGTCGAGATCGCCGTCGAGCACTTTCTGCGTGTCGCCTTTCTCGACCCCAGTGCGCAGATCCTTGATGCGCGACTGGTCGAGCACGTA
>WNGR01004111.1_pt1 | contig 15753 bp, 17 predicted proteins | sample 5407581 | NCBI WGS metagenome assembly WNGR01 (sample SAMN13153383, study PRJNA577476) | soil metagenome | isolation source: 80 cm soil or saprolite under Garry oak tree replicate 2 | place: USA:California | collected 2016-06-15
CCTTCGATTGAGCAACGAGGATGGGTTCGGACATGGTCGGGAATTATGATTTTGCCAACGGCACTGCGATTGTCCAGCACTCGTCGCGCGCCAATGCCAAGGACCGCGATCACCGACCGCGGCTACAGCGCGCGTTTGCGCCAGGCACCGAGGACGAGGCCGCTGATCGCGAAGCCGAACAGAGGCCGGCCCATGTCAATCAAGATGAGTGACCAAGGGTTCGTTTCAAAGGCGGAGAACACAGAAATGGTCGCGTATTCCATGAACAAGAACGCGAACCAACAGGCGAGCGCGATTTTGAGACCGCAGAATGCGCTTGTCGCGTTCAATCGCGAGATCAGCATCGCCAATGTGTAGTTGACGACAACCGAAGCGATAAACGCAAGGACGTAGGCGCCGACATTATGTGTATGCTCGATGTCGGTCATCGTCCGGGCGTGCAGATTGAGCCACTTCTCGCCGAAGATAGCGTACCATCCCCAGCCGATGAGGAAATAAACCACGATTAAAATCCAGACCGCGAGATGATTGATCTTCGTGTTCACAAAACTTTGCGGATTATCCAGGCCTCCGAAGTTCGATTGCAAGGAGATTTCGGTAATGTTCGCGTTGCCAGGATTATTTTGAGATCACTCTAGTAAAGATACGGCTTGGAAAGCGGAAATGCGTTCCTGATCAATTCGACGCGTGGCTTCGCATCATCAGCAATGATAACTTCCACGACGTCAAAGCGGAAGAGAATATCGGGATTATCGAGCATTCGCAGCCAGGCCAGCGCACCGCGCGAAATTCGCTTCTGCTTTTCGCGATCCACTGCTTCCACTGGCCGGCCAAAATCCTCGCCCGCGCGTGTTTTCACTTCAACAAATACCAGCGTGTCATTGTCACGACAGACAACATCAATCTCGCCGCCGCTGCGGCCGCGGAAATTGCGCAACAGGATTTTGTAACCGTTACGCTTGAGGTAGCGGCACGCTAACTTCTCGCCGCGCGCGCCGCGCCGGAGATGACCGGATTTGGGCAAGCTCCTCCAACGCCAGAAGTGGTTGCGCCACCGGTTCGAAAGATCGGCGATGGATCGGGCAAGGGCCGAATTCATTGAGCTTCAGGAGATGCAGTTCGGTGCCGTAACCTTTATGCTGGCTGAAAGAATATTGTGGGAACTGCGCGCAAAAGTCACGCATCATTCTGTCGCGTGTGACCTTCGCGATTACGCTGGCAGCAGCGATGCTCAAGCTGATGCAATCACCATCGATGATTGCCGTCTGCGGAAACGGAAACGGGATAACTGGCAGACCGTCGATTAAAACATGATCAGGCTGTTCGATCAGTGCTCTGATCGCAAAGCGCATCGCGTTATGGCTCGCCCGCAGAATGTTAATCCGGTCGATCTCAATTGAATCGACGACGCCAATGGTCCATTTGATTTGCGAATTACTGGTAAGCTCGACATAGATCTCCTCGCGCAATTCCGGCGCGAGCTGTTTGGAATCGTTTAAGCGGCAGTGACGAAATTTTTCCGGGAGCACTACAGCGGCGGCGACGACCGGACCAGCCAGAGCGCCGCGGCCCGCTTCATCAATCCCGGCTACACGAACCACGCCATTAGCACGGAGTTTTTTCTCGTAGCGAAAACCACAGCGCCGATACATGCGTCCGCAGATTACACAAATTTCCGCAGATGAAAAAATGAATTGCGAAAATTGTAGAGGCGCGTGTCCTGATGCGCAGTCTTTGAGGTTTGCGGCTGAAGACAGCTGCCACTACACCTACTCTCTGACGGCGCTCGCTTCTTTGCCTTTGCGAGTACGAAGATAATTCAATCTGGCGCGGCGAGCGCGCCCTTCTTGCTCCACTTCAATTTTTGCGATGCGCGGTGAGTGCAATGGAAAAACCCTCTCCACGCCTTCGCCGTACGAGATGCGGCGCACGGTAAATGTTTCGTTTAGTCCACGGCCTTTGCGTCCAATCACAACTCCAGTAAATATCTGGATGCGTTCCTTGTCTCCTTCCACAACTCGCGTATGGACACGGACGCTGTCGCCCACCTTGAATGTGTTGGTGTCGGCTTTTTGTTGCTCTTTCTCGATGGCATCGATGACCTGATTCATAAGCTCGTAGCGCGCCGTGCGCTGCGGGCGCACACTCTCATCCGGAGGCATCGATTTTGCAACTTGAATTCGTGCTCCTAATCATCGCCGATAATTCGAGCATGAGCACGATTACCAGCACGAGGACATGCATAAATTATCTGTGAAAATCTGCCCAATCTGTGGCTAATTCCTGTTCTCGTCCGCGCCCGTAGCTCAACTGGATAGAGCGTTGGCCTCCGGAGCCAGAGGTTGTGGGTTCGACCCCCGCCGGGCGCAAACCGCCCTGCGAAGTGCCCAGTGACAAGTGACGAGTGCTTAGGAACAGAGAGGCAAGCGACTTTTCACTACGTCACTCGCCACTTAGAAATCTCCGCAACGCGAAAATATTCCTACCCCAGTGCCTCGATTCGGTTCAGCAGATCTTTCTTGCTCGTGACGCCGGTGACTTGATCCCGCAGCTGCCCGTTTTTGAAGAAAAGGAGGGCTGGAATAGCGCGAATGTTGTACTTGAACGAAAGGCTCTGATTTTCGTCCACATTAACCTTGCCGACCTTGACCGCGCCGTTTTTCTCCCGCGCTACCTCATCGAGAAGCGGCGTAATCATTTTGCACGGACCGCACCATTCCGCCCAAAAATCGACAATCACGGGCTTGTCGCTTTGAATCACTTCGCGGTCGAAATTGGATTCATCGAGATTAACTGTAGCGGAATTGTCCATAACTTTAGGAAAAGTATATCCAAATCTGAATAATCAAAATAATGGCCGAAACGCCGAGCAACGTCCAGCATAGCGGCATCCGGATCGTTGTGCCTTTTTCTCCTGAGGCTACTGAGATTGAAGCGCCTCGGGCTGCAGCCTCTGGCATGGCGACTAGCGGTTGAGTCTTTTTCATCTGCACGGTGGGAAGCGGCTTGGAGGGCGGCTCCGGCGTTAGCGGAATGCGGGCCGTTTCTTTTTTCAGCTCCGGCGCAATCCCGAGACGTGCCGTCTCATTGTTTGGTGCCGGAGAAACCGGATCTGAGACGGTCATGACCGGCGCAGTTGCAGGCGGCGTTTCCGATGGCGACGCAGTCGAGACTGTCGGCGGCGGCGGCGATGGCGGGCGGGGCGGCAACTGAATTCGGACCGTTTCGCGCGGCTGTGGATTCGCGGCAGCCGGCTTCGTTATAACATCAGGCGGTAACTCAAGAGAAACGGTCTCTTTCGTCAGTTGGTTGGAGTCAGCCATCAAGCAAGATAGATTTTAGAAAATACTCTGCGAAACAGGCCGTTGTCACCTGTTAAATGCATTTTTCGATTCAAGCCAACAGGTCGTATCCACGAGTTCCACTAATCTTGCGGCGAACAAATTCCCCAACTGACGCCGCCTTCGATAAAACAACGCGCGTATCGACGTCCGGCGCGTCTGCTTCGCTCCGGGCAACATGCGGCTGATCAACCAATAACTGTAGTTCGCTTCCAACCTTTTCGCGGGCAATCTCGTACGCAATCTCTCGCTGGATCGACATGGCACGCCGGTAACGCGCATTCTTAATCTTCAGAGGGACCCGATTCGGCAGTTTCGCCGCGCGCGAGCCGTCTTCCTGTGAATATTTGAATACGCCTAGCCGTTCAAATCGAGTGTTGCGGATAAAACTCAATAGCGCTTTAAACTCCGTTTCAGTTTCGCCAGGAAATCCTACGATGAACGTTGTCCGCAAGGCAATGCCGGGAATCCCGGCACGCAGTTTGTCGATCAACCTTTCAATATGCGCCCGGGACGTTTCCCGCCGCATTCGCCATAACACCGAGTCGTCGATGTGTTGCAAGGGGATATCGACGTAGCGCGCAACTTTGTTGCATGCCGCGATCGTCTCGATTAATTCATCGCTCCAATGGGCCGGGTGCGTGTAAAGCAGGCGCACCCAGAATTCGCCCTCGATCTGTTGAATCTCGCGGAGCAACGACGCGAGAGTTGGCCCGCGATTTGAGTCGATTGGCTGGCGTGGCCCCGCTTTCGCCGCCCACAAATCCATTCCGTAGTATGTGGTATCCTGGCTGATCAAATTGATCTCGCGCACTCCTTCGGCAACCAGTGCGCGAATTTCCGCAAGCACCGATTCCGGTTGCCGGCTGCGATGTTTTCCGCGCATTTGCGGAATCACGCAAAAACTGCAGGGGTGATTACAGCCTTCGGCAATCTTAACGTAGGCAGTGTGCGACGGCGTGAGCCTGAAGCGCGGCGTGTCGTAGTCAGGAATGTACCTGGGCTGCGCGATAATGAAAAGTGGCGCAAGTTCGTAACTTGCGTCTTCGTCACTGTGCAAGATGCAATCTTGCGCCACAATTTTCTCCACGATTTCTCCAAGCTGACTGACTTGATCCAAGCCGATGAACGCATCCACCTCTGGAAGCGCCTCGCGCAACTCGCTTGAGAATCGTTGCGACATGCAACCGCTCACGATTAATTTCTGGTTTGTCCGCTTGTTTAAACCGCGCTGTTGGTGCGCTTCCAGAATCGCTTCGATCGATTCTTCTTTGGCTGAATCGATGAATGCGCACGTGTTAATCACGAGGACATCGGCATCCTCTGCGCGCGACGTGATCTCCATCCCGCGTTGCAACACGCTTCCAATCATGATTTCGGCATCCACCAGGTTCTTTGCGCAACCGAGGCTGATCATGCCGACCCTGGTGCGCTGCAGTGGCGGGCGTGTCGCCTGCTCCTCGCGTTGGGCATGGGACCCTGCAGCCACCGCAGCTGGCGAATTCATGGCCGGGGTTAATTGACCGTCACGTCCTCGTCGTCTTCGTCGAGGGCTTGGCCATTTTTCTTGATCTGAATGGCGTCAGGATCAAGAACCCGAATCGCAACATGTTTCCCGCGGAATTCCACCGTGCCATCGGACGGGGAAATCCAGTGCTCGAAAGGAGGATTCTCGCTCCCATTGTCCACGGTGACCCGGAGGTAGGTCCTTTTCAGTGGACGAATAGCGACACGATTCTGTTCGTTTGATTGCGCGGGTGATGGACTCGTTTCGGCCTGCGCCTTCGCGAGATCTTCTGGACGTACCGACTTGGCCTTACGCACTTCCGGCTCAGTTGATACGCGCGGAACAGCCGTTGGCGCAATTGACGGCGCAGCAGAGGCAGTCGGAGCGGAGGCTACACTAGGGGTTTGCGATTGCGCGGTTGTTGCTGGCGCAGTCGTCGAACTTGGATTGGGCGTAGCGCTGGGCAAAACTTGGGCGGTTTCGGCTGCCCGCGGCGCAATCCGCCGCAGATTCATGATTAACTTCATTGCCGAAAAGCCGATCACTAACACGAGAATTCCAAAGATCAGCGGCATCGGTGATACACGATCGCTGCTGGATCGGCTTGACCGGCTCAAACGGCTCGAACGGCTCGAACGACGGACCTCCGGTGCTCTAACCGGCTTTGCAGGAGGATTATCCTGAAGATAGGAGTAGCCATCGATCGTGACCCGTTCGGAATCTTCGAATGCGTCCAGATATGGCGTAACATCGACATCTAAAAATTTTCCGTAGATGAGCAGGAATCCTTTTGCGTAAGCCAGGCTCGGAAACTGCGAAAAATCCTCGGCCTCAATCTCGGCGAGGCGAGCTGGGCGAATCTTAGTCATCCGCGCCGCCTCATCGAGCGTAAGATTGCGGGCGCGCCGCGCCTCTTGAAATTTTTTACCGAGACCTTCGATCGACATAGTGCGAATGCCGGCTACACGGCGGCATCGAGATCGACGAGAATCTCGCGCGGTTTGGCGCCTTCGCCGGGACCCAAAATACCGCGCTGCTCCAAAATATCAACGATGCGCGCAGCACGCGTATAACCGAGCCGCAACCTACGCTGAAGCAATGAAGTGGACGCGCGTTTTTCCTGTCGGATAATTTCGAGACATTTCTCCACCAGCTCTTCGTCTTCCGGTGTCACTTCCTCTTCCGGCGTCGGGGCAGACTCGAGCTTTTCATGCATTGCTGCATCAAAAGCAGGCGGGCTTTGTGCAGAAACAAATTCAACCAGGCGATGAATTTCATCGTCGGTTACCAGCACTCCTTGCGCGCGGATGAGGCGCGAAGCGCTCGGTGGCAGATAAAGCATGTCGCCCTGGCCGAGCAAACGATCGGCGCCGTTTTCATCGAGGATCACTCGGCTGTCGATCTTGGACGCGACCTGGAATGCGATTCGGCAGGGGATGTTTGCTTTAATCACGCCGGTGATGACATCTGCGCGCGGCGTTTGCGTCGCCACGATCAAATGAATCCCAGCCGCGCGCGCCATTTGCGTGATACGTGCGATCGCAGTTTCCACATCGGCGGGCGCAGTCTGCATCAAATCGGCCAGCTCGTCGATGATTACCACAATGTAGGGAAGCTTATCGGGAATTTGCTCTTCTGTAGTGGCAGCTGTGCCGGCTGCCCTCACAGATTTTGCCCCGAACGCTTTCGGGGCCGCTCCAGACTCGTCTTCCGTATCGATATTTTTCTTCTTCATCGGCCTGGCGTTAAACCCGACAACATTACGCACACCTGCGCGGGAAAACATTTTGTAACGGCGCTCCATCTCATCGATCAACCACCGCAAGGCGAGCAGCACCTTCTTCGGATCGACAACTATTGGAAAAGCGAGATGCGGCAACGCATTGTACGCCTGCAGTTCTACCATTTTCGGATCGATGATCACAAAACGCAGTTCATCGGGTGTAAACCGAAAGAGCATGCTGGCAATCAGCCCGTTGATGCAGACGCTTTTGCCGCTTCCAGTAGTGCCGGCTACCAGGAGATGCGGCATTTGCGCCAGGTCGGCAATGATCGCTTTGCCGTAAACGTCCTTGCCGAGCGAAAGCGGGATTTTTGCGTGCCCTTTCGCCTCCTCCCAGTCAGACGATTGCAAAAGTTCGCGCAATTTCACCGTAACTTTCCGAGTGTTTGCCAGCTCGATTCCCACTGTGTCTTTTCCCGGAATCGGCGCGAGGATGTTGATTCGCTCGGCGCGCGTTGCCCGGGCAAGATCCCGCTCGAGGCTCACGATCTTATCGACGCGCACGCCTTTCGCCGGATACACTTCGTACCGCGTGATGGTGGGTCCTTTGGTGATGTCGCCCGGCGCCACGGCAATGCCAAACTGCGCCAGCGTATCGATTAAGATTTGCTGGACATGTTCGAGTTCCGATGGATCCGCAGCCCCGCGTCCTTCCAGATTATGTTCATCCAGCAAATCGACTCCGGGCAGCACGTAGTTTTCTGACTTCCATGCCACGTGCGATAGACTCGGCGCGGGTCTGGCCTTCTCTTCCGCGGCACGCAACTCGGCAAGGGAAGGTCTGCGCCGAGCCACAACCTGCTCACTCGGCAGCGCCGTGGTGTCAACGACCTTTGGTTTGGGCCGATCTATGAGTTCATCCGGCGAAACGATCGATCCACTCGGTTCAGGCACGGGCACGCCTCGTTTCTTCAACTGCTTTTCCAACGCTCGCCGCTGCTTCGCGAGCTGCCTTTCGCTAATCTCGAGTTTTTCTTTCAGGTCGGATTTGCGGAGACGCCGGCGCAATTGCCATTCACGCAACGTTAAGTTTGCCCGCCTCGCGGCGGCCACAGTTTCGCGAACCAGATAAATCGGACGGAATCCGGTCACGAGAATGAGTGTGGTGACATAAATTCCAAGGAAGACGACAAGTGAACCGACCGGACCCAGAGCATAGGGCAATAAGCCGTGATGCTCATCGGCGAGGCGATAGCCAATCCAACCGCCTGGCCCTTGAATGTTGAAGGCCGCATGCCAACCGCGCAAGTGATACGGTTGCACATGCAGCAAGCACGCGCCTGATCCAATAAACAGAATGATCCACACCAATCGGCGCGTCATGCTCAAGCTCGGATGAAACAATTTCGCCGCGCCGAATCCGAGAAGAATTGCCGCCAAAAAATACGCGGCCGCGCCAATCAATTGATAACAAATTCCGGCGATGATCGCGCCAACGGGCCCGATAAAATTTTGCGCGGGATGATTCGCTGGAGAATAGCTGCTAAACCACACCCAGGACGGCACGTCCTTTGGCGTGTAAGAGATCAGCGCGAGAAAAAGCAGCGTGCCGACGAAAAGTAGAACGAGAGCGAACACTTCGTTCCAAGCGCTGTGTCTGTCAATGCGAGCCACCGCGTTTGATAGTAACTCCCCAGCGGCGTCTTTCAATCACGTTGTGAAGGGCATTTGCTCTCGCTCGTGATCCTGCTCGTAATCGTAAGCATCAACGAATGCTATCCTTTAACCTTGCACGCGAGGCCGGAGGACGGTTACTGTGCCGCGCATCATGCGAGTTTCCGTTGTGAAGTCCGTGTGCGTCCTCAGCGTCATTGCTGCGATGGCCATTTGCTCCTGCGAAAAACATCCCCTTGGCCAGATGCCGGAAGTCCAGCGGGAACAGGTCGATCCGGCAAAAGCATGGTCGGAGGCTGGCAAAACGGAGTCCGAAAAATCCTCGTCCTCGCCAACCCCGACCGAGTCTGCTCCGCATGAAGCTCGTTAGGCAAAGGAGATCACATGGCTAAACACAAATACGCAACCTCGCCACTAAACATTAGCACCATGCCGCCAGGCGTGCCGTACATCATCGGCAACGAAGCGGCCGAGCGTTTCTCCTATTACGGCATGAAGTCGGTCCTGACTGTCTTCATGGCGCATTACATCTTGAATCAGTCGGGCGTGCTCGCGCCGATGAACCCGAACGAGGCGTACATGTACACGCATTACTTCGTTTTCGGTGTCTATTTCCTTCCCATTCTCGGCGCGATTATCGCTGACGGTTGGCTCGGCAAATATTGGACCATCCTGTCGCTTTCGATCGCTTACTGCCTTGGGAACCTCACACTTGCGTGCATGGCCACATCCTGGGGAATTGCAGTGGGACAACGAACTATGCTCGCAATCGGACTGGCGCTGATCTGTTTGGGTGCGGGCGGCATCAAACCATGCGTATCGGCCAATGTTGGCGATCAGTTTGGCGAATCGAACAAGCATCTGCTTTCAAAAATGTTTGGCTGGTTCTATTTCTCGATTAATGCTGGCTCCTTCATCGCCGCCAGCCTGTGCCCGTGGCTCCTTGCAAATCCCAAGTACGGACCCGGATGGGCATTTGGAATCCCGGGCATAGCGATGTTGATTGCTACCTTGTTCTTCTGGGGCGGTCGCAAGAAAATGGTGCACGTGCCGCCAGCGGGGCTTGGCTATTTGCGAGAAACATTCAGCCGCGAAGGCCTCATCACGCTCGCCCGGATCGCAATGGTTTACGTGTTCATTCTAGTCTTCTGGGCACTCTGGGGGATGAGCAACGGTGTGGAATGGACTTTGCAAGCCGAGAAAATGAATCTGCATTGGCTCGGCATGGATTTGATCGCGGCCCAGGTGCAAACAGCAAATCCGATCTTGATCCTGATTTTTATTCCGTTGCTAAACTACGTCATTTACCCGGCGATCAACCGCGTCTTTCCCCTTACTCCACTGCGTAAAATCGGCATCGGCCTTTTCCTCACCGGTTTGTCTTTTGTCGTTATCGTTTGGATACAGGGCCAAATCGATTTGGGACTGAAGCCCAGCATAAATTGGCAACTGCTTGCCTATATCATTTTGACGCTCGGTGAAGCGATGGTGTCGATCACGGGGCTTGAGTTTTCATACACTCAGGCGCCCAACTCGATGAAGAGCTCGGTCATGGCGCTTTGGCTTCTCACTGTGGCTTCTGGCGAATTCTTCGTCGGAAAGGTGAATGCATGGGACTTGAACGCCGACGGCACACGCAAGCTGACCGACTACCAGTACTTTACTTTCTTCACGATTTTGATGTTCGCTGCCGCCGCGGTGTTTGTCGTTGTCGCCTGCTTTTACAAGGGCCGCACTTACCTCCAAACACAGCAGCCCACGTTGGACGAGATCGCCACGGAGCCGATCCTCCATGGCGGCACGCCCAGCTGATATCTGACGACAATCATCATCGCACCTGGAGCATTGGTGCCGTTGACGAGGAATGAGCAGAATAAAATGGCTGTTTATCGGCCCCGATGGTCTCCGCCACGGCTGGCGATTTCTGATTTTCGCCGCGGCAATTTTTCTTGTCGTCCAATTTCTTGAACAGCCCGCGATCGCATTTCTCGCCGCGAAACTGCATGTCAATCGAAGCGCATTGAGCGCGCCGTCGATTATTGTTAGCGACGGTTTCGATTTGATTGTGATTCTGGTCGTGACCGGCGTGGCCGCCCGATTCGAGCAGCGTCGCGTCGACAGTTACGGCCTACCGGTTAACGAAGCATTCGGCGGCTTTTTCTGGGATGGAGTGATCGCAGGTTTCGCGGCAATCGCCTTTGTGGGAGTAGGGATGCTTATCTCTGGCGGACTGCTCGTGCATGGAGTCGCTTTGCACGGTGCGCAGTTAATAACCTCACCAGTCTTGTGGCTTATCGCGATGTTACTCGTCGGCGTCATGGAGGAATATCTCTTTCGCGGTTATGCGTTGCAGTCCCTATGGCGTGGCGCCGGTTTTTGGTCGGCCGCGCTGATCACGACAGCGTTGTTCGCTGGCGATCATCTGGAGAAACCACACGAAAACGCAATCGATATTGGAATGATATTCGCTCTCGCCATTGTCCTCTGTATCAGCGTTCGCGTCACCGGCTCGCTTTGGTGGGCGGTTGGCTGGCATGCGGCCTTTGATTTTGGCCAGTTCTTCGTCATCGGAACGCCCAACGGCGGCCGTGTGCCGCAAGGCCGCTTGTTCGACGTGACATTTCCAGGACCCGCGTGGATAACCGGCGGTGAACTGGGGACCGAGGCGAGCTATTTTATGATCCCTGCTGTAATAGGAACCTTTCTCTACGTCATCTTGTTCTTACGTCGGCGATCATCACCGGTATGACGCGCCTAACGAATCACGCATTAGTAACCGAATTATTTGGCGCGACGGTTTTTGGCAGCCTTGCGTTTGCTGGGTACAGACGGAGCTAGCTTTTTCGCAGCCGACAACTGCACCAGTTCGTCGAGATTAAATGTCCGATGCCGTCTTGTTCCTACTTCTCGAAAATCGATCTCATACCAGCCGTTCATCCGCTCCACGCGGTAACGTTTTTGCCCAATGCGCATTGGTTCGCGCGCAATCACGCGGTGGATGATTTTTTCGTATTTGGAGCGTGACCAACGTCGCATCCGGCGTCCCCAATCAATAGCGCGCCCCACATCATCGTAAGCTTCGGGGCGCTTCGGGAAATCAAGAAGTGAACGTGCATTTCCATCGAAAACCGCCGCGATGTGCTCCAGTGTGCTGGAATCACTAATCCGCCGGATTTGCCGGCGAAAAGGCCTCAGAATCTCTTCCGCGATTGCACGCAAGCTAAGTATTCGACCGTCGCGCAATTTCCAAAGCGGCGCATTGATGTCTGCCGTGAATGGATTTTCGCCTAACGAATCAGCAGTGACACGCCACCCGCGGCGCGAAGAATGTTTTCGCAGGCGGAACGGCCTTATCTGAGGAATACCGTTGCGGTTCAATTCCCTCAGGCCAAAATCATCCCAGCGCAGGACTGTCTCTACGGCGCCCGCGATGAAGGCGCACGTCGCCAGCATTAACGCTGGGTCCGGCGTAAAATCAGCTGTCACCTCGAGTCGGGCTCTGCGCGGACGCACGCCGACGGCGCTGCTGTGCCGGTTCGTTGCCAGCAAAAGCACAGGTACTGGCAGAATGTGCGCGAGTAGATACGCAAGCTTGGTCGCATTACGAGATTTTGATTTCCGCGCATGAGGAAATGAAAAATTATAGTGCGTGCTAAATCCTTGCAGCTGGCAGTTGCGGCCATGGAGCTTGCTCCAGCGATCCAGCTCCGCTCGCAAATAACGAATTTGTTCCCAAAGCAGACGTGTCGCACGATAACAGCAGCCGCGCTCCAACTCAACAATCGGCGTGGCGACTTCGATCACGCCCGTATCGAAATAAATCGCACCGCCAGCAGGGAGCTGAAATGATCTCCCGGTCCGGGGGATCATTCGACGGCGCACCAAACGGCTTGGATCGCCAAACACCTTTTCCGGCCGACGCCTCCGTCCATTGACGAAAAGATTAAATTCCGCTTCCAAGCCGATCACGGCGCGCGACGGAGTTGCGGCGAAGGCGCGTTCGGGAAAAAACTGAGCGCCCCGTTCTGTTCCGAGATCCTTCATATCATCAACGGCAGATCAACTCGCCTCGCTGCACTCGCGCGGCGTTAAGCTCGCAAATCCTAAATCGAGATGGAGATGGTCATCGGTTTCTCCTACCCCGGCTCCGAATGGCCGGACAAACACAGCCGGGCTAAGCGAAGACGCGATGGCCCCATATTTCTCAATTGATTTCGCGTTGTCCAGAAAAGTGTCCCCGATACGGTAAATGTCGGCCGCTGTTCCCCATGCATGAATGCTTTTTGCGCCCCCGATCTGATGCGCAGGCGATCGGTAGCCGCCATTTGCGCTGACGAATACCGGCGCGTCGGCCTCGCGGCGAAAATCTTCCAAGAATTTCGCAAGTAAAACGATTGCGCACGGCACATAATGAGGAAACTGGCTCAGGAGCAATCTCGCCTCACGGCAATCGACCAGCATCAATTCCGCGAGCGTGAAGTGTGGCGCCAGCCGAATCTCGTGCGCTTCCTGCCAACTGACGATTTCATAGAAGAAACGCGGCAGACGATGAACATTGCCGCGCAAGTCTGTTTCCGTTTCGCCTGGTCGCAACAGCGCGCGGTACTCTTGAGGCAGATTCAAACCGTCACTGCCGCGCAAAACCTCAGCGCTCATTTGATTTCGGTTCCATTCCAACTACGGAGCGATAAATCACTTCGGAAATAGCTGCGACGGTCTCGCGGCGTCCCTCCTGTTCCGAATCGAATTCAGTCAGAATGACCGCAATGTAGGGTTCGCGTTCGGGCAAATACACAATTCCCATATCGTGGCAGGCAGTGGAGATCTCGCCTGTTTTATGCGCCACCGCCGCATGCGCTGGAAGGCCGGCAGGAATCATCGATTTAAATCGTTGTTCCAGGAGAATGCGGATCGCTTGTTCTTTGCTTTGGTTGCTGAGAAAATCGCCGCGCACGGCGGACAACAACATGAGCAAGCCATTGGCGGTCACTTCATTGTTTATCCCTCTCTCATGGGCCGCATGGTCCTCAACGCCTCGCCGCAATTCGACACCGCTGGCCTGCGCATCCTGCAGGACCTTTCGTGCATATTCCACCCCCACAAAATCGAGCAGCAAATTCGTCGCGAGATTGCTGCTCGCAGAAATCATTCCTTCTGCAAGGTCGGAAATCTTCGCTGTCCGTCCGATTGCCTGGTACAGTTCGGGCATCGCGTCCGAATCTGGTTCGAGGCGAAAAGGAGATCCGTCTGCTGCGCTGATAAAACGATTTCGCACGTGTAGCGAGTCATCCAGCCGAAGCCGGCCCTCGTCTGCCGCCCGAAAAACCGCGAGGAGCACTGCGACTTTGATGGTGCTTGCAGCATGAAACCAGCGGTCACCTCGCAGCGAAAATCGCAAACCGCTCTCAAGATCGTGCAGCGCCACTGCGCTCGCGCGAGTCTTGCTTTCGGCAGTCAATCTTTCCAATTCCTCGATTAACGCGCTGGAAACATCCACCCGTGACATTGAAGTGCTCTTTACATACCCGCTGAGAAGTCGCAAATTCGCCGATGCCTAATCTGGCTACCTGGATCCGACCGAAGGATACAAAATGGTTTCGCCCGATTTTTCGCGAGCATCCTGACATCAAAGTCTGGAATGCGCAGAAACGCAGTGTTCGACTCGAGCAAATGGATGGTCTGCTGCTAACGGGCGGTTCGGATATTTCGCCGGATTTTTTGCGTCAGAAAGTTGTCAATCCTTCGCTCTTGGACAAACAGATCGATCCGGAACGCGATCGCTGGGAATTCGCGGCCGTGCAGGAAGCGCTTTCGCGTGGGTTGCCGATCTTCGCTATTTGCAAAGGTCTTCAAGTATTCAACGTCGCCCTTGGCGGCACATTAAAGCTCGACATCAAAGGCCACAATTTGCCGGAACAACGGGATCGCGACATCCAACCACTGCGCCATGCCCGCCGCGCGTCGCACTGCTTTTCAAAGGTGAACAGTGCGCATCATCAGGCAATCGAACGGCTGGGAGACGATTTGGAAGTTGAAGCGTGGTCTGCTCACGATGGAATCGTCGAGCAAATACATCTACAGAAATATCCCTTCGCTCGCGCGGTGCAATATCATCCTGAGCGCAGCCGCGTTTATGATTCGCTTTTCGAGGATTTCTTCTCACGTCTAAAGGCGCGCAAGCATTGAGGAGCTGACCGCTCTTCCCAATGACTCCGCAAAACGCCATCGCGATAGTTTACGATTACGATCAGACGCTGAGCCCGAGTTACATGCAGGAAGATGTGATCTTTCCTGCTTTCGGGATTAACGCCGAGAGTTTCTGGCGACGCTGTAGCGATCTTGTTGCCGAGCATGGCTACGATCGCGAACTCGCTTACATGAAGGTGCTGCTCGACACGTTCGACATGGATCGCCCGACCAATGCGGAACTGAAAAAGCTCGGACAGAAGTTGAATTTTTACAAAGGCCTGCCGGAAATGTTCGAAGAATTTCGAAATCATCTGCTCACCGAAGAACAGATCGCCCACGGAATTAGGGTCGAGCATTACATCATTTCGTCCGGATTAAAAGTCTTGCTCGATGGCAGCCGGTTGCAGCCTTATGTGCGCGCCATTTTCGGATGCGAATTTGCCGAGGACGAACAAGGCCGGATCATTTTCCCTAAGCGCGTCATCAGCCACACGCAGAAGACGCAATTCCTTTTTCGAATTAACAAGGGCCTGCTCGACATGTGGCAGGACGTGAACGACCACATGGACGCGGAGATTCGACCGATCCCCTTCCCCAACATGATCTACGTCGGTGACGGACCGACCGATGTCCCCTGCTTCACCGTCATGAAGAAGAACGGCGGACAAGCGATCGCTGTTTATAATCCTGACGATCCACAGCGCGTTAGCTTTCGTAAATGTTACCAACTTTCAGCCCACGCCGATCGCGTCAAGCATATCGCCCCGGCAGATTACCGGCCAAACACGCATCTGCGACTCCTGCTGGAACAAATGGTCGAAGAAACGGCCAACCGAATAATTACCCAGCGCAAGGAAGCAATCGAAACTGGCACCATCCCCGCGCCAAAACATTGAGTCGTGGAGTGATGGCTTCAGCCGTCGTGTTTGAGTCCACGGCTGCTCAAGCCGTCGGTCCTTGCAGTTTACTCGCCTCGGTAACTGCACCGGGCGGTCGGCGTTTCGTGCACGACAATCTCGCAAAGGCCGGGACATTGAGACTCCAATTTCTTCCAGAGCCATTCCGCCATTTTTTCAATCGTTGGGTTCTCCAATCCTTCGACGTTGTTGAGATAAGCGTGGTCCAACATTTTCAGGAGCGGTTTCATCGCGTCGCTGATATTCGCATGGTCATAGACCCAGCCTGTTTTTGGGTCGACATCGCCTTCCACCGAGACTTCGACCTTAAAACTGTGTCCATGCACGCCACGGCATTTATGTCCCTCGGGTGCATTGGGCAAAGTCTGCGCTGCTTCAAACGTGAAATCTTTCGTCAATCGT
>WNGR01004113.1_pt1 | contig 15752 bp, 20 predicted proteins | sample 5407581 | NCBI WGS metagenome assembly WNGR01 (sample SAMN13153383, study PRJNA577476) | soil metagenome | isolation source: 80 cm soil or saprolite under Garry oak tree replicate 2 | place: USA:California | collected 2016-06-15
AGGGTCTGGCACCGGTACTTCACGGCGGCGCCGCCGCCACCGGGAGATGTTCGCGTTCAGCGCGGTGCGGACCACCCACGCCGCTGGCGCCGGATGCTTGCTGACCGTGCGCCACGATGCACAGGCCCGGGTAAAAGCCTCGTCCACAAGATCCTGCGCCATGTCCCGGTCACCGACGCTCACCAGGACGGTGCGGAGGCATTCATCCCTGGACTTGCGGTAGAACTCCGCGAACTCCAGTCGTTGGGTTCCCACACCCGTTCAACGCACAGCCGTTGACTGCGGACTACTTGGTTCGCGCGCTGCATGCCTCAGCGAGCGGTCAGCACCCTCCAACCCACCGCCGATCTTCGTCGGGGAAGGCCTTCTCGCAGGCCGGAAACCGCTGCCAGCCTGTGTTTCTGGCTCTCGGTACCGCGGTCAGGCGGGCCAGAGTTGCTCTGCCCGATGTGCTATCGAATAGAATGATGTCTCAATGAATTCGGCGATCAGGCGGCGCTATACCTCGCCGCTGCGTGAGCAAAGCGCCCGGCGGACGGGCGAGCTGATCCTGGCCGCCGCGCAGGAACTGTTCATCGCCCAAGGGTACGTGCAGACCACGATCGATCAGATCGCCGGGCGGGCAGGGGTCTCGCGACCGACCGTGTTCGCGAATGCGGGCAGCAAGCGAGAACTGCTCAAGCGGCTGCGGGACCTGGCTCTGGCGGGCGATGACGAACCTGTTCCGGTGATCCAGCGGACCTGGTACCAGGAAGCGCTCACCGAGCCTGATGCCGCCCGGTCGGTCCGGCTGCACGCCCGCAACATGAGCCGCATCTACCAGCGGTACGCGGAGCTGGACGAGGTCGTGCATCACGCGGCAGCGAGCGACCCGGAGCTGGCGGACTTCTGGCAGACCGCCGAGAGCCAGCGGCGCTTCGGGGCGCGCGCCTTCATCGACGCCCTGATGGACAAGGGGCCGCTGCGGCCAGGGCTAGACCGGGACGCGGCTATCGACGTCCTGTGGGTGGTCGCCGCTTCCGATCCGTATCGGCGCCTGGTCGCCGAATCAGGCTGGACACCCGAGCGCTACGAGCAGTGGCTCGGTGACACGCTGTGCGACATGCTCCTGCCAGCCGCGCGCGAGGGGCGGAATTGACCGACCCAGGCACAATGTTCGTTTACTGTTGCAGTATTCGTTAGGTGCTTAGTAAAGTGCAGAGGCCCGGTGACCCTGTTCGGGGAGAAGGCGATCTGTAAGACCGGCGGCTCCGATGGTCGCACTCCGCCAGGGCCAGATCGCCAGAGCAGGGTCACCGCGTAAGCAACGTGGGCCGAGCGCTGGAAACGGGGACGGGGGATCAGCGTGATGAGTGAAGACGCGCCGAGCATGGAAATCGAACTCGCCATGGCCATGGAACAGGCCAATGCGGCGGTGGCGTCCATGAGGAGCGGAGATCCCGAGCCCTACATCAGATGCTGGACGTCCTCGGATGACGCGACCCTGTTCGGAGCCTGGGGCACCACCGAGAAGGGGCACAGGGCCGTCACGGATAATTTCCGCTGGCCCGGAAGCCGTTACGCAAACGGCACCGGGCCGGTCGGGGTGGAGCAGGCTGTCGTCGCCACCAGCAAAGACCTTGCCTACACGGTGGGCTTCGAGCGCGGCCCGGTGAGCATCGACGGCGGGCCTGCGCGCGAACTGGCGATGCGGGTCACCCACATCTACCGGCGCGTCGATGGCGGCTGGAAGCTGGTCCACCGTCACGCTGACTTCCCGCCCCCTGACCAGCAGTTTCTCGCTCTCTAGGCCGGCGGCCCTCTGGGTCAGCGGCGTGGGCGCTGTCCGGCAGGCGGGCTCTCGAGCAACCTCCACAGCGTTTCTTCGTCGTCTCCGAGGCCATAGTCATGGTCCCGCTCCCGCTGTCGCAGGCGCCCGCCTGCCCGCCGGTGGCGGCGCACTCGCTCGGGCGGGCGGACCGGCGGACCAAGCCCGACGGTGACTGCCGCGCCGCCGGAAGCAGACTCGCCCACGGTGAGGGTGCCGCCAGAGCTTTCGGCGATCCGCCGGGCAATGTCGAGGCCCAGGCCGGTGGAGCCATCGCTGGATAGCCCGCGCTGAGTCGGGTTGCCGGCCGGGAATCCAGGCCCGTCGTCGACGATCATCAGCCAGGCGCCGCCGCCGGCTCGCCGGCTGACCCTGACGCCGAAGGCCAGGCCGTCGGGGGTGTGCGAGAACACGTTCTCCAGCAGGATGTCCGCGCATGCGGCCAGGTCCTCCGCGCTGGCCCGTACCATCACGGGCCCGGGGACGATTTCCACCATCATCGGGCGCTCCTGGTCTTCGGCCAGGGCCTGCCAGAACGCCGCCCGCTCAGCGACAACCTCCGACGCGTCGCACAGCACTCCGGGGCCCTCCCCGGTCGGCCGCCTGGCCTCGCGGATGATCTCAGTGACCGTCCGCTCCACGATGTTCACGTCGGCCAGGAGCTGCGCCATCTCGCCGTCGTCACGCAGAGATTCAGCATCGATTCGCAGCGCGGTCAGCGGGGTGCGCAGCCGGTGGGATAGGTCAGCAACCGTCTCCCGCTCATGAGCCAGCAGGTCGCCGATACGGGCCGCCAGCCGGTTCAGGCCCGCGCCAGCCCGGCGTACCTCCGGCGGCCCGGCCACCATGGCGCGGGCGGTCAGGTCCCCGGTGGCCAGGCGGTCGGAGACGCGGGCGACCGCGGTCAGCGGGCGGACCAATGACCGGGCCAGCTGATCGGCGACGGCCACACTGAGCACGAGCAGCCCGAGCCCGACGCAACCGAGCAGGAGCCAGGCGCGCTCCACCCCGTGCCGCAGTACCGCGTTGGGCACGAACGTGCGGATCACCGCCGTGCCAGCGGGCAGGCCCTGGACGGAGACCAGGACCTCAACCCCACCGGGCGTCGCGGTGGTGAAGCTACGTCCCATGGTGGCCAGATCGACCCCGGCCGACCTCGGCGCAGGGCTGCCGACCTCGCGCCCACCGGGCAGGAAGACGGTCAGCGGGGTGTTCCGGTTCTCGGCGTTGACCTGGTCGACCGCCAGCTGGAGGCTGTTGGCACCGAGAGTGGCGACCAGCGGGGCCATGAACTGGGCCTGGACGGTGGCCGTGCTCACCGCCCGGTCGGCCGCGAACGTGCGCAGCAGCAGCGCCAGCGGCACCAGGAAGGAGACCAGCACCAGGGAGCTGGTCGCGACGACGAGCAGGATGATGCGAAGCCTCATATCGGGCTGCTGAGTTTGATCCCGACCCCGCGGACCGTGTGCAGGTACCGCGGGTGCTGTGCGGTTTCCCCGAGCTTCCTGCGCAGCCAGGAAACATGAACGTCGACGGTCTTGTCCGCGCCGCCGTAAGGCATGCGCCAGACATGGGTGAGCAGGTCCCGCCGGGTAACCACCTGCCCGGCATGAAGCGCCAGATAATGCAGCAGCTCGAACTCACGCCGGCTCAGGTCCAGGTGTGCCCCGTCCAGCGTTGCCTCGCGGCCACTGGGATCCAGCCGCAGGCCGCCCACTTCGAGCTGGACTTTCCCCGGCGGCTCGTTCTGCGCGGACCGCCGCAGCACGGCCCGGATCCTCGCCTCGATCTGACCCGCGCCGAAGGGCTTGATGACATAATCGTCCGCGCCCGCATCCAGCACACGGATGATCTCCGATTCGTTGTCCCTGGCGGTGATCACCACCACCGGGATGGAGCTGACCGCGCGCATCATCCGCAGTGCCTCATAACCGCTGAGATCGGGCAGGCCGAGGTCGAGCAGGACCAGGTCGGGTGGCGTGTCGAGCACGTACTGCAGGGCAGCCATGGCGCCCGGCATGCTGGTGACGGCGTGGCCGCGCTCGGTCAGTGCCCTGATCAGGGCCGCCCGGATGGCAGCGTCGTCCTCTACCAGCAGGAGCTGCGCCATAGCGCGACCGTATCTTTAAAGGTCCTTTACCTGCCGCAGGATCCGAACTATTGGCAAAGGTGCCGAGGCGTCCCTTGAGGCGAGCTTTACCCGCCCTTAAGGTCCGTTCCGCGAAGCTCGGTATATGCGAAAGCGAGTCTTCATCGGTGTGAGCGCCTGGGTGGTCGGAGCGGGCGTCGCGACCGGCGGTAGCCTCCTGGCGGTGTCGCTGCTCGGGCAGGGCATCGCCGCGTCCCCCAATGAGCAACTGTCCGGGGCCGCTGTGAACAATGCGCTCGCCAGCGGAGGGTCCGGGACGCCCACGGCCGCTCCGTCGGCCAGCCCTCGCGGCGCAAAGTCCACGGCCAGGAAAGCCGCAGCAGCCGCCGGCGCGCCTCGCCGCCCGCAGCCTAACGCCTCGCCCGCCGCCGGCAGCACCGTGCTCACGTCATCGGGCGGCACGGTGGTCGCCAGCTGCCTCTCCGCGGGCGCGTTCCTGCAGTCCTGGAGCCCGGCGCAGGGATTCAGTGTCAGTTCCGAAGTTCGGGGACCGGCCGCCACCGCGCAGGTGCAGTTCGAGTCCGCCACGCAGGAAGTGATCATGCTCGTGACCTGCTCTGGCGGGGTGCCCTCCGCCACCACGCAGGCCGAGGCCCGTGGGGGCGGCGGCGGCAACCCCGGTCCCGGCGGTGGCGGCGGCGGAGGGGATGGCTGAGCGGCGCGGCTCACTAGCGGACAGCCCGGTCTCAGTCGTCTGGTCGCCAGGTGTCATCGGCGCTGGTCGGTGATCTCTTCCATGACCAGGGCTAGGGTCGGGCATGCGTCTACTGCCCTCTTAGCGTGATCCATCAGCCCGGGGGGAACCCCCGGCGAAGCCAGGATCGGGTAGCCCCAGGGGTCCATTTCGATGATCTCCGGCAGGAGCTCGGCGCACATGCCGTGCCCGGTGCAGGCGATCGGATTGACGCGCAGGCGGTATCTCACGTCCAGTCCCATTCCCTGTCCTCATCGCGCGGTACCGGCAGCAGCGGAGCACGACGCACGCCCTGGCAGGGACCTCGCTGGTCGTGCCAGTGCGCGTCCGGCGCGAACGCGGTCAGCGCGCTGACGGCCAGCTGGGTGGCCCCGTCGGGGTGCCGGCAGGCGCCGCGGCGCTCGATCAGCGGGATGAGGGTGGCGATCTGGTCGATCGTCCGGCCGCGCCCGCCCTGGTAGGCGAGGTCGATGAAGGCGTCAGCGAGGGCAGGCAGCCCGAACATGCAGGGTCCGCACTGGGCGGCGGTCTCTTCGGCCAGGTAGCTGACCACCCGCGCGGTCTCGGCCAGCGCGCAGGAGGTGGCAGGCAGGGCGATTATCATGCCTGCGCCCATCGCCCCGCCCACAGCGCGCAGGCCCGCGTGGGTCATCGGCACCGGCCAGGCGACCTCGGCCGGCAGCCAGGCACCGAAATAGCCGCCGACCAGCAACGCCTGCAACGGCTCGGATGGACCTCCGGCCAGCATCATCACCTGCCCGATCGGGGTTCCCATCTCGATCTCGTAGACGCCAGGCCGGTCGACCGCACCGTCCACAGTGACCAGAGTGGAGCCCGGGGCAGAGGCCAGCCCGACAGAGCGGAACCAGACGTCCCCGTAGCGGGCGATCAGCGCCAGGTGGGCCAGGGTCTCGACGTTGTTGACCAGGGTGGGCCGCCCGTGCACGCCGCGCTCGTGCGGGCGCGGAGGCGAGAACGTGGGCTTGCCCGGCCCGCCGTTCAGGTACTGCACGATCGCGGACTGCTCACTGGAGACATACCGGCCCGGAATCCCGACGACCTGGACCGGCACCGCGTCAATGTGCGCCGCATTGCGTTCCTCGACCGCGTCTTCCAGCCCGGCCAGCACGTCCGCCTCCTGGCCATGCACGCACAGGTACGCCTCGTTGGCCCCGACCGCGTACGCGGCCAGCGCGATCCCGTCGAGGACGAGGTGGGGCGCCCGGGTCAGCAGCAGCCGGTCCTTGCCGCTCGCGGGCTCGCCCTCCGCGCCGTTCGCGACTACCACCGCCGGGCCCGGGCCGTCCGCGACCGAGCGCATCTTGCGCCCGGTGGGGAATCCAGCGCCGCCCCGGCCGGTGAGACCGGAGGAGTCCACCACATCGATCAGGCGCCCGGAGGGCCCCCGTCGGCGCGCGTGGCTGCGCAGCGGCGCCGGCCCGTACAGCCGCTCATGTTCGCGCAGCCCCGCAGGCTGATCGTAGGAGGCGCCGGCCAGCAGGCGCGGCATCCGGAGGGTCGGCGTCCGGTAAGCGGAGAGAACGATTGTGCTCACCGGGCCCCAGCCCGGGCGGCGGTGACGATTCGCCAGAAAGCGGCCCCCGCCACGACAGCGATGCACGCCACGGTGAGCTCGACCACCCACAGCGTGCCCCGGTCGGTGCCGGCACCCAGGCCGTGCGCCAGGGCGATCGGCCAGCAGACATAGGCGAGCCAGTGCACCCAGCGCCACGCACGGTACCCCAGCCGGTTCCTGATCAGGCTGGTAGCCATCACGACGATCAGCAGGTCGAGGGCGATTGCGCCGAGTGCGAGCCAGGTCGCCTTGTAGGAAGTGGCGAACGGTATGAAGGCGGCCGCCAGCGGGATGGAGGTGTAGGTGTCGATCACGATCGTGACGATGTGCAGAGCCAGGAAGACCAGAACCAGCAGGGAAAGGTTGCGATGCAGGCCCACCGTGACGAACCGTGGCCATCTGTCGCCGGCGAAACGGCCCGCAGTGAGAACACCGAGCAGGACGCTGCAGGTCAGCAGCAGCATGGTCACCAGGCCGGCCGCCCGCGTGGCATACCAGAGACCCGGGCCGTGCTGGGAGAAGCTCATGTGCCGTCTCCCGGGCCGGTGCCGCTGACGGGCGAACCAGCGGTCGGCCAGCCGCCGACCATGACCGCCGTGCCGTCATGACGGACCAGCCGCGCGGGAAGGCGCAGCCCGTCCAGCCAGTCGACGGCCCGTTCGCCACGCAGGATCGCCGCGGTGCTGGCCGTATTCGCATCGACACAGGTCGCGGCCGCGACGCTGGCCGTACGCCAGCAGGAGTCGGCGGGCAGGCCGGTACTGGGCACGATGATGTGGTGCAGGCTGATCTCCCCCCGCCGCCAGGCCCGGACCATGGTGCTTGAGGTCGCGAGGCCACCGTCGCGGATCATGACCGAGTGACTGGGCTCACTGTGGGGGCTGTGGGTTTCGAACACGGCGTCGTCCACGATCCCGACGTGCCAGCCTCCGGCCGGCGGCTCGCCTGCCACCCGAATGTCCCCGCCGAGGTTGACCAGAACCCCGCATCCCTCCGCGTCGGCGATCCGGGCCGCGGCGCGATCGGCGGCCAGCGCTTTCGCGGTTGCGCCGAGATCCAGCATGACTCCGTCGGGCACCCTGACCACATGCCGATCAGGGTCGAACTCCACGGTGTCCCAGCCTGCCGCGGGCGCGGGCGACGGCGCTGGGCCGCCGGTGTGCTGGCGGGCCTGCGCGAAGTCCTGGTTATAACCGAGCCTGGCCAGCGACTGGCCGCAGGTCGGGTCGACGTCGCCGTCGGTGAGCCGCGCGGCGGTCAGGGCCGTCGCCAGGGCTTCCGCCAGCAGCGCGCTGACCCGTACCGGGCGTCCCCAGGCGTGGTTGACGTGCCAGAGCTCGGAATCCGACCGGAACCGTGAGCAGGCTAGGTCGATCGCGAGCAGTTCGCCGGCGAAAAGCGCCCAGGCTTGCTCGAGGCGGTCCGGGTCGGTGACCAGCAGCGATGCGAAAGTTCCCAGGGCCTGGACGGTGCGGGTGCCGATGGTGTCGGTGGATACGGCCGTCACCGCGTCACCCTCCGACTGTCCCGCTGGACGTGGTCTGCACGGGCGCGGGACTCGGCGGAGGCGGCGCCGGTGCAGTGGTGGGCGGGGCCAGGGTGCGGGTCGGCGCGGGGGCAGCAGGGCTGGAACTGTTCCCGGAAGCGGAAGCGGATCCGGCGCTGGCGCTGGCGCTGGGCTTGGCTGCGGGGCGGGCAGCGCTAGCGGCGGGGGTCGGCGATGCGGTTGACGGCGCCGGGCTGGTACGCACCGGCGCCGGGCTGGTCACCGCCTGAGTGTGCGCGGCGTGGGCGAACAAGACGGTGAAGCCGACCGCGGCCGCTGTGCTGAGTTGAGCCGCGTACAAAGTGAGCCTGGACAGGCGGCGCAGGCCCTGGGTGCGCGCCGCGTCGGCAGGCTCGTCGAGCCAGGTCGGGTAGTCCGGGTCAGTCGGGTAGTCCGGGTTGGTCGGGTAATCCTGGTAGGGATCGCCTGATTCCGGGTAGATCGGCTGGAAGGCTGGCCAGGGCTCCGGCTCCTCGGGGGGCTCGTATCTGTACCGCATGGGCCCTAAGGACAACAGAACGCTCGTTAAGGCCTGGTGAAGAACCACTTAAGAGGCCGCTGCCGACTCCGCGGCCGTCAGAAGGTCCTGCGCGACCAGCCGCGGGCGGTGACTTAATCGATGGAGCCTGGCGTGGAGCGCCGGGCCGCGGCGGTGCGCCGGATGATCTTGCGCCCGTCCATGGTCCACGAGCGGTTACATCCCGTGCAGCCCAGAAGCTCCCCGAACCTGCCGGAGATTCTCCCGGTCTTGCCGATCGTGCCGCCGCAGAGGCAGAGATCACCCGGCGCCACCCTCGGCCTCCTCCGCATGACTCTGCGGGCCATGACCGGCGACTGCCGGACCACGGGCCGCGTTTCGTGACGTATGTAGACGGCAGCAAGGACAACGGCGGCCGCAGCCACGAGAATGACGAGTAATGCCAGGTAACCCAATTGCGCCTCCCGGAACTGGCTGAGTGCTTGCGCTCAGGATGCCTGCAAGGCCCGATCCAGCCAGGCCCGCAGCGCCGGGGGCTGCGGTGCGCCGACCTGGCGGGAGGTAACCTCCCCCCGTCGCAACACCAGCAGGGTCGGAATGGACTGCACGCCGAAGCGACGCTGCAGCTGGGGGGCCTCATCCACGTTGACCTTGACCAGCTTCACCCGGCCCGCCATTTCGGCGGCGAGCTGCGACAGCGCCGGGCTGACCATGCGGCACGGGCCGCACCACGGTGCCCACAGGTCCACGACCACAGGGACGGAGGCGTTCTCGGCGATCTCGGCGAAGGTGTCGTCGCCGGCATCCACGATCCAGGGCAGCGGCTGATGGCAGTTGCCGCAGCGGGGCGTCCCGGCGGCCGCGGCCGGGACCCGGTTCCTGCGCCCGCAGTTGGGGCACCGGACGAGATCGTCAGACATTGGCTACAGCATGTCACGCCACGTCGAGGATGGCGTTTGCCTCCTCGTTGGTCAGCTGCACCGATGCGGCGGCCACGTTCTCGGTCACGTGCTCGGGTGACCCAGAACCTGGGATGGGCAGTATCTGCCTGGACCTCGCCAGCAGCCAGGCGAGCGCGATCTGGCGGATGCTGACCTGGTGGCGGTGCGCCGCGGAGAGAATCGGCGGCAGCCGGTCGGCGTCCTGGATCGGAGCCCAGGGCAGGAAGACCAGTGACTCCTGATCGCACAGGTCGACCATCGGGTCCGACGACCGGTCGCCCGGGTTGTAGCGATTCTGCACCGATGCCACCGGGGTGAGCCGCTGGGCATCCCGAAGCTGAGCCTCGGACACGTTGGAGATCCCGATGTGGCGGATCTTGCCCTGCTGCTTGAGCTCGACCAGCGCGCCGACTGATTCCGCGTACGGCACCTTCGGGTCCGGCCGATGCAGCTGGTACAGCGGGATCTGGTCCAGCCTGAGCCGGCGCAGGCTGCCCTCGCAGGCCTCGCGCAGGTGCTCGGGCCGCCCGTCCGGCGCCCAGCGCCCTGGGCCGGGGCGGACCAGGCCGCCCTTGGTGGCGATCACGAGATCGTCGGGATACGGGTACAGCGTGTCCGCGATCAGGGCCTCGCTGACCTCCGGGCCGTAGGAGTCGGCCGTGTCGATGAAGTTCACCCCGAGCGCGACGGCCTGCCGGAGCGCGGCCTGGGCCTGGTTCCTGTCCGGCGGATCTCCCCAGATCCCCTGGCCGGTGATCCGCATGGCCCCGAAACCCATCCGGTTCACCGTCAGGTCGCCGCCGATGTCGATCGTGCCGGCCGCTGTCGCGCTTGGCTGACCGCTCATGCGCATCTCCTCTCCGCTGGCTCCAGCTTCCCGCAACGGGCAGCGGCGCCCGCAGGCGCCCCCGGCAGAGCGGTAATTCTTCTCATTCGGGCCTAACCGGGGCCGCCCGGGCAATAACCCGCCCGGGCAATAAGGCCGTAAGGCCAGCAACCGGGTCAGGCGGGCGAGGGCTTGACGCTGATCCGCGTGCCGAGTTCGGCGCCCCCGCAGATCTGGCGCATCACACCGACGGCCGCGACGTCGAAGACGTGCATCGTCAGGTCCTGCTCGTTGGCCAGCACGAACGCGCTGGTGTCCATGATCTTCACCCCGGCGGCCAGGGCCTCGTCATAGGTCAGCTGCGTGTAGCGCACCGCATCCGGGTTGACGTGCGGGTCGCTGTCATAGACCCCGTCCACGCCCTTCTTGGCCACCAGCAGGGCATCGGCGTCCAGTTCCAGCGCCCGCTGCACCGCCGGGTAGTCGGTGGTGACGTAGGGCTGGCCGATGCCGCCGGCCAGCAGCACGATCAGGCCGCGCTCCAGGTGGTGCAAGGCCCGCAGCCTGATGAACGGCTCGGCGACGCTGTGGATCGGCACCGCGGTCATCACCCGCACGTCGGTGTCCGTCCTGGCGGTGAGCGAGCCCCGGAGCATCAGCGCGTTCATCACGGTGCCGAGCATCCCGATGTTGTCCGCCTCGGCCCGGCTGATGCCCCATCCCTCGGCCATCCGGCCCCGGAAGTAGTTCCCGCCGCCCACGACCACGGCCACCTGCACGCCGAGGTCGCGCACGGCCAGAACCTCCTGCGCGACGTGGGCCAGGCTGGCCGGGTCCACGCCGGAGCCGGCCGATCCGGCCAGCGCCTCACCGCTGAGCTTGACGACAACCCTGCGATAACGCGGCACAGTCAGGCGCCCCCTTCCGGGCTGCGCGGCGTTGCGCCCTCGGCCAACGTTACCGCACGTCAGCACCGGGCCGACGGCCTTGGCGGCACCGGTCACCCGGGCGAGATGCGTTCCGGCGTTACCGGGCGGGTAACCCTCGCCCTGAGGCGTGGGCTCGTGTGGGCCGTCCCCCGCCTGGGCCGGTCAGGACACCAGCACGCTAATCGTGATCAGCACGGCGTCGTAGATGAAGTGCGCGACGATGGGCCGCATCAGGCGCCGGTGCTTCTGGAACGAGCGGGTGGCGTAATACCCGAACGGGATCGTGAGCAGGAAGCCGAGCCCGTAGTACACGTGGTAGCTGGTGCGCAGGGTCAGGCTGAGCGCCAGGGCCCAGCGCGGGTTCCAGCCGAGCTGCTCGAGCCGGGTCAGCAGGTAGCCGCTGACCAGCGTCTCCTCGGTTATGGCGGTGACCGCCGAGATGACGATGCCGTAGATGATGTAATACGGCGGCACGTGCCCGGTCGGGATCTGGCTGATCAGCCCGCGGTGGCCGGCCAGCAGGGCACCGAGGATGATCGTCCCCACCAGCGCCAGGGCGTATCCGCTGGCGGCGATGCCCAGCCCGGGCCATACATCCCGGCGCCATCCCGGCCTGGTCAGCCCGAGAAGCTCGGGATCCTGGCCGGTCCGGCTCAGCAAGAGCAGGGCGAGCGGTACCATCGCGCCCACCTCGAGGTAGCTGAGCACCCCCAGGATCAGGTTCGCCAGCGGATGATTGTGAATGATGATGGGGAACCTGGTGATGTCGCTGGCCCCGCCCGCGTGCGCGGCCAGCAGGTCGACCGCGCCGATGACCCCCGGCACCAGGAACGCCAGCTGGACAAACCAGGTCTCCAGCACCAGCCCGCGCCGCGCCTGCGCTTCGGCCCGGACCGGCCAGGGCGGCGTGGGCACTGGCTGCGTCGGCCCGGCCTGCGCTGGCTCCGGCTGGGATGCCGCTGTCCGCGCCGAGGCCTGCGCCGGTGCCGCCTGCGGTGGTGCTGATAGCGGTGGTGCCGGTTGCGGCGGGGCGACCGGCGGTGCGGCGGCTGGGACCCAGTACACCCAGTCGGCCGGGGGTGAGGGCCACTCGGGCGGCGCCCTCCAGCCGGCGGGCGGCACCCACCCGGCCGGAGGTTCTGGCCACCCGGGAGGCGGCCGCCAAACCCAGGCCGTCATCGTCCGCTGACGATCTCGGAACCCCGCAGGCAGGGAGCGGCGAACATCATCGCCCCAGTTTATTGACGCGGTTCGGCGCCACGGAGGACACTGCGGGAGCATCGGCACCCAGCGCCGCGAAGACAGCGCGGTCGTCGCGGGTGTGACGACCGGGCAGGAGGCCGGCATGGGGTCCTACGAGGCGGCCATCGGCACGCTCGGCGCGGAACTTGCGCGAGTGGAGGAGGCCTTCCGCGGCCTGACGCCAGACGACTGGCGGACGCCGACGAAGCTCGTCCCGCTGGATGAGGACCTGCCGCACTGGACGGTCTTCGAGCTGGCCGGGCACTTTGACATCGCGATCGGGCTGACCCGGATGCTGATCGACGGCCGGGACGACAGCCAGCCCGGGCGCGACCGGACCAGCTTCTTCATCAACCCGCGCTCCGAGACCGCGCCGGTCGTCTACGGCTACGCGTTCACGATGGTGCAGGGCAAGACGCCGGCCGACATGCCCGGCGTGCTGCACGAAACCTTCTCGAAGACCGTGCAGGAATCGCGGGCCGTGCCGGCGGACACCGTGGGCCCGGGGTACTTCGCCCCGATGCGCGTCGACGAGTTCGTGGCCAGCCGGGTCGTCGAGGCGGTCGTGCACGGCATCGACCTGACCCAGGCCCTGGGCCGCGACCCCATCGCGACCGCGGACGGCATCGCGATGACCGCGTCGATCCTGGACGACCTGCTGGCCCGCCGGACCGTGGGAGGCAGGCCGCGGCAGCTGTCGGACGACCTGGACTGGATCCTGGCCGCGTCGGGCCGGGCCGAGTTCAGCGACCCGCGGCTGCCCCTCATCGGGTAGCACGTCGCGGCCGGGACCGGTCTCGGCGATCCGGCCAGCCCCGCACCGTTAGCGTTCAGGCTCTTGATCATGAGGGTTGCGGGCATGGGCTTGCCTGCCTTCCCGTGTCATCCTCGGTGCAACGGTCTTCCGGGCCTGCGTGCTCTATGGGGGTGAGGAGGTGGCCCATGGACTCTCAGGCGGAAACCGAGTTCAGCGAGTTCATGCTCGGCCGCTGGCCCAAGCTGGTGCGGCTGGGCTACGGGCTCACTGGCGACGAGGGCCTCGCCGAGGACCTGGCGCAGACCGCGCTCGCGAAGGCCTTTGCCTCCTGGCCACGGGTCCGCCGGGCTCGGCGGACCCGGCCCGGCAGCACGATGACCGGTCGGCGCTGATCGCGGCGCTGCTGCGGCTGCCGCACGGGCAGCGCTCGGTGGTCGTGCTCAGGTACTGGATGGACATGACGGAGACCGAGGTCGCGGCCACCCTCGGGTGCTCTGTCGGCAACGTCAAGAGCCAGGCGTCCCGCGCCCTGGCCAAGCTCAGGCTCAGCGCGGACCTGGCAGAGGGGAAGTTGCCATGAGCATCGACGAAGAGCGCGAGGTGCGCCAGCGGCTCGGTGCTGCCCTGGACGGGATGACGCCGTCCCCGGCACCGGTCGCCGCGACCCTGCGGAGGGGCAGGACCTTGCGGGTCAGGCGGCGCATCGGCGTTGCGGCCGGGCTGGCCGTCGCGGTCGGCGTCGGCCTGGCCGTGCCGATCCTCGGGAACCAGTTTGTCCGCCAGGCGCCGGTGTCGCCGGGCCGGCCTGCCGCGGTCAACTCGCCGGGTCGGCTCGGGCCGCGTGGACGGGCGCGCCTGGTCGGAGACTGTCCACGCCGGTCCCTGGGGGTACTGCTTCACCGGGCAGTTCGGAGGTTGCCTGGATACCGTGTCCCGGTCCCTGGGCAACCGGGTCAGCGCCTTCACTGGACTTAGTCCGAAGACCACCAGCTGGGTCGTTGGCACCGGTAGTGCGGACGTCGATCACGCCCGGGTCACCCTGTCCGGCGGCCGGACCCTCACGGTGCCGGCCGTCGACACCGGTGGCCCCAGGTTCTTCGCTTTCGCGATTCCCAAGGGCACCAGGCTGGTCCGGGTGGATTTTTACACCGCGTCCCGGCGCCTGGTCGCCAGCCAGTCGGCTCGGCAGATCTCCTAGCTGTGCTTGGCTTGTGCCATGACTACCCCCTCCCTTCGCGACCGCCTCCGGGGCGGTGAGCCGGCATACGGCGGCTGGTCGGTCATCCCCGGAATCCATGGCGCCCGGGCCCTCGCGGCCGCCGGGCTGGACTATGTCGTCATCGACCTGCAGCACGGCGGCGCCACCGAGCACGACCTGCCCGGGATGACCATGGCGATCAAGCAGGCGGGCGCCACCCCGATCGCGCGGGTGCGGTATGCCCACCCGGCCGACATCGGCCGGGCGCTTGACCTCGGCTGCGAGGGGGTCATCGTCCCGAACGTCGACTCCGCGGAGCAGGCCGCAGCGGTCGCCGGCGCGTGCCGGTACCCGCCGGTCGGCTACCGGTCCGCGGGCGGGACCATGGCCACGGCCGAGGGGCTCTGCTTCGTCATGGTCGAATCGCCGGGCGCCATCGCCGATCTCGCCGCAACCCTGGCCATCGATGAGATCGACGGGATTTACGTCGGTCCCAGGGACCTGTCGCTGGCCCTTGGCTGCGCGCTCGACCCGCATGACCCGGTGCTGAGGAAGGAACTGGAACGGATCTGGGCGGCCTGCGCCGCGGCGGCCAAGCCCGTCGGGGTCCATGCTTCCGACGGCACGACCGCCCGGCTGTACCGGGAGAACGGCTGCCAGCTGATCACCGTCGCCGTGGACGGGCTGGCCGTGGCGCGCGCCGCCGTCAGCGAGCTCGCCGTGGCCAGCGGCTGAGGGCCGGATCATGCGCCAGGAGCGATGGATGGCCGCTGACCGCCCGCCGCCGCGCCCCGCCAGGATGGATTCCGTGACGGGGCACGCGGCTGGTGCGGAGCGAGATGACTAGTACAGGTGACGCGTGACGGTGGCCACGATGTGCGCCGCCTGGTCCTCCCACTTGGCGTAGGCGTAAGGGAAACCCGAGTTCTGCACGCCCTGCGCAGCCTCCCACAACGGCTGGGTGGCCCAGGCGCCGTGGGAGGCCTGGTACTGGCGCAGAGCGCTCAGGAACGCGTCGGATGCGTAGGTGGGATTGGTGACCTCGGCCGGGCTGCCCCAGCCCATGGACGGCCGCTGCTGGAACAGGCCGAGCGAGTCGCGGTCGCCGTAGGTGAGGTTCTCCAGGCTCGACTCCTGCATCGCGGTGGCCACCGCGATGACCGCGGAACGCAGCCCCATGTGCTTCTTCAGCGCCTGCCGCACGATCGTGGTGGCATTGGCCTCACGGGATGCCGTCAGCGGCATGAAGGCCTGAGGGCCGCTCAGGCCCGCAGGCAGCAGCCGATCGCTCGCCGGCAGCCAGCCGCTCTTCTTGCCGGCCGCGGCGTGGATGATGGCTCGCCAGCTGTTGAGTGAGCGGTGGTGGTGATGATGACGGCGGTGGTGAGCGGCCGCGTGGCGTGCGGCCGGCTGACGCGCGGCCGCCCGATGCGCCGCGGACGCGGGCCGGTGCTTCGGGCCGTGCCTGGCGGAAAGCGCCGCGGGATGCGGCTTCCGGTGCTGAGCCTTAGCCTCGCGCGCGGTCGTGTGCTGGGCGGCCGCTGCGTGCGAGCTCGTGACCGGGCTGGAGGTAGCCGCGCTGGCGGTGCCCGCTCCGGCGAGCGCCAGC
>WNGR01004114.1_pt1 | contig 15748 bp, 18 predicted proteins | sample 5407581 | NCBI WGS metagenome assembly WNGR01 (sample SAMN13153383, study PRJNA577476) | soil metagenome | isolation source: 80 cm soil or saprolite under Garry oak tree replicate 2 | place: USA:California | collected 2016-06-15
CAGGCACCGGGTCAGCTCGCCCAGATGACCCGGGGCGAACACGCCCGCGGCGACCGTGATCAGGCACGGCACGGTCACCATGGCACAATCATTCAACGGAGCTCCTGTCCAGGATCGAAGGTGATATCGCAATCCCTCGATCTACAGGAGCTCCGCCGCTTTCACCGGGCAGCACACAACCCGGAACCCGAACGTGACCCAAACGAGTTGACGGCTAACGCATAGCGCTAACGACGCGGCATTGTGCGCGCGACAGCCCTGCGGGCTGCCCTTGACCCGGAGCCACTGCGGCCCTGGAGGGCAGGAAACGGGGGCAGGCCAGGGCCTGGCCGCCATGGGCGCGGCGCAACCCCCCGGCGGCAGCAGCATACGCGAGCACCCGGACGCCAGGAGCGATAGATGAACTGGCGTTCGATAGTCACAAGGAACGGAAGATTACACGGATCCGCTATGAGGAAGCCTCCACACTTCCAGGGGATTGCCATAGCATTGGCACGAGAGGCCCGGTGGTCCGGGCCCGGAGGGCGTTGAGTCCGGTCCCTGCTGACGCTCCCTTCTTAGTCGAAGGAGCGGTAGATGGCCGATCACCCCCGCGCTATGCGCTGTGCGCCGTGCTTGTGCCTAGGGTCGTGCTGCTGACATGGCAGGCGACAGGCTTCACCGGATACTGGCTGAGCTGTCCGCCGGGGGAGCAGACGTGTGGTCCTCGGCCCGGCTGTGCGGGGGGTGCGTGAAGATCACCGGGGCGGACGGCGCCGGGGTCATGCTCATGTCGGGTGAGATTCCACGCGGGTCCTTGTGCACCAGCAACACGGTAAGCCACCTGATCGAGGAGCTGCAGTACACGCTGGGCGAAGGCCCATGCGTCGATGCCTACCGGCAGGACAAGGTCGTGACCGAGCCCGACCTGGCCGATCCGGTGACACGCCGGTGGCCAGCTTTCACCCCGCCGACGCTGCAGGCGGGCGTGCGGGCGATCTTCGGGTTCCCGCTGCGGGTGGGCTCGGTGCGCCTGGGGGCGCTCAACCTCTACCGAGACCGGTCCGGCCCGCTGAGCGGCGACCAGCACGCCGACGCGCTGGTGGTGGCCGATGTGGCCGCCCGCTGGGTGCTGGAGGCCCAGGCCGGCGCGCCTCTCGACACGGTGGCCGACGAACTGGAGGCCGGCGCCGACTTCCACTTCGCGGTGCAAAACGCGGCAGGCATCGTCTCGGTCCAGCGGCAGGTCAGCGTCACCGAGGCGCTCATCCGGCTGCGGGCCTACGCCTTCACCAGCGATCGCCTGCTCACCGATGTCGCCGAGGACGTCGTTGCCCACAGGCTCCGGCTGGAATGAACCCGGCACCTGTGGCGCGGCGACCGGCCGCTACTACCATGGATGCCACGGCCCGGGCCCGATCCGGCGCCGGCCGGCCGTGACGGGCGGCCGGGCGCTCAGGAAGAGGTGAGCTGAGATGACCCGAGAAGCCGACGTAGTCGAGGCACTGGTCGAGATGGCCGACACCCTCGTCGACGACTATGACGTCGTGGACCTGCTGACCGGGCTCGCGGACCGGTGCGTCAGCCTCCTTGACGTCTCCGCCGCCGGGGTGATGCTGGCCTCTCCCGAGGGCAGCCTGGGGCTGGTGGCCTCCTCCAGTGAGGCGATGCGCCTGCTGGAGCTGTTCGAGCTCCAGACCCAGGAAGGTCCCTGCCTGGATGCCTTCCGCACCGGCCAGAGCGTCGAGCATGAGAACCTGCAGGCCGGGTCCGGCCGGTGGCCGTCGTTCTCCGCCGCCGCCCTCCAAGCCGGCTTCGCCTCGGCGCTCGCCCTGCCGCTGCGGCTGCGCGAGGCGACCCTCGGCGCCCTGAACCTGCTCCGCGTCACCCGCGCCCCGATGGACGAGGCCGATGTCATCGTCGCCCGGGCCTTCGCCGACCTCGCCACCCTCAGCATCATCCAGCATCGCACCGCCGCCGAATCCCAGCGCCTGAATGAGCAGCTGTCCAGCGCTTTGACCAGCCGCGTGGTGATCGAACAGGCCAAGGGCGTGATCGCCGAGCGCGCCGACGTCGACCTGGCCGAAGCCTTCTCCCGGCTGCGGAGCTACGCCCGCAACCACAACCGCCGCCTCACCGACGTCGCCCGGGCCGCCATCGACGGCACCCTCGACCCACAGGCATGGGCCCCGCCGGCCAGCCCGGCACCCTCCTGACCACGTGCCATGCGAACGAGTCCGGACTAGCGATTGGCCATCACGCCAGTTCGCGAACCGATCCGGACGACGCTGAATGCGACGCAGGTGCCTACGGACTGACGATCAGGGCCACGCAGCCACGAGAGCCCGGCTGTGCCTGCCGCGTGCCCGGCCGCTGCTGGCCAGGTAGATCCCGATGGCCCAGCGGCCGGCTGATCCCTGGTAGCGCAGGCGCAGGATCGGCGCGGGTTCGCGGTAGCCGGGCAGGAGGGCAGAGATGTAGCAGTACCGTCCGCGGTGGCGCACGATGGGCTCGCCGAGGTGGGGCCAGCCGCGCGTGACGTGGGCGATGATCCGCTAGGTGACCGCGGTCCGGGTCTGCGGGCCGGGTGTGCCGGGCACGCTGTCCATGATGGCTGTGGTCTGGCGGGTCGCCGCGAGGCGGGGACGGCGGCGTGGCTGGCCTGCCTGGCCCGCGCCGCCGCGTGGCGGCGGGACACGAGCGCCGGGGAATCGGCGGTGAGCCGGGGTTCTCGGCGATGATCCCGGATGCGACGCTACCGCTTCCGGTCTGGCTGGCGAGCTTGCCGGCCGTCTTCGGGCCGCTGTTCACCGCCCCGTCGTTCCGCACCTTCTGCGGCCTGGCCTGCGGGTTCTTGGCCCAGACGGGCAGGAGGACGGTGTGCGGCATGCTGGCCGACGCGGGCCTGTCGCGGGCTTGGGCACGACCCACAGGCGGTCCCCGGATGGGCCCACGCTCGCCGACGCATCCGCGCCGCACTGCCACCACGAGACGCGCTCCGAATCCAGATAGTACAGCCCGGATACTTCCGTCGAGTCAACGCAGCTCAGAGCGTTAGGCTGAGTGCGTTAGAAAGAACATGGTTTTGCCGATGACGGCCTGCTCGAGCGCCGCCCACGCGGCGTCCCGCGTCCCGTCCCGCCGCCGGGCGTCCAGTTCCACGCACAGCCGGACCAGATCCTCCAGCGCGCCCACGTTCACGTCGCCGGTCACGACCGGCGCCATCGCCGCATCACACGCGATCGCCGCGGCCGCGTCCCCGTCCAGCCACGCCCCAGGACACCGCGCTGTAGTCCCCGTCCCCGGCGTGGCCCTGCCCCGCCGTGAACGCGGCCAGGAACGACGCCCGCGCCGCGTCGGTCTGCTCGAGTTCGCGCAGGACCTGCGCCTGGGTGGCGGCGGGGAGCCGGGCGGCGTCGGCGGCGGCCAGGTAGCCCAGCCCGGCGCGGACCATGTCCAGCGCCTCACGGGCACACGCCGGGGCGTTTGCACCCACCGGGTCACCTCCTCGCCGGGACTGGTCGCTGCGGGCGGCGGTTCTCGTCCCTGGCGGGCAGGCTTCTAGGATCTGAATTCGATTCTACCCCCCGGCTACGACATTTCCCGGGACAAACACGCCACGCCGCGAAATCGGTACGCATGAGTGAACTGGGGCCTGTGGTGTCACGAGCAACGGATGAATGTGCGTTCTGCTGACTTTCTTGGGCATGGCGCCACGGTCAGTCAACCACCGAGTCACTGCTGGGATCGGAGTGGCCGGTGAGGTCTGCCGCGACCGCACAACGGTCCGCTCCGGGCTCCGGCAGTGCTGTCAAGTACCCCACTGTCAGGGCCGCTGCAACCTGGCTGCAAGGCGGGGCGGGCACGATGGCCGGGATGCAAAGGGAGGCGACCGTGACCGACAAGCCCGTGATCGAGAAGTTCCTGCACGCGATCGAGACCGCGAACATCCCCGGCTGCGACGTGTGGAGCGCGGACGCGACACTCGACGCGACCGTGCCCAACTGGCGACTGCATGCGGTCGGCGCCGACGCGATCCGCGCCGAGTACGCGCGGTGGTTCGCCGACCCGGCCCGCTTCGACGAACTGCGCCGCTACCCCGTCGAGGGCGGGACGGCCGAGGTGGTCGAGTACACGCTCAGCTGGACCGAGAACGGCGTGCCGCACGCCGGTCATCACCTGCACGTGCTGACGGTGCGCGATGACCGTATCGTTTCTGACATGGTCTTCTGCGGCGGCCGCTGGCCGGCCGCGCTGCTCGCCGAGATGGAGGCGGCTGGTGCCTGAGGCACTGGCCGACCTGCTCTCGGGTGCGACCGAACGGGCCGGGCTTGACCAGGCCCCCGGCAAGTCGGGAGCCGCCCTGGAGCGGGTGGTGATCGACGGGCAGCCCTACGTGCTCAAGCACCTGGACCTAGCCGAAGACTGGACCATGCGGGCCTCGGGCTGCCTGCGCGGGGCCCCGCTGGTGCTGTGGGAACGCGGCATCCTGGCCCGCCTGCCCGGCTGCCTGAACCAGCCGATCGTGGCCGCGGCCCCAGAGCGGCGCGGCTGCGTGCTGCTGATGCGCGACGTCGGCCGGTGGCTGGTGCCCGCCACCGACGCGCCGATCCCGCTGGACCAGCACACGCGGTTCCTGCGGCACATGGCCGCGCTGCACGCGGCCTTCTGGGAGTGCGGGGACGAGTTCGACGTGGTCCCGGCCATGCACCGCTACCTGGAACTCTCGCCGTGGATGGCGGCGGCCGAGGCCGCTGCGGGCTCGCCGCACCTGGTGCCTCGGCTTGTCGCCAAGGGCTGGCCGCTGCTGGCCGAGGTTGCCCCGGCCGTGGCGGCGGTCGTCACCCCGCTGGCCCGCGACCCGGGACCGCTGCTCGAGGCGCTGGCCGCGACGCCGCAGACGTTCGTGCACAGCAACTTCAAGCTCGACAACCTGGGTACGGACGACGAGGGGCGCACGGTGCTGCTCGACTGGGAGCAGCCGGGGCGCGGAGCGCCGCTGTCCGACCTGGCCTGGTACCTCGCGATCAACTGCCGTCGGCTGCCCCAGTCGAAACAGGCCTCGATCGCGGCCTACCGGGAGGCTCTGGAGGGCTGCGGCATCGACACCGGGCCCTGGTGGGACCGCCAGCTGGCGCTGTGCCTGCTCGGCGCCATGGTCCTGTTCGGCTGGGAGAAGGCACTCGGCGGTTACGACGAGGAGCTCGCGTGGTGGGAGACCGAATCCGTACGGGCGGCGGCCCTGCTGAACTGAACACTGCCGGGCTGGACGCCGCTGAACTGAACACTGCCGGGCTGGACGCCGCTGAGCTGACTGCGGCGCTCCGCGCCGATTACGACGCCGCGGCGGACGACTGGGCCGACGGCCTCACAGGGCCCGGGTCGATGTACGCGCCGCTGGCCCGGTCGCTGGTGGCGGCCGCGCCCGTGCCGGTGGCCGGGCGCCTCGTGCTCGACCTGGGCGCGGGCACCGGCGTGGCCGGCCAGGCCGCGCTGGCCGCGGGGGCGCGCCGGGTGGTGGCGGCCGACCTGTCCGAGGGCATGCTGCGGCGCGTCCGCGGCGGGACCCCGGTGGTGGCCGACGCGGTCGCGCTGCCGTTCCGTGACGGCCGCTTCGACCTGGTGCTGGCCGCGTTCTGCCTCAACCACCTGGGCCGCGTCGAGGACGGCCTGGCCGAGGCGCGGCGGGTGGGCGCGGCGATCGCCGCCAGCGCGTTCGCGCCGGGCTGGACGCATCCGGCTAAAGAAGCGGTGGATGGTGCCTTCCGGTCGTTCGGCTATCAGCCGCCCGGCTGGTACGCGGCCCTGGCCCCCGGGTCACGAGCCGGTGACCCCGAGGTCCTGGCCCAGACCGCGGCCGCCGCCGGGTTCACCCGTGTCCGGGTGCACACCGTGTCCGTCCCGACCGGCCTGGCCACCGCGGCCGACCTGGTCTCGTGGCGGCTGGGCATGGCCCACCACGCCCCGTTCCTGCGCTCGCTCGACCCGGCCGGGCGGGCCGCGGTGCGGCGCGCGGCCGAGCGGGCCGTGGCCAGGTCTATCGACGGCGCGACCGGTGGCGGCCCGCTGGTCGTCTCGATGGTGATGCTCACCGCGAGCTGACCCGGCGCTGGCCGGCCAGGGCCAGCCGCCGGTCCGCCTCGCGCCGCAGCCCGTCCGCGTAGTCACCCGCGCCCCGCGCCAGCCGCGCGGCCCGGTCAGCGGCCCGTTCCCGCCAGGCGGGCTGGCCGAAGTCGCCGGCCAGGTCGCAGGTCCACCACCACGCCTCGATCGCCGCGGCGCCGTCCAGCAGGTCTAGGTCCGCGGCCACCGCGTCCGGGTCGGCCGGCCCGCCGAGCGCGTGGCTGGCCCGGTGGGCGAGCAGCCGGGCGACGCTGGTGTACCGCGGCACGCCCAGCGCGGCCGCCTGGGATTCGAGCTCGCGGGCCTGCGCCAGCGCCTGCTCGCCGTCGCCGGCCAGCAGCGCCAGGCGCCCGGTGAGCAGCCGGTGCTTGAGCCGCAGCCGCCACCCGAAGACCAGGTTGCCCACCAGCAGCGCCGAAGCCTCCGCCAGCCGGGCCCGCGCTCCGTCCGGATTCCCGTCCTCCAGGCAGTGCTCGGCCAGGTCCTCCAGCGCCGCGACGGTGACGTCCGCGGTGCCCTGGCCCTGCCCGGCCTCCAGCGCCTGGTGGTGATGGTCCAGCGCCTCCTCACCTGCGCCCAGGTTGCGTAGCACCCAGCCGGCGAAGTTCACCGCGCGCCCGGCGAACCGCGGAACCTGCCGCCGTTCCACCTCGGCGGTGTACCTGGCCAGCGCGGCCAGCGCCTGCGCCGGGCGGCCGGCCAGCGCGTGCGCGTGCCCGGTGAACAGCAGCGAGTGCATCGTGGCCGAGGTGTGCTCCACCCCGATCTGCCCGCGGGCCGCCGGGCGCAGCAGCGCCAGCGCCTCATCCACCCGGCTCTGGTGCGCCCGCAGCACCCCGAGCCACCCGGCGGCGGCCACCCGGTCCGCGCCCTCGGCGAGCGAGAACGCCTCGCCGAGCAGCAACTCGGCCCGCGCCAGGTCGCCGGCCGCGTGGTGGGTGCGGCCGCCGGCCGCCAGGCACCGGGCCCGGGTCGCCGCGTCGTCCGCGGCGAGCGCCCCGTCCTCGGCGAACTGGGCGGCCTGGGCGAAGTCGCGGCCGAAGTACGACGCCCACGCGCCGACCTCCAGCGCCGCCGGGCCGGCCGGGGCGGCCCGCTCCACGTCCGCCAATGCCTCGGCGTAGCGCCCGCGCAGCGTGCGGACCCGGGCCCGCGCCAGCCAGCCGTCCGCGCTGTCGTCCAGCCGCATCGCGTCGTCGAGCAGCGCCTCGGCCGCCGCGTAGTCGTAGCGCTCGGCGGCCCGCGCCGACGCGTCGCGCAGCGCGCGGGACGCCAGCACCAGGTCCCCGCCTAGCCGGGCGTGCCCGGCCACGGTTAGCGGGTCCACGCCGGGCCTGCGGTCGAGCACCCGGCCGGCCTGGCGGTGCAGCAACGCGGCCCGTCCCGCGGTCGCGCTCGCCGCCAGCGCCTCGCGGACCAGTTCGTGCCGGAACCGGAACATCCCGTCCGCCTCGACCAGGAACTGCTTGGCCACGGCCTGTTCGGCGTCGTCGAGCAGGGCGACGGCGGGACGGCCGAGCACGGCCGCGAGCAGGTCCACGTCGAGGTCGGGGCCGATCACCGCCGCGGTGCGCAGCAGCAGCCCGGCCGGGCCTAGCTCGTCGCACCGCGCCGACACCGACTCGACCAGCGACGCGGGCAGTTCCGTTCCCGCAGCCTGCTGGGCCAGCTCGGTCAGGAACAGCGGGTGCCCCCTGGACCGGGCGTACAGCTCGTCGACCCGGCTCTCTGCCCATTCCCGGCCGACCAGCTCGGCGGCCGCGTCCCGGCCCAGCGCGCCGAGGTGCACGAACGCCGTCGCCGGCAGCGGCTCGCCCTCGCCGGAGCGGACCGCGGCGACGACCAGGACCGTGAGGTTCTCCCGCCGGGCGAAACGCAGCCAGTCTGGCAGCGCCGGCCCGGCCAGGTGAGCGTCGTCGACCACGACCACCAGCGGGGCGCGCTCCGCGAGGCGGCGCAGCGCCCGGACCAGCGCCGAGTAGAGCACCGCCGGGCCGAGCATGCTGTCCGCCAGCATGGGCGGCAGGCGCGGGCCCGGCGCCAGGTTCAGCAGTGGCCCCAGCAGCGGCGCGTCCGCGCCGAGGACATCGGCGGCCGGGTCGGGCCCGAGCCCGCGCAGCAGCGCGGCCAGCGCGGTCATCAGCGCGTCGAGCGGCATCGAGCGGTCGAGCGGCCCGCACGAGGCGATCAGCACCGTGTCCCCGGCCGCGGTGCGCCGCCCGGCCCAGGCCCGCAGCAGCGTCGTCTTGCCGATGCCGGCCTCGCCGTCCACCACGACCACCTCGGCGGCCTCGCGGGCCCGCGCGGCGATCGCCTCCAGGCAGGCCACCTCGTCGTCTCTGCCGACGAGAACGGGGCCGACGAGAACGCGGCCGGCCAGCAGGCCGGCCACGCCAGGCGCGGCAGGCCCGGGCGCGGTCAGCTCGCCGCGCAGGATCGCGGTGTACAGCGCGGTCGTCTCGGGGGAGGGGTCGGTGCCCAGCTCGTCGGCCATCCGCTCCCGGGCGCTGGCGTACAGGGACAGCGCCCCGGCCACGCGTCCGCCCAGCACGTGGGCCCGGAGCAGCAGGCGCAGCGCCGCCTCGTCGTACGGGTCGCGTTCGGCCGCGGCCGCGGCCGCGTCGGCGGCGGCCATCCAGTCGCCGGCCTCGAGCAGGGCGGTGGCCGCCACCAGCCGGGCCCGCCCGGCCAGCCGGCTCAGCTCGGCCTGCCGGAGCTGGGCCCACTCGCCGGGCAGCGGCTGCGGCCCGTCGCCGCGGATCAGGGAGAGCGCGACCCGCGCGGCCGCCACCGCGCCCATCACGTGGCCGGCCTCCCGCCGCCCTTCCACCTCCCGGGTGAGCACCGCCAGCTCGGTCGCGTCCAGCCAGTCGCAGTGCAGGAGGTAGCCCTGGTCCCGGTGCTCGATCCGGTCCCGGCCGAGCACCGCGCGCAGCCGGCTCATCAGCACCGCCAGCTGATCCTCGGGCCTGGCCGGCGGGGCGGTGTCCCACAGCGCGTCGATCAGCACCCCGGCCGGCACGGCCTGCCCGGCGCCCAGCGCGATCAGCTGCAGCGCCAGCCGCGCCTTCCGGCTGCCGAACGCCTGCGGCTCGATCCCGTCCACGCCGAAGTCGCTGAGCACCCGCACCGCCAGCGACTTCATGCCGGTATTAAATCCCGGCGGCCGGCTCCCCGCCAGGCCGGTGCAAGCTGACTGCAACCGCGGCCGTCCACGCTGGTCACCAGAACGCTCCGCCGAGGAAGGGAGATCCCGATGAGCGGGAAAGCGGAACAGAAGAGCTTCACCACGCCCGACGAGACCCGCAGCTTCGACTACGGTGCCCTGGACCTGCTCCAGATCGGCGGCGCCGAGATCGGCCGGCTCACCCTGCAGCCGGGCTGGCGCTGGTCGGACCATGTCAAGCCGCTGGCCGGCACCGAGCTGTGCGAAGCGCCGCACTTCCAGTACCACGTGGCCGGGACGCTGCACGTGGTGATGGCCGACGGCGCCGAGTTCGACGCCAGGCCCGGCGACGTGACCGCGCTGCCCCAGGGCCACGACGCCTGGGTGGTCGGGGACGAGCCGGTCGTGGTGGTGGACTGGTACGGGGCCAGTAACTACGCCCGCGGCTGACCGCGGCTCCCGGCGAACACTATCTCTCGCGTTTGCGGGGCGGCCAGCACGTCCGCGGCCGTATGCCCGACATCTGCCAGCCGGATCAGCCGGTGCCGGAAAGGGAGCCCGGTCGCGCGGGCCAGCCCGCGGACGTGCTGGCCGTAGCGCAGCCCGCGGTCCAGCCGGTTCGCGCCCTGCGCCATCGCCGCCGGGCTCACCTCGAGCAGCAGCGACGCGCCGTCGTCGTCCAGATCGCCCAGCACGATCGCGACGTCGCGGGCGAGGTAGCGCTCCAGGCTCCGCCGCGGACTCTCCGCAGCCGCGGCCACGTAGGCCGGGGCGTGGTCGAACCCGTAGCGCCAGTCGTTGACGCCCGCGTCGTCCGGCACCGTGACCGGCCGTTCCCGGCCGAAGTACAGGTACGTCGAGGGGTTGGCGACGACGAACCGGACCCGCAGCCCGCGGGCGGCCAGGATGTCGGGCCCGCGGCCCACGGCCGCATAGCGATTCACGAACTGGCCGCCCGCCGAGTTGCCGAACACCACCACGGCCGGGTCGGGCCCGGGTTCCGGGGCCAGCTGGCCGAGCAGGCTGTCCATGGCGCCGAACGAGCTGACGGGAGCAGGCCCCAGCGCCGGGTAACCGCCCTTCCACCCCTCGACCTGCCAGTACAGCGCGTCGTCGGCCCGGTCCCCATTGGCTCTGTCCACGTCGGTCAGGAACTGCGGGGCGACGATGAGCGCATCCGAGGCGGCCAGCCGCGCCGCGTGCCGCGCGCTGGCCAGGTACCGGTCCGAGTCGCGCAGCGCGCCGTGCACCACGACCACCACCGGTCCCCGCCGCGGTCCGCCGAGCGGGCCCGAGGCATCGCATGCCAGCAGCCCGGTTCCCTCCGGGCCGCTGACCAGGACCCGCTGGGCGCCCACCGTCTGCACCGGCCGGTACTGCTCGTCGTTCCCGATGGCGAAGGCATCGCCCGGCCCTGTCGCCTCCGTCATGCCGCCAGCGTATGGCCGCCGCCGGTGTGGTAGTCCTGACGGGACGCCTGGTGCCGGAGGAGAGGAGCCACCCATGGACCTGGGCCTGCGGGGCCGCCGCGCGCTGATCACCGGGGGTAGCCGGGGCATCGGCTTCGCGGTGGCCGAGGTGCTCGCCGCCGAGGGCGCGGCGGTGGGCCTCGTCGCCCGGGACGCGGCCGGGCTGACCGCGGCCGCGGGCCGGCTGGAGTCCCGCGGCGTCCCGGTCGCCACGGCGGCGGCCGACGTCACCGACACGCCCGCACTGCAGCGCGCCGTGGCGGAGATCGCTGCCGCGCTGGGCGGCCTGGATCACTTGGTGGCCAACGCGGGCGGCACGGTCGGACCGGGCAACATCACCAGTGCCGCCGACGACGACTTCACCGCGACGTTCGCGCTCAACGCGGGCCACGCCGTGGAGCTCATCCGGGCCGGGCTGCCGCACCTGCGCGCCGCGGGCGGTGGCGCCGTGGTGATCATCTCCTCGATCACCGGGATGCGCCCGGCCCCGCGGACCGCCTACGCCGCCGCCAAGGCGGCGGAGATCCACCTGGCCGCGACCGCCGCGCAGGAACTGGCGCCGGACCGGATCCGGGTGAACGCGGTCAGCCCCGGTTCGATCATGTTCCCCGGCGGCGGCTGGGACAGCTTCCAGCGGGCCAACCCGGAGGATTTCGCCGCCTTCCTGGCCGGCCAGTTCCCGTTCGGGCGGCTCGGCTCGCTGCCGGAGGTCGCCGACGTGGTCGCGTTCCTGCTGTCCGAGCGGGCGGCGTGGATTACCGGCGCGAACATCCCTGTGGACGGCGGCCAGGGTTATCCGAGCGCCCGCCGCTTCGACTGAGCGGCGGCCGCATGCGGCCCGACCGCGGCGGGCCACCGGTCGCGGTGGATGGCCCAGGGCAGGTTGTCGTCGATAACCGGCAGCTTCCTGGCGCAGCGTCCGACGAAGAAGCCGAACAGGCCCATGACGAAGGAGGTAGCGACCAGCAAGAAGCCGTAGACCAGGGTCTGCATGACAACGATCCCCTTTCCCTGAAAGGTATTCTGTGCGCGGCCGCGACGTTTTACGAAAAGCCACGGTGGCGAGATCTGGAACGTCCCGCTGGAGGAGATGATCCGGCTGAGGGCCACGCTGGACGACCTGGCGGAAACCGCGCCCTGGTCCGTGCTGATCCTGTCGCTGCCCGACGAGCTGCTGGCCGGCGAGCCGGCGCTAGGAGCAGACTTCATCAGGGGCCGAGCCGACGGGAGATGACATGTCAGAGACGATGAGCCGGGCCGAGCGCGAAGACTTCCTGGCCGGGTTGCACGTCGGGGTGCTCGGCGTGGCCTCGCCGGACGGCCGCGGCCCGCTGACCGTTCCGGTCTGGTACACCTACCAGCCGGGCGGCACGGTGAACCTGAGCACCGGCCGTGGCACCCGCAAGGCCCTGGCCATCGCGGCGGCGGGCCGGTTCAGCCTGTGCGTCCAGGACGAGCGGCCGCCCTACAAGTACGTCGCGGTCGAGGGGCCGGCCGTCATGGCAGACGCCACCGACGCCGAACGGCTCGAACTGGCCCGCCGGTACCTCGGGATCGAGGGCGGCGACGCCTACATGGCCGCCAACCCCGGTGGTTCCCAGGTCATGATCAGGATGACACCCGAGCACTGGCTGAGCCGGGCCTACAGCGACGGCTGAGGCGTCACGGCCGAAAACGGGTTGAGCGGCGGACGCCTCGCCTCGACCGGCTCTAACCGGGCGCCCCGCTCGAACTGGGCGCGCACGCCGAGCAGCCGCACCGGCCGCCGCCCGGTGAACCGGCTCAGCGCCTCGGCCGCCGCCCCCGCGATCACCGCGGGATCCGAGGAAGGCGCGGCCAGCGTAACCCCGTGCGTCTCGGTGATGAAGGGCGCGTAACGCACCTTCACCACGATCCGCAGCGCCGGCCGCGGCTCCGCCACCAGGTCAAGAGCCAGCAGCCCGGCGATCCGCGCCACCTCGGCCTCCACCCGCGACCAGGCGGCGATGTTCCGCTGGAACGTCTCCTCCCGGCCGTGGCCCTTGGCCACGTACGGCGAGTCGTCCACCTCGGCGTCGCCCCGGCCGCAGGCCAGCAGCACCAGCCACGGCCCGGTCATCGGCCCGAACACCGCGGCCAGCGCGTCCGGGTCGGCAGCGGCCAGGTCGCTGACCGTGCCGATGCCCAGCCCGGCCAGCTTCTTCGCCGTCTTGGCGCCGATGCCCCATAGCGCCTCGGTCGGCCTGGCCCCGAGGACCACGAACCAGTTCGCGAACGTCAGCCGGAACACCCCGGCCGGCTTGCCGAACCCGGTGGCGATCTTGGCCTGCAGCTTGTTCTCGCCGATCCCCACCGTGCAGTCCAGCTGCGTGGCCGCCTTGACCTGGCTGGCCAGCGACCGGGCGAAACCCTCGGGGTCCTCGGTGTCCGCGCCGACGAACGCCTCGTCCCAGCCGAGAACCTCCACTACCGCGCCGGTCGACCGGAGCACCTCCATCACCGTCTCCGAGACCTCCTCGTAGGCGGCCCGGTCCACCGGGAGGAACACCGCGTCCGGCAGCCGCCGGGCCGCGGTCCGCAGCGGCAGCCCGGAGTGCACGCCGTGCTCCCTGGCCTCGTAGGACGCGGTGCTGACCACGCCGCGCTTGGTCGGGTCGCCGTCACCGCCCACCACGACGGGCCGCCCGCGCAGTTCGGGATGCCGGAGGACCTCGACCGCGGCGATGAACTGGTCGAGGTCCACGTGCAGCACCCAGCGCGCCACCCTCCACTCCTACCCCGCCCTGCCCTCTGCTACGAGGGCCCGTGTGAGCGATCCGAGCTTCCGTCCCGCTAAAATCCGTATATTTCCCATGATCATGAAGCATTTTTAGTCTGCGCAGACTAAAAATCATTCGCGATCATGAAATCATGAACTTTACGTTCGAGTTGCGGCCGCGGGTAGCGTGAGAATCATGTCGTGGTCGAAGTATGCGGAGTTCCTGGCGTTCGCCGCCGTCCTGGTCCTGATCCCCGGGGCCGACTTCGCCGTCGTCACCAAGAACACGCTGGTCGGCGGCCGCCGGCGGGGGAGATGGACCGCGCTGGGTGTGAGCAGTTCCAACCTGGTGCAAGGGACGGCCGCGGCGTTCGGCCTCAGCACGCTCATCGTGCGGGTCCAGCCCCTGTTCGAGGCGATCAAGTGGGCCGGCGTCGCCTACCTGGCGTACCTGGGCGCCCAGGCCATCCGTTCGGCCCTCCGCGGCCAGTACCAGCCGATGGATGAGGTGGACAGCGGCGGCCAGGCCAGGGGCCTGGCCGGCTGGCGGCAGGGATTCATCTCCAACATCACCAACCCCAAGGTGCTGGTGTTCTACCTGGCCGTCCTGCCGCAGTTCCTCACCCCAGGTGCGGGCCTCGGCTGGCTGCTGGTCCTGGCCTGGAGCCACGCCGTGCTCAGCCTGAGCTACCTGCTCATGCTGGTCACCGCCCTGCACGGCGCCCGGCGCCTGCTCATGCGCCGCAAGGTGCGCCGTGGCCTCGACGCCACCACGGGCGCCGTGCTCCTCGGCTTCAGCGCCAGGCTCGCCACCGCCCACGTCTAGACTCCGCCGCCGCGCGCGAGCCGAGCCGCGCTCACGTCACACCAGCACTCCCAGCCCACAGCAAGCCAGCAAGCCAGCAAGCCAGGGGCTGCCGCGAACATCCCGGTCCGTGTACCGTTAGCCCCGTTCGGCCGGGTGATACGCCCCCCGTTTCCACGATCCGACCTGGGGGATCACGAATGCACGCGCCCACGCTCGCCGCCACCTTAATCGCAACCAGCGCGACCAGCGCTACGGCCCCGCACGTCTCGGGCGGGGCCAAGGCCGGCGCGATCCGTATAGGAATCGCCGTCCTCGTCCTGCTGTACATCGTCACGGCCCTGATCACGCGCCACTGGAATCCCGTCGACCTGTTCCGCGGATTCGACGGCTTCGCCAGCACGTCCAAGCTGCAGTGGTTCCTCTGGCTCCTGGCCATCCTCTTCGGCTATTCCGCGCTCTGGGTGCTGCGCGCCGAGCAGGGCAACTACGCGGCGCTCAACGAGATCCCGGTCAACCTGCTCACGGTCCTCGGCTTCAGCACCGGCACGGCGGCCGCCGCCAAGGGCATCACCAGCGGGTTCGTCCAGGCCAAGAAGATGTCGAAACCCGGGGCGCCGCCCGGCGAGCCCGGCAAGAACACGGGCGGGATATTCCAGGACGACGGCGGCTCGCCCGAGCTGGCGAAGATCCAGATGATCGGGTTCACGATCGTCGCGATCGGGATCTTCCTCGCCACCGTCGTCCACCAGATCGTCATCGGCGACATCGAGGCCGGCCTGCCGAACATCGACTCCTCGCTGATGGTGCTGATGGGCATCAGTCAGGGCGGCTACCTCGGCAAGAAACTGGTCACCTTCGGCACGCCCATGCTGTACCCGCCTAGTCCGGAAACCGGGCCGCCCGGCACCCCGGTCACGCTGCGGGGCACCAGCCTGGACTCCTCGCCGGAACGCCAGCTGTTGCTGAACGGGCTGCCCGTCGACGGAACCACCTGGTCGGCCGCCTCGGTCCAGTTCACCGTGCCGCCGGGCGATCCTGCCACCGGCGCGGACTGGGCCGGGCTGCCGAGGGCCGTCTCGCTGACGCTGTCCGCAGGCGGCCAGCTCAGTAACCCGGTGAAGTTCACCGTCACCGCGCCCGTGGCCAGCACGACCACGGTTGGCAACGGGGCCAGCGCGCCCGCCGGGGCCGCTACCGCCGTCGGCTGAGCGAGTTCCCGCGCCCGTTCGGCCCTAAAGGTTTTGATCTGCGCGTACGCGGCCGGACACAATGCAGTGTGCTGCTGACCATCACCACCACCCGCGCGCCAGCGACCGACCTGGGGTACCTGCTGCACAAGCACCCAGACCGGGCCCAGTCGTTCGCCGTCGCGGCTGGTCAGGCGCACGTCTTCTACCCCGAGGCGGCGCCGGGGCGGTGCACCGCCGCGCTGCTGCTCGAGGTCGACCCGATCGGCCTGGTCCGCG
>WNGR01004118.1_pt1 | contig 15737 bp, 6 predicted proteins | sample 5407581 | NCBI WGS metagenome assembly WNGR01 (sample SAMN13153383, study PRJNA577476) | soil metagenome | isolation source: 80 cm soil or saprolite under Garry oak tree replicate 2 | place: USA:California | collected 2016-06-15
GAGTTGGGTTCCGTAGCCCACGGAGACTTCGTCGTCCGGGACGGGGGTCTCGAGTCGCTGCGCCCCCGATCCTGCGCAGCCGATCACGGCTGCGAGGGCGAGGAGGTTGATGCGGTTCATGGGGCCGCTCCTGTTTTCTAGGTAGGGGGCGCACGCCATGCACAAGCTGGCTGCCTGTTGCGCCGACGCCATCGCTCGTTAGATGTAGATCGAGCTAGCCCCGAGAGGACTAAACCGTTGCCGACGCGACGTTAGGACTACTTGGACACTGCACGCGCCCCCGGGTTCCTTCGGGGACCGTTGCAGCAGCAAACGCCGCCCCTCGCCCGCGTGCGGCGGCGAGGGGCGGCTTGGACGGTGGCGGTGCGGGCCGGCGTCCCCGATCAGTAGCCGGGATTCTGGGTCAGCGCCGGGTTGGCGTTGATCTGAGTCTGCGGAATCGGGAACCGCTTCTTGAAGTCCGCGAGCGGGTGCAGCTTCTCCACGTTCGGGTCGTGGGCGCGGAGGCTGTTGGCCCAGTAGCCCGGCTCTTCGGAGTCGCGACGCACCAGGTCGAACCAGCGTTTCCCCTCGAACGCGAGTTCCCAGGCGCGCTCCATGTAGATCGCCTCGCGCACCGACAGCTTGTCCATGAGCTCACCAGCGGTGCCGTAGTCGTGCGGCTCTGCCCGACTCTCGGCGCCCGTCCCTTTGCGCGCGCGGGCGCGGATCAGGTTCAAGTACTGCACGGCGACCGCCGAGTTGCCCAGCTCATTCTGAGCCTCCGCATACATCAGAAGCGCGTCGGCAAAGCGGTACAGCGGGGTATCCACGTCGTTCAACATCCAATTCACGCCATTGTCGCTCTTACGATACTTGTAGGGCATGGGCCCATCCGCGAACGTATCGTTGGGAGCCGGGCTCGTGGCAGGACACACGTTGCTGACGCTGCACCCCCCCCAGACGTAGGCCCCCTGGGACGCAAAGCCGCGACCGGTATCCCGCCGGTAGTCACCCGGCAGGTAGCTGTTGTAGAACCAGGTCGTCGGATGGATGAGGCCCCAGCCACCGCCTTGGCCCTGGTCGAGCCCCCAGTCGCGCGGGTAGTAGAACAGCTGGAACAGGCTCCTGGTGTTGGTCGTCACGCCCGAGTTGGCAATGACAAGAATCATCTCCTTGTTGCCCTTGTTCTTGGGCAGGAACGTGCTGAGGTAGTCGTTGTTCAACGCCCAGACGCCCGACTGGATCACGCTGTCCGCCCAGTCGGAAGCTTGCTGCCATTCGTTCTTCAACATGAAGCTGGACCGCCACTGGTATAAGTCGGCCAGCGCCATCTGCGCCGCCCCCTGCGTGACGCGTCCTTGGGTCGGATCGCCGTACCCGTCGCTGGACGGCCAGGTGGCGGGGAGAGCAGCTTCGGCCTCTGTCAAATCCTTGATGATCGCCTGGTCGACCTGCTCGACCGGGGTTCGCGCGGGCCGCGGGTTGGCCTGCTCCGCCGGCGACAGGAGGAGCGGCACGTCGTCGTACACCTTGACCAGCCAGAGGTACGCGTAGCCGCGCATGAACTTGGCCTCGGCCAGATTGTACGCCTTCATCTGCGCGTTGGGCGCGTCGATGCCGGGCCCGTTCGCGAGCACCAGATTCGCCCGCGTGACCATGGCGTACGCCGTCCCCCAATAGCCGCCCGTGTTACCCGTGCTGGCGTCCCAGTCCAGGAAATCAGGCCCACTGGTGCCGAGGTTCGGCTCGCGGTTGTCCGCCCGCGTCTGATCGGAGGCGAGCTCGGGCGTGGTCCACTGGGCCTGCCCTTGCATCCCTCGCAACGAGTTGTAGATCGCGATCGTCGCGCTGTTCAGGTCCGCCCCGGTTTTGTAGAAGGTGTCCGTAGTCGTGAACCCCTTGGGATCCTCCGTGAGCAGATCGGTGCAGGCGCACACGACCAGCGCTGCGGCCAGCGCGAAAGCGGAGGAGGCGATCGATAGGGTGCGTCTCATGGTAGTCTCCTCCTCGCTCAGAAGGTGACGCTGACGCCGAAGTTCCATACCCGCGAATGCGGGTAGGCGCCGATGTCGATCCCGCCGAAGCGCGGGTCGCCGCCCATGCTGTTGACGTCCGGGTCGAACCCGCTGTAGTGGGTGAACGTCACCAGGTTCTGGCCGGTGAGAAACAGCCGTGTCGTTTCGGCGCCCGGGATCAGCCGCGGAGGGAACTCGTAGCCGAGTGTGAGCGTCTGCAGCCGCAGGTACGACCCGTCCTCCACCAGCGGGCTGTAGAGGCGCCGCGGGCGCGCGGCATTGGCCCGCGGGACGTCGGTGTCGGTGTGCGTCGGTGTCCAGCGGTCGAGCACGATGGCCCGCTCGTTCGCCTGCCCGATGGCGAGCCCGCCGTAGGCGTTGCCGGCGTTGATGATGTTGTTGCCATAGTTGAAGCTGAGGAACAGGTCCAGCGAAAACCGCCCGTACGTCAGCGTGTTGCTCAAGCCGCCGTAGAACTTAGGATCGCCGTGTCCGAGGATGACGCGGTCCGCCGCGGTGATCGTGCTGTCGCCGTTCATGTCGGCGATCTTGTACTCGCCCGGAGTGCAGTCCTTCGGGTTCTTCAGGTAGCACTGGTCGCCCTGCTGCCACAGGCCGTTGACCTGGTAGCCGTAGATCGAGCCGAGCGGCTCGCCCACCCGGATGATGTAGGTCTCGGCGGGGCTGAAGAAGTTGCCGGTGCGCGGCGCCAGCAGAATCTCGGTCTGGCCGCCCAGGTCGAGCACCTTGTTGCGGTTGGCGGCGATGTTCAGCGTGCTGCGCCAGGTCATGTCGCCACGTTGCACGTTGACGGTGCTGAGCGACAACTCCACCCCGCGGTTCTGCAGCGAGCCGATGTTGCGAAGCTGGCTCGAGAAGCCGGTGGTGGACGGGACAGGGACCGAGAGCAGCAGGTCCGTCGTCTTGGCATGGTAGGCGTCGAGCGACAGCGTGACGCGGTTGTTCAGGAGGCTCGCGTCGACCCCGACGTTGAGCTCGCTCTTCTCCTCCCACTTCAGGTCGGGATTGGGCATGCCGCCGCCTGGAGCCAGCGCCGGGATCTCGGTTGCACCAGACGAGTACCAGGCAACCCCCAGCCGCGACAGCGACTGGTACGGGGCGACAGCCTGGTTGCCCACCTTGCCATAGCTCAAGCGCAGCTTCAGGTCGTTGAACAGCGACTGGCTCTGCATGAAGCCCTCGTTTCCGATGCGCCACGCGAAGGCGCCCGAGGGAAAGAACGCCCACTTGTGGTTCGCGCCGAAGACGCTCGAGCCATCGCGCCGCCCCGTGAGCGTGAAGATGTACTTGTCGGCGATGACGTAATTGGCGCGGCCGAGGTAGGAGAGGATCGCGGCCTCGATGACGCCGCTGCCCGCGGGCGAAAGCTGCGAGCCGGAGCCGAGACTGTAGACGGTCGTCACGTCCGTCGGGAAGTTCGCCGCGTTGCCCTGCACGGCCTCACTGTCCGTGGTCTGTACGGAAAAACCGGCGAGCGCGTCCAGGCTGCCCGGACCGACGGTCCCGTGGAAGGTCACGTTGTTCTCGTTGGTCAGCACCCGACCTTGGCTCGAATAGATCCACCCGCTCCCGCCCGCCCCGCCGTCGAGGATGGTGCGGGGAGCGAAGAAGTGGATGCCGTTGAACTGGAAGCTCCCGCCGAACGTGCTCTTCACCCGCAGCGCCGGTGTGATGTCGAATTCCCCGAAGATGCTGCCGAGCATCCGTGACGTCGTGTTGAGGTCGGTCTCCTCGGTAGCTCGCGCAATCGGGTTCGGGACCGGCTCAGTGGACGGCGAGGTCTTGATCCAGTTGCCCGCCGTGTCCCGGGGGGCCGCGTAGGGGGCGAACTGCATGGCGGCCTGGATGCCGTTCGCGCTGTTGCCGACCGCGGCGTTCTCCACGCCGGGGGCGTTGCGGGCGACGCGCGTCATGCTCAGGCTCGTGCCCCAGCGGAACCGCGGGCTCACGTCCCCGTCGAGGTTGAGCCGGAGGCCGTAGCGGTTGAAGTCGGAGCCGAGCTCGATCCCCTCCTGCCGCGTGAAGTTGCCGCTCAGCAGGTACCGCAGGCGTTGCTCTCCGCCCGAGAGACTGATGGTCTGGTTGGCCTGCAACCCCGAGCGCAGCATCATCGCCGGGTAGTCGTAGGTTTGCGCCGCGGCGATCTGCGCATCGCTGTACAGCTTGGAAAGGTTGGCGTTGGCTCTCGCGTCGTTCGATAACAGCATGAACTGCTGCGCGTCGAGCACCGGGATCCTCTTCGCGATCGTCTGAGTGCCGGCGCTCGATTCCAGCGTCACCCGGCTCTTGCCGGCCTGGCCTCGCCGGGTCGTGATCAGCACGACGCCGTTGGCGCCGCGCGCGCCGTAGATCGCCGTCGCGGACGCGTCTTTCAGCACGTCGATCGACTGGATCTCGCTGGGGTCGACGGACATCAGCGGGTTGCTCTTCGGATCGGTCGAGTTTGAGCCCTGCTCGGCTGGGAGGCCGTCGATGACGTAGAGCGGCTCGCTGTTCGCGTTGATCGAGCCGTTGCCGCGGATCCGCACGCGCGCGCCGACGCCCGGCATGCCCGAATTGTCGATCACGTGCACGCCCGCCGCCTTCCCCTGCAGGCCGCTCGAGAGCGTCACCGTCGGTGCGGCCTTGGTCGCGAACTCCTCCGCCGACACCGACGACACGGCGCCCGTCAGATCACTTTTTCGAACGTTGGCGTAGCCGACCGCCACCACTGGGTTGAGCTCGATGGCGCTGCCGCGGAGTCCGAAGTCCGCGACGGTTTCCTGGCCATCCTGCACGACGACGCTCGTGTCCCCCGGAGCGTAGCCCAGCAGCCGGGCACGCAACCGGTAGGTCCCCGGCGGCACGCCGTTAATGGCATAGCGGCCGTCGGCTTGCGTCCCGCCGCTGAAGCGCGTGCCGACCACCGTGACGGCGACCGACGCGAGCGGGGCACCACTACCCGCGTCTCTGACCGTTCCGATCACGGAGCCGGTCTGGCGTGCACTCCGGCTCGCCGCGTCCGAGTCTGTGACGAGCAAGATCTGACCGGTGCGGTCCAGCGTCGGCGCCACGCCGGTGCCCTGCAGCAGCGTGTCCAGCGCTGTTCCCACGCTCACCGCTCCGAGCTGGAGGGAGACCCGCCGGTTGAGTGGCACGACCCGCCGCGAATAGGCGATGCGCACGCCGGTCTGTCGCGCGACGGCGTCGAGCGCGGCTTTCAGGGGCACGCGATCGAGCGCCAGACTCACTGTGCGGTCCAACGGCGAGAATGGATCGGCATCCTGCAAGACGACCGGCCGCACGCTGGCTCGGGCGACGCACACCCGCGCGGGGGTGCCAGTCACGACGAGCAGACCCGCAACCGTGATCAGAAACCGCATAACCAGCCTCCCTCCTCTACTGGCGCGAATGAACGGGAACGAGCCGGACCACGCGGTCGGCCCGGGTGAATCGCACGCCCAGCACTCTCGCCAAGGCCGTAACCGCCTCATCGGCCGATTCCGTCGTGAACGAGATCGTCAGCCGCTCCTGCCGCAACGACGGATCCGCAATCTGGATGTCGAGGTCGTACCAGCGTTCCAGCTGTGCGAGGACGCTCGAGAGCGGCGCATCGTCGAACCGCAGCGTCCCGCGCGTCCAGGCGAGGTAGTGCTCCAGCGAAACGCGGGTAGTGACGGTCGCGCTGCCGCTGGAAGCGATCACGCCGCGCTCACGCGGCCGCAGCATCAGCACCGAATCGGCCGCCTCGGTGCCCCGCAGCGCCACCCGGCCGGTGGCCACGACGACCTGCAGGGACTGCTCATCACGGTAGGCGCGAACGTCGAACTCGGTGCCAAGATCCTCGGTCGTACCATGTTCAGTGCGAACGAGAAAAGGGCGCGCCGGATCGTGCCGCACGGCGAAGTACGCTTCGCCTTCGAGCTCCACGGCGCGCACCACCACGCCGTAGTCGCGCGGTACCAGGAGTCGCGTGCCGACGCTGAGCAACACGCGGGAGCCGTCGGGAAACGTGAGCGCCGCCCGCTGCCCGGGCGCCGTCGCATACTCGCGCGGCGCTGCAGGCGGCGAACGACGCGACCAGAAGGCGGCGCCGGCGATCACGAGCAGGACCGCCGCCGCGATCCGCGCGGGCCACACCGTCACCGTCCCCCAGCGACGTGGCCGGGGCGGAGCGGTCGCCCGTGAGTGCAGCTGGAGCGTAGGCGTCCCCGGCGGCGGGGCACCGCGGCGTGCCCTCAGCAGCCGGCCGCGGGCGGCTCCGACGTCCCACGGCCGGGTGAGGTCACCCGTGAGCCGCCAGACAGCGCGGAGCTCGTCCAGCAACTCCCCCCGTGCGGAGTCGGCCGCGATCCACGCCTGGATCGCCGCGGCCTCCGCGGGCGAGCACTCGCCCTCAACGAATCGCAGCAAGTCGGATGCTTCGATCATGACACTTGGCCCCACTCAGAGAACCCCTGAATGGGCGACGAGTATGAAGCCCCTGTGGGGGGGGGCCGCTAGAGCAGGCGGTAGGTGTTGCGGCTCGCGGGAGCGACGGGAGGGGCGAGGTGCGGCGCCAACTGTTCTTTCAGCCGCACCGTCGCCCGCCACATCTGGGACTTGACGGTCCCGAGCGACACGCCCAGCCGCAGCGCGATCTCCCGGTAGCCGAGCTGGTCGCGGCGGCGGAGCACGAAGATCTCGCGACAGCGCTGCGGCAGGTCTGCGATCGCGCGCCGGACGGCAGCGTCCAGCTCGCGGCGCAGGCAGAGATCCTCGGGGGTGTCCGAGACCGGCGCCTCCTCGTGGCTGGCGCGATCGATCCAGGCCTGGGCCACGCGCCGGTGGCGCAAGTACTTGAGCGCCCAGTTCCGTGCCGCAACGTACAGGTAGGGCCGGTTCAGGCGGACCGAGTCGCGCGGGCCCCGCGCATCCCACAGGTGCAGAAAGAGGTCGTGCACGATGTCCCGCGCGGCTTCCGCTGACCCGACGAGGCGGAGGACATACTCGCACAGGTCGACGTAGTGCGTCTCGAACGCCGCCTGCCACGCGTCGTCGGCTCGCGCCGCGCGCGACCGGGGTGCGGGGTTCGACAGAGCGGGACGGAAACTGGGCTCCGACATGCGTCGAAGACTTGCCTCAAGTTCGAGGCCACATCCATCGAGTTTGCTTGGGGTGGGGTAGGTTCGCCCCGATGGGACAACGAATTAGCTCTTCGGAGTGGCCAAGTAGGGCAACGGGCGCACTGGACACCCCGTTGCGCCGACGCCACAGGACGCCGGACCGGGCTCTGGCGGTCGCCGCCTACAAGATCGACAGCATGGCCGTGCCCGACACGCCGCCGGTCGTTGCCGTGATAACGGCGGTCCCAATCGCGAGCGCCGTGGCCAGCCCCTTCGGATCCACGCTGGCGATGAGGGGCTGCGAAGAGGCCCACGTGAAGGTCTGTCCCGGCACCGGGTTCCCGTTTGCGTCCTGTGCGACGGCCGTGAACTGCTGCGTGAGCCCGAGGCCGGCGAGCGTCGCGGTCGCCGGGCTCACGACCACCGAACCCACCGCCTGCGCGACCGACAGCACGGCCGTCCCCGACACACCGGCCGTCGTCGCAGTGATCGTCGCCACACCGTTCGCAAGCGCCGTGGCGAGCCCAGTCACCGGGTCGATGGCCACTACCCCCGCGGGAGACGCCGACCAGGTGAACGTCTGTCCCGGAACCACGTTCCCGTTGGCGTCCTGCGCCACTGCACTGAACTGCTGTGTGAGCCCGAGGGCGTCGAGCGTCGCGCTCGCCGGGGTCACTACGACGGATTTGACGATCTGCGCCACCGACAGGGTGGCGGTGCCTGACACCCCACCGGTCGTCGCTGTGATCGTCGTGACGCCGTTCGCAAGCGCGGTGGCGAGCCCCGTCACCGGATCGATCGTGGCCACGCCCGCCGGCGAGGCCGACCACGTGAAGCTCCGGCCGAGGATCACGTTGCCGCTAGCGTCCTGCGCGATCGCGCTGAACTGTTGCGCAAGCCCCAGGGCGTCGAGCGCGGCGGACGCCGGTGTCACCGCCACCGACGTGACGACCTGTTGCACCGAGAGCGTGGCGGTCCCCGCCACGCCGGCCGTGGTCGCCGTGATCGCGACAGAGCCGGGCGTGAGGCCGGTGGCGAGCCCGGTCGCATCCACGGTGGCGATCGCGGGGTCTGACGAGCTCCACGTGAAAGTCTGGCCCGCGACCGGGCGCCCGTTGCCATCGAGCGCGACCGCGCTGTACTGCTGCAGCAGATTAACGGTCGCGAGCGCCGCCGACGCCGGGCTCACCACCACCGACCGAACTATCTGCGCGACCGCGAGAGTCGCGGTGCCGGAGACCCCGGCGGCTGCGGCCGTGATCGTGGCGGTGCCGTTCGCGACCGCCGTGACGACGCCGCTCGGGTCCACGAGGGCGACGATCGGGTTGTCGGACGTCCACGTGAACGCTTGCCCTGAGATGACATTGCCGTTCGCGTCCCGTGCCGTGGCGGAAAAGCGCTGCATGAGCCCCAGCGCGTCGAGCGCCGCCGAGGCCGGAGTGACCACCACCTGCACGACGGCGCCGGCCAATACCGCGAGCGTCGGCAGAGGCGACGTCACGGGGCTGCCGTCGATCGTCGCGCCGATCATCAGGGCAGTTCCAGCGAGCACACCTGTGAACGGCGCCGTGTACGTGCCGTCGCCGTGATCGGTCGTCGGGCCGACCACGCCGGTGCTCGTGCCGCCCGTCACGGTGAACGCGACGGCGCGACCGCCAGCCGTGAGGCTGTTCCCGAAGGCATCCTTGGCTCGCAGGGTGAGCGTAGCGATGGCCCCCGACAAGACGCTCGCGGCGGACGCCGTCACGATGGATGTGACGGTGGAGACGGCTCCCGCCAGCGCGGTGGCGCTGACGCTCGTGGCGGGCAGCGCGAACGCACTCGCCTCGAAGCTCTGGGACCCCGCGATCGTACCGAGCGTCCCGACCGTGGCGGCGTAGCCACCCGTGTCCGACACGACCAGCGAGTCGGCGACGGCGGCCCCGCCGCTGCCAAGGGCGCGGAACCGCACCGGGATGCCCTTCACGCCCAGCCCGTCGGCGGCCGTCACGCGCACCCGGAACGGCAGCGGCAACGCGACTCCGACGACCCCGCTCTGCCCGGCCCCGCTCACGACGCTCAGCAGGGTGGGGACGGGGATGACCGTCACCGGGGTCGAGTCCGCGGCGCCGCTCGGCGCGCGAGCCCGCAGCGTGAGCGCCGCCCGAGCGCTCGGCGCGCGGGCGAGCCCGGTGGCGTTCACACGCAGGCCGGTCGTGTCGCTGCTGCTCCACGCCACGTAGAAGAGCGCCACCGGCGCGCCGCTCGCGTCGCGTGCGCTCACGCGAAAGCGGAACGAGTCCCCAAAGGTGAGCACGGTATCGCGCGGGGTGAGGGTCAGGGCGGCGACGGTACTGCCGGGCCCCGTGTACGTCACCGGGATCTGCTGCGGCGCGCCCGGTCGCCCGGCCCGCACCTCCAGAGCTCGCGTGCCCGAGAACAGGGCGAAACCGCCGCCCCGCAGCTCCAGATGCACGGTGAGGGTTTCCACCGCCGCCCGGAGCACCACGTCGGTCGCCAGGCGGATCTGGGACGAGTCTGGATCGAAGAAGATGGTGAGCGCGCGCAGCGTGTCCGCCGGGCGCCGGATCACGACCAGACGGATGGTGTCGGCTGTCAACCCGAAGGCGGCGAGATCGACCGTGGAGCTGACCACGGGCTGGATGGCGAGGTACGCCGCTCCCCCCCGTCCTGGGCCCACCGGGTCGTCCCGGCAGGTGGCGACCAGCAGGGGGAGAGCAGCCCCGAACAGCGCGAGCCGGGGCAGAAGCCGACGCATGGCCGCGAAAATGCTCCCGTCAGAAGATCTTGTCTTGAATCACGATCCGCGCCCGCAGCGCCGTGAGCTTCGCCGTTCCCCGTATCGTGCCCGTCGCCGACGCCCTGATGCCCACGTACACCGTGGATGCGAGGAACAACGGCTTCAGAGCATCCGGGAGGTTCGGGATGGTGAACGGGCTGGTGGTCGTCGCGCTGGGAGTCACCGGTCCAGTGACGCTGAAGGCGGGCGTCCCGCTATATACCGAGCTCTTGACCGAGTCGAAATACACCTGGAAGGCCACGTTGCCCGTGCCCGTGGCGTTTACGAAATCGACCGTACCGGTGAGGCGGACCGTGTCCACGATCGACGACGTGCCGATGCCGAGAGAGTTGACTGTCTGCACCGGGATGGTGTCCGGCACGCCGGGGGGTAGCGGCCCGATATACGGCAACGTATCCGCAGCCGTGGCGTGGAGGAAGCTGAAGACATCGATGTCGAAAATCGCACGCCCCTGCCCGCATCCCCCCAGCAGCGCGGTGAGCGCCAGCACCCAGAGCCACTTCGCGCGCATCCTGCCTCCTAATAGATCGAGAGCGACGTCGCCATCGTGATGCCGCGCTCGTTCGAGAGCGAGTTGGTGTGCGTCCAGAATCCCAGGTCTAGGCCGAGCGCGCCAAGTCGCAGGCCGCCACCCCACCCGAACTCGATCCGCTTCCGCTGGTCGCGTGCCACGCCACCGCGCAGCGCGACGACACCGACTCGCTGCTCCCCCCCCACGTGCACGACGCTGCCGCGTCCGGTGTTCAGGACATCGGCCCCGAGCGTCGTGTTGCCGACCGCGTACGCCAGGTTGGCGATGTAGGACACAGGCAGCTTGGTCTTCGTCTCCACGTGGTTGGCTATGAGCGTGGAATAGCTCGTGCTCTGGGTCGAACCCGGCGGTCGGCGGTAGAACGCGCTGTCCTGCCGCGTGTCGGGCCACGTGATGGTCGCGCCGATGTCGTTGACGCCGAGGCCCAGCTCGATCGGTCCGGCGATCCAGGCGACGCCGATGTCGGCACCGAAGCCGTGGCCCAGCGCGTTCCCCGGCTTGGAGTACTGGGTGAACGTCCGCCCGTCGGGCGTCACCGGGTTCGCGCCGGCGAAGATCGTCGCTCCGGTGATGAAGCCGGCGTCGCCGTCGGTCCGCGCGTATCCGACGCCGACGTAGTAGTGGAGGGCGGCGCCGACATAGAGCCCGGTCGATGTGTCGCCCGCGAGGCGCCCGGCGTAGTTGATGGACGGGGCGAAGCCTCCTTCCACCAAACCGTGGACGAGAGCGCTGTAGCGGGTGTTGTGGCGCGCGGGCTGCGAGTCGCGCAGGAAGCCGAGCAGCGTGTCACCGAGTTGGAATTCCACGTCGTCGTGCAGCCACCCCGTCACGCCCACGTTGACGCCCTTCACGCCGAACCCCAAGTCGAGCGGGCGGCTCGAGCCGCTGATGCCGAACTGGTCTTCCGGGACCAGCTTCGCAGCCTCGCCAAGGTTCACCAGCAGGGAGTCCCTCCCGATGGTGAAGGCCACGTCGTTGGTCGGCGTCGGCGCCTTTTTCACTTCGTAATACAGCGGCAGGTTGAGGATCGTGTTCACCACGAGGATCGGGTTGAACCCGGTAGAGTGCGGGTCGAAGGCCGGGTCGTTCGAGATGTGCGGGTGGTCGTGGAGGAACTGGATGAGCCCGAGCGGTATCGGGATCGTCAGTTTGGGCTGCCCCCGCACGGTCGTGCGCTTGGACACAGCGCGGTAGGCGGCGTTGTAGCGGACGAGACTCCCCGACCGGCCGAGGCTCAGACCGCCCATCCCGATGCGGCGGGCGTCGGTGAGCGGTCCCTGCGCGCCGGCCGCAGTGGCGCAGCCGACGCAGAGTGCCACCAGTCCCGCGCCCACGAAGAATGTCCGCACAATGCTCCCCGCGAATGGGTGCCGCTGACAAGGGTAACAATGTTCGTCAAATCCGCCATGCGCGGGCGTGAGCCCGGTCACCAAGCTAGGCGGCCTGGAAGGTGATCGTGACGGTGGTGCCGCGCCCCGCGGCGCTGTCGAGGGTGATGGTCCCTCCCCAGCTCTCGGCGAGGCGCTTCGCGATCGCCAGGCCGAGCCCCGCTCCGCTCGACGTGGTCGAAAACGCGGGCTCGAAAACGCGCGCGAGCGCCTCGGCTGGAATACCGCGGCCGTCGTCCTCGACGGCCAGCCGTTGGCCGCCCTGGGACAGGCGCACGGTGACGCGGCGCGCGCCGGCATTGCGCGCGTTCTCGAGCAGGTTGACGAGCACCTCCTTCACTTCGTCTTTGCGCGCCAGGGCCGGCGCGCCTGCGTCACCCGCGACCTCGAAGCGGGTCGGCGCCTCGGCGCCGCCCAGCGCGTACAGCTGCACGACCTCGCGCGCCGCGGCGTGCAAGTCCACCGGCTCGAGCGCGAGCTGTTCCGCCGGCGGCGAGGCGAACCGCGCGAACGCCCGCGCGATCGCGTCGAGCCGGTCGATCTCGGCGAGGATCCGCGCGGCCGTCTCCGCCAGCATGGCGTCGAAGTCGCGGGCGCGCCCGGCGGTGCGGGCGCGCTGCAGGTGCTGGATGCCGAGACGAATCGGCGTCAGCGGGTTCTTGATCTCGTGCGCCACCTGGCGCGCCATCTCCCCCCAAGCCAAGACGCGCGCCGCGCGCGTGAACGTGGTGGCGTCGTCGAGCGCGACGACGCAGCCGTCGCGCGTGGGTCCGAGCGGCGCGATCTGCACGCGGATCTGCCGGCCTCCCAGCTCAAACTCGCGCGCGGCGATGCGATCTTCGCCCGCGGCGAGGAACTCCCTGACCGCGCTCCACACGGGGAGCCACTCGGCCGACGCTACGTGCGGCAGCACGTTTCCCGGCTCAAGCGCCGTCCCGATGAGCTCCCCGGCGCGCGGGTTGGCCATCGTCACGCGCAGCTCCTCATCCAGAGCGATGACGCCGGTCGCCACGTTGGCGAGCACTTGGGCGGTCCGCCGGCGCGCCTCCTCCAGCGCCGCCTGGCTCGTGTGCACGTCCGCCGCCATGCGCTCGAACGCGGACAGCACGGGTGCGAACTCCCGGAGGGCCCCGGGCGGGAACGCCGGCGGCGGCGTACCGCGCCCCACCGCGACCGCCGCATCCCGCAGCACGGCCACCGGGCGGGCCAGGCCGCGCGCGACCAGACCGGCAAGGGTCACCGCGGCGACGAGGCCCAACAGGGTCGCGAGTACCAGGGCGAGCGTCAGGTCCTCTAGCGGTTGGCGCACGTGCTCGTCGTCGACCAGCTGTGGCGCGGCGAGAATCGCCTCCGCGCGCGGCACCCCGGCGGCCACCACGCGATAGCCCACGCGGACCGGCCGGCCGGCGGTGCGGCCATCGGCGCTGCCCTCCAGCTCGTCCTGCAGGGCCAGGCGCACGAACACGTCCGGTGGGAGGAACGGATCGGCGAGCCCCAGCTCGTCGAGCACGGGCGCGCTCGTCGCCGTCAGCACACCGTCTTGATACAGCCACAGGTCGGCGTCGAGCCGGTTGGCGAGCTCGCTGATCGCTCGAGCGACGTTGCTCGCCCGGTCCGATACGGACGCGCCCGCGGTGGTGGCGGCGTCGCGCAGCGTCTGCCGGATGAGCAAGTCGCCGTCTTGGCGGGCATCGTCACGGAGCTGCGCGAAGCTCCACAGTGCGAACAGCAGCACCGGGACCACGAAAAACCCAGCGAGCGCGGCGGTGAGTCGAACCCGGTAGCTCGTGCGCAGCGCACTGAGCATCGGGGGCAGCCGGGGCCGCCACGCTGCGACGAGCAATAGGCTGGCGAGCCATACGGCACCGAGCAGCGCCGCGTCCAGCACGACGACCAGGGCCCCGCGCACGAGCAGCGCCCAGGGCCCCTGGAGGGCAACCCGCATGTGGACGTGGCGCACGCCGCCCGGCAGCTCCACCCTCCGCTCGCCTCGCACCGACCACCCCGCCCGGGTCCAGATGACCCGAGCGCTTTCGGCTGGCGGGCCTGGGCTCGGGAGCGACAACAAGGGAACGTACGGGGGCGCCACGCCGACCTCGCCGTGGAGAAACCGCGCCACGCGGTCCGCCGCGATGAGCAGCGTGCGTGGACCGACACCCACGGTGAGCACGTCGCTCGAGGGAAGCGGCGCGACGAGCACGTCGTGAACGCCCGGCACGCGCCACAGACGCTCGACGCGCGGACCGCGCTTCGTGTCGGGAGAGCGCACCAGCGCCGCCATGAGCGCTGGCGGCAGGTCGAGGCGTGCGAGCCGCAGCTCGGCCACCGGGTCGCCGCCGCGCGTCCACACGCCGAGACTCGCGGGATAGTCCTCGGCGGCGAGCGGCGACCGGAGCCAGACGGTGTACAGGTCCCCCGCGCTGTGCGGCTCAGGCGCCGGCAGCTCGCGCCCCAGGCGCTCGAGCAGCGCGACCGCCGGCGGGTCGTCCGCGCGACCCAACCCTGCGGCGTCACGCTCGGCGAGACCGAGGCGACCTTCGACCGCCGCGCCCCACGTGACGAGCGCGGCGGCCGTGCCGGCGACGGTGGCGATGCCGCACACCGCCCAGCGACTCGGCGCCGGCACCACCACACCCACCAGGGCCGGGAGCCAGACGAACGTGTACCACTCGGGCCAGGCGCCATAGGGCTGCCACAACCACAGGCCGACGAGCGCCGCGAGCACCGCCCACGCGCAGGCGGCGGGGAGAGTCCACGGGACGCCGCGCGGCTCCGCGGTGCCGCGCACCAAGGCCGCCGCCCAAAACACCAGCGCCATGCTGGCCGCCGCCACCGCGAGTTGCCACGAGATCCACAAGCCGAAGCTCACGCCGCCGGCGGGCGGCGCGATGCCGCGACCGAAATAGCGTACCACGTACGGAGCGGCGAGCACGAGGACCGCCGCCGCGGACGTCGTCCACCAGCGTCGCGGCACGCCGCGACGCCACAGCACCGACGCCGCGAGCAGCAGCACGAGCCCGAGCACCGCCAGCGATCCTGCGGACGCGCTGAACACGCCCAGCATCGAGCGATAGAACAGCGCGGGTGAGAACAAGCTCGCGCGCCCGAGCGACGGCCCGAGCGGGGCGCGCAGCAGGCACCAGGCCGCGGCCAGCATGACGACCGAGCGCGACCGCCCGGGAGGCGCCGCGACAAAGAGGAAGAGGAGCGTGGCGGCGAGCGCCGCGCCCGCGCGCCCGGCGGCGTTGTGCAGCGCGTCGAGCTTCGCGTCGCCCTGGGATGGCGGAATGGGCTGCACGCTGAACAGCGTACGGCCGTCGGGCGTGGCGTAGTCGAAGACGTCGGAGTCGGCCGGGGCGACGCGCGCCGCGTAGAACCGCAGCGACACGCCGTGCCGGCGCTCGAACAGCGCGCTCACCGCGCCTTCTCGGTCGGGCGCCGCGGGCGCGGCGTCGACCAGCACCGAGCCCACCGCCGTGCCGCCGGCCTGCGTCTGGCGCCGGGCCTCGAGCGACACGTAGAATGGGGTGATGACGGCACGCAATTCCGCCGTGTCCCGGGCGGGAACGAAGCGGTGGCGGCCCGCCCACGCGAGCGGCTCCCCGTCGGCACCGAGGATCACCACGCCCCGCTCGACCTCTGGGGCCCGCCCCCGAGCTTGCATCGCCTCAGCGAGCTGCGCGAAGGCCCCGGCGCGCGGCAGCAGAGCGGCGGTCATCCCGCGCTCGGCGAGGCGCCGGGCTTCCGCCACGGCCGCGGCGAGCACGCTCTTCAGGTCGGTGGAGTCCCGCGGGATCCGCCCCGCACGAACCTCGGGCCAGCAGCACTCGATGCGGCGCATCTGCAGCGTCCCGGTCACGAGCACCACGCCGAGTGCAACGCTTAGGAGCGTGGCCAATCCCGCGGCGACGCCCC
>WNGR01008895.1_pt1 | contig 15734 bp, 16 predicted proteins | sample 5407581 | NCBI WGS metagenome assembly WNGR01 (sample SAMN13153383, study PRJNA577476) | soil metagenome | isolation source: 80 cm soil or saprolite under Garry oak tree replicate 2 | place: USA:California | collected 2016-06-15
AGTGGAAGAATCTGAACAACACCCCTACTCTTCAGCAGGCGGGTAATGGCCTGGTAGGTTGAGTCGCTATAGAATGCTTCCCGCTCAGCCTCACCAGGCCAACTGAGTAGATTCAGGAAAATGGAGCCCTGCTGATAGATGGGAACCTCCCCGTTAGCTTTATTGCCTCCTGTTGAAGGCATTGTGGATAGAGCAGCCTCTTCGTTCATGCCCCTGGCTAAAAATGCAAACGCCAGTATTGGTTCCACTGCTTGCCGTCGTAGACCCTCGATCCACCCTCGTTGTATAGGTTCGACCTGGTCAGGACGAAGTGTTACCAGGTGTGCTGCTGCCACAATCGGTGCTGCTGATGTTGTAGGCCGACTATAGCCCCACAGATAGGACATCAGCCATTGCTCGGGAGGAGCCATGAGTAGTTCTGTAGCCGATCCCAACAGGAGATGTCCGGGGTTGTATCGCTCCTGCGCCTTCTGCCAGAAGTCTTCATCTTCCCATGTCGTTAACATAAAATAATAAGAATCACGCCCCAGGCTCCGGTAAAAACCAGCATTGATCAGCCCTGGCGCATTGCGTACCGTATCTGCGATCAGGTGCACTCGTGCTAATCCATCTTCCTCTTTGTCTGGCAATGTGCGCGCCAGCGTTGCAACCAGTAGTTCCATAAATCATCTTGCTCCCAGCCTGATTGATTTGGGTGAGCATACGATGGGCAACGGACAGGGCGACCGGTAGAGTGCCGATTTATCGAGCACGTGGTCGCCCCTCCCCAGGGACGATGGTTGCCGTGGTTTGGTAGGGGCGATGTTATTACGGGGACTGTGCTGGTTTCTCACAATGTCACGACCATTTCCTGACTACTCACAACACCACTCAGGAGACCGAGCCAGTAAAGTGACTTGAGGCTGGTGAGTTGGATGAACTATCACTCCTGATCTTGCTCATGGGTATCAAACGTTCTCCCCTCTTGCAAGAAGGCATTTAAATCTTCCCGTTTAATTCTATATTCCTTCCCACCTATGCGATAGGCAAGGAGTTCTTTTCTCCTGATCCAGCCTCTTACTCGTTCGGGAGAAACTTTGAGTTCTTTTGCTACGTCCTCAACGGACAACCACTCTATATTCAAGGCGCACTCCACGCTCTTTTTTTAGGCATTATAAGCTGTCTCTCAACATTCGTCAACACAAGCGGGAGGGAAAATGGATTATTCTATACAACCCGATATAACTATACCTTTATAGCGTTATCGTGTTCTCATCTGCTATTGAGGCACTTGAGAGCGTCAGTGTCAAGAAAGGCTGACCCATGCGAGAGCAGATCGCATACCGCACTGTTATCCCGAAAAGATCTAGCTTGCAGCAAGAGCAAAACTTGCCAGCATCACCACATCGAGCAGGAAATTATGCAGGTGTTCATCCAGAAGACCTGCCGCAGTCTTCCTCTCAGGTGAGAAGCAGAGCAAGCAAACAAGCATCTACGACGAACGGTGGTAGGTATGATGATATTGAAGACGGCGACTATGGACACCCAACCCGCATGCCAACTAGCGCCAGGCGGTACAACGTACCTCTTCTCAGGACTCGACAAGAGGAAGCACCACCGCCAGAGAAGCGACGTATTCACCCACTTATCTGGGTCGGGCTTGCCCTGTGTATCATGATGATTGGTTGGGTTGCGTTCAATGGGCTGAGTAGTTGGATACACGACCGGCAAGATGATCTGACCTATGGCTACCCGCGAACCTACCAGACCGATGCCAACGTTGGACACTTTGGCCGCGTGAGCCATTTTATTTGCCTGAACCTTCATGGAGAAATTCAGGTCATTGAACTGCAACAACGACACCCCGAAGCGGCAAAGATTTACGCTGTGATAGTGTTACCAGCCGACCAAGACCGTGTACCAGTCACCATCAGTTTTCAAGACATCAACGGCGACAATAAGATAGACGCCCTGGTCCATGTTGGGGGAACTGAAATCCCTCTGTACAACAACGGGGTCACTTTTCAGAGCCAACCGCCAACCAGGTAGAAAGAGGATGTTATGCTTGAGGAAACCATCACAGAGGAACAGCAACGCCCAGGAGCGCAGCCAGAGGCCGACCCAATTCCTCCTACCACGGTTGACAGCACCTTAGCGGGAAGCACCCTTGTTAGCACCCAGGAACCGCCAGAGGAAGAGGCGCAGGGATCAAGGAATGAAACCCTATCGCCTCAGAAGCGGGTATTTCTCCCCAATTGGTCAAATATCATTGCGTGCCTCTTGTTTCTTATTCTCGTAGGGGAGCATCTTGTACCGCTTATCTGGCCTGCTCTTGACTCGTTCTTGCACCCCAAAGCGGTGGTGACCTTGTTTGCAGCCAAACAGCCGCTTAGCTTCACCTACACGTTTGTAGCGGTGACAGGAACAACAGATAGAGTGCAGCAGCAGATACCCTCACGGGTACTGAATGTGACCACGTCCACGAAAAGCGTTCCCATTCACACAACTGGTATCGGATATACGCCAGCAATTCACGCGAAGGGGGAAGTCACCTTTTATAACGCAGCTATTTACTCCCAAATCATAGCAGCAGAAACCGTCATCACTGGCAATGATGGTATCCAAATTGTGACCGATGAAACGGTGACAGTTGGAGCAGGAAACCCGCCTTACTCCTATGGTATTGCCTCAACACCAGCGCATAGCTTACAAGCGGGAACAGTGGGAAACATTCAGGCATTGGACATTAACGGGTTATGTTGTTTAGCTGGTATTTCGGTGAAGAATACCAGGAGCTTTACAGGCGGCAATGACCCGAAAGCATACCCAACAGTCAGTACCGCCGATTTACAGGCAGCAGCCCATCAGGTAGCTAGCGTCCTTGACCCTGTAGCACGAAATAGCGTACAAAGCCAGATCGAAGATACCGAACGAGTTTTGATCCCTGTCCAGTGCAGCTACACCACGGCATCAAACCCAAAGATAGGGGAGCGGGCAACAGAGGCGATGGTGAGTGTTTCTGAGACGTGCAAAGTCCAGGTCTATGACGACGAAACGCTGCAAGAGCTAGCACGTATGCAGTTTGCTGCTGATGCAGAAAAAGCACTTCATTGGGGAGTGGTGCAGGGAAACAGTTTTGCTCTTACCCTTGCCAAACCTCTGTTACTAGACAGCAGCCACCACACGTACAAATTGGCTGTTACGATGTCAGGAACCATGATCTTTCATCTTTCAGAAACGCAACTGCATAGCTTGGTAACGCGGATCATCGGGAAGAAGATCACAGAGGCGCAACGAGTGCTTCTTGCCATCAAAGGTGTGCAGGGAGTGTCTATCACCCCTGCCCATCCAGAGGAGAGCACCTTACCAACCGACCCGGGACGAATACACCTGCTCGTTTCGGCGTAGGCATTTCGGCAAAAAATACTGGAAAACAGGGAGAGGGAACAAGCAAAAAAGAAAAGTGGAGGGGTGCTGTTTACAGCAGGCAACATACCCTCCACGCTGTTAGTAAGTTTGCCCTGAGCGGCCCAGAACCAGAGGAAGGAGGTGAGTACTATGCAGTTAGTTGAGCAGCATGTCATCGACAGAAAGGATCCACGCTATGCCGTGATTGACGAGGCGGCATTCAAGTCCAAGAACCTGTACAATGCTGCCAACTACGAGATCCGGCAAGCATTCTTTCATGATGGCACACGCCTCAACTACAACGAAGTGCAGCGTCGGATGCAGTTCCACGAGCCGTACAAAGCGCTTCCAGCCAAGGTCAGTCAACAAATTTTGATGCTCCTCGACAAAAATTGGACATCGTTCTTCGAGGCACGCGACTCCTACGAAGAAGACCCGTCAAAGTTCACCGGACGCCCAAAACTTCCCAAGTACAAGCACAAGACCGAAGGCCGGAACATCCTGGTGTATACGGTGCAGGCGTTGAGCAAGCCAGGCATGAGGGATGGTCTCATTCGACCGTCCGGGCTGTCCATCACCATCGAAACCGAGCACACCGTAGTTGATCAGGTACGGATTGTGCCTCGTAATGGCTACTATGTCGTTGAGATCATCTACACCAAAGAACCAGTTCAAGCCAATGTTGATCCATCTTTCTGTGTCGCCATTGATCTTGGAGTCACAAATTTAGCGGCGATAGCATCAAACCGTGAAGGCTTTGTGCCTCGATTGGTTAACGGTCGTCCGCTCAAAGCGTGGAACCAATGGTACAACAAGCGTCTCAAAGCGCTAAAAAAGCTGCTGCCCAAAGAAGATCGAGAGCAGGTCACCAGGCAAATGGAGCGCATCACCAACAAGCGCAATCGGCGGATTGATCACTACCTGCACACTGCCAGTCGGCGCATTATCGACTTCCTGGTCGAAGAGGGGATTGGGACCGTCATTATCGGCTTAAATCCGTTGTGGAAACAAGAGGTCAACCTGGGCAAGCGCACGAACCAGAACTTTGTTTGTATTCCCCATAGCCGCTTCATTGACATGCTGACCTACAAAGCAGCGCTCATTGGTATCCAGGTGGAAGTCAGAGAAGAGAGCTACACGAGTAAAGCCAGCTTTCTTGAGCTTGATCCGATCCCTAATTACAAACCGGATGATGAGGAGCAGCACGTCTTTAGCGGGAAGCGGATCGGGCGCAGAAACCGCCTGTACCGAGCAAAAGACGGAAGAACCATCAGTGCCGATATTAACGGAGCCTACAACATTTTGCGCAAAAGTAGACCCGATGCCTTTGCAAAGGGAATAGGGGGCTATGTAGTTCACCCCGTACGGTTGGTCGTCTGATTGATCGTACAAATCAAACAGGAAGTAGAGCGGTGCAAGAAAACGCTCTATTTTTTGGAACTATACTTCATGTGAGAGAGTAGCACAATCAGGAGGATGACCCCATGACCCCGATGACCCCGATGCCGATAGGCGAATTTGAACTGATTACCCGCCTCACTCAAAATCTCCCCTCACGCCCAGGCGTCAGCCTGGGCATCGGTGACGACTGCGCCATTCTCGACCCTGGTGATGATCTACTTCTCCTCGCCACCTGTGATAGCCAGGTCGAAGGAATCCATTTCACCTTCCAGACCTCTACACCAGAGCAAATAGGTCACAAGGCGCTGGCGGTCAACCTGAGTGATATTGCTGCAATGGGTGGAGAACCACGCTATGCGCTTGTCTCGCTCATTCTCCCACAACACCTGTCCCTCGCTGTACTCGACGGTATCTATACAGGGCTTCGCCAGGAAGCAGCGCAATTTACGACAGCCATCGTCGGTGGCAACATCGCGAGTGCTGGCAAGGGCGAACAGCTGATCATCGACATCACCCTCCTTGGCACCATTGAACGTGGACATGCTCTGCTTCGTAGTGGTGCACATGTCGGTGATACACTCTTCGTCACCGGCTCCCCTGGTGATTCCGCGGCTGGATTGTATACCCTTTTGCATCCCGATCAAGCGTACCCTCAAGAAGCACTGGATGTGTTACACGCTGCTCATTGCACTCCACGCCCTCGCGTTCGTGAAGGACGAATCCTTAGCCAATTTGGCCCGGCAGTAGTCACAGCGATGCTCGACATCAGTGATGGTCTGAGTGGTGATCTATTTCATCTTTGTGAACGTAGCCATATAGGGGTATTGATCGAGATGGCACGATTACCAATATCCCCATCGTTACGTGCAGTAGCGGCGGGCACTGCACGTAACCCCTTTGTCTGGATGCTGCATGGCGGCGAGGATTATGAATTGCTTTTTACTATCGCTCCAGGCCATGAAAAGGCAATCGTAGAGGCGGTCCAATCGGCAACAGGAACATCTCTCACAGCTATTGGTACTATTCGTCCTCCACAGGACGGGATGAAACTCCTCTGGCCCGATGGTCGTGAGGAAGTGTTGATTCCCCAAAGTTGGGATCACCTTAAAAAATTGTAGGACCTACCCTACAATCCGAATGCTCCCATCCTCCTGCAAGTCTAAAATCACCGGAAGCGCCTTCGTACTGGTAACCAGCACATTGTTTGACAGGTGCAGTGCAATCGGGCAACTGACTCCGGCAAACTCCTCCTGGCTCAGGAGCTTCACAAGTTGAGCAGGAGGCGGAATTTGACTCTCCTGTGTGATTGGGCCGAGTGCTTTTGCAACCATCTCTATGCCATCAGCGAATAAAAGCCCACCCTGGTCAATCGCTGCCGGACCACTACAGTCGATACCTGGAGGGGTAAACGAGGTGCAGAAACTGGCATAGAATTGCTTCTGCCAGTCATCCTGGTTGTCCTGGCGTGCTGCAGCAGAAATCGCAATAAAAATGTGCGGCAGAGACAATTTTTCCTTGAGCGACCAGCGTACTAACTCCTTGAGAGCTCGTGCCTGCACGAATTCCCCGCCAATCATCAATGTGGGTTGCTGATCTTTAGGTAGACGAGCAAGGACCTCTGCCAGCGTTATTACGTCATTGGTCAGTAAAGGTGCAAAAATGAGATCTGGCCGTGGTTTTGCCTGCAATGCATCATTGAGGCCCCCCAGCAGATCATCACGAGATGCCTGGGGCTGCCCGTTTGTATCCAACAATCCACTCGCAACTGCCGTTTCCTGGGCTACAATCCGAGTGCCTCTTCGCTGAGTAAAGCTATCGGCGAATACCTGAGCTGACCCATGTGATGAAGGGTTACTGGGATCATAGAAGATAGCGACATTGCGGACATGAAGCTGGTCATAGGCATAGTTAGATGCCAGTTCGCTCTGTCGCGCATCATCGGGTGAGAAGCGGATGAAGGCAAAACCGGGCGTGCAATGGCGGTAGAGAGAGGTCCTGGACAAAAGATCGATAATGAAGAGACCGGTCGCTGTTGGGGTAATGAGCGGTATACCAGCCCGGCAGAGTACTGGTAGAACGACCTGCGCCAGGCTGCTTGGTCCTAACCCCAGTACAGCCAGCAGAGGATGTTTACCCTGTGCCAGGAGGTGAAGCCGCTCAAGGGGTGGTGTCGTGCTCAGAGAGGCAACGGAATTTGCAATCTGGACTGCTCCTTGCTCAACCCCTGCCGTATTTGCCAGCACAAGGTAGAGCAGTGGTGCCCCTGGCGTCTGCATCTGCGTAGAGTTGTACTGCTGCTGAGCGATAAAGGCACCCACCAATTCCTGGGTGTAGGCAGCATAGAGTATATGGCGATCAGTTCCACCCTCTGGGTCAGCATTACCTGGCCCACTATCAAAGCTGACAATGATAACTCCAAAGGGATGACCTGAGTGGCGTACATTTAAGTCTTCGTGGTAAATTGCAGCCTCTGCCCCATCACACCCGGTAGTATCAGTTGTTACCGTGCTCGTAGCAGATGAGAGCAAGGAATCTGCCTTAGAGAAATTGTTGCTTTGCAGGGCGTGTATAGCCTCTCTTTTGTATTGATAACTGCTGGCGTTACAGGCATCGAAGACTTTCAGGCCATCACTGAGGCCAATGCCATCAGGCGTAGGGATAGTGTGTAGCTGCTTGTGCGGATGATAGAAACGTGCATCATCCCAACGAATAGCCAGGTACGCACTGAGTGTTCCAATCAACAATAGCAGCAGGAGAGTGCCATAGGAGAGTGCCTTCGGGGACATGGGTATCTGTCCCCCACGGAAGAAGCCTGTGGCTTCCCACCAGATGGCACTGAACGGATTGCGCACGGGACGGCGACGATATTTGCGATTAGCCTTTGCCTCCTGCCGGAACAGGTCAAGTAGTACCAGGCAGCCCGTCTCGCAGCTTAAAAGGTGTTCCTGTACTGCTGGATAGAGCGCGGTAACATTCTGTCCACTGTCCATTGCCTCGGCATACTCAGGCAGGAGCTGGCGGCATTGCTGACAGTCTAAAGGTCCGTCTTCAGGAAAGAGTGTAGGTAGCAGATTAGATGAAGCAGGTGTCATAGGAATAGCAGGATTCGCTGGTGCAGGGGGTGCCACCGGTGCAGGTGGTGATACTGCTTTAGATGGTGGTAGACTCTGTTGTGGGGTTTGTATTACAGGTTCGATGACTTGCACCGTACGAGATAAGCCAGGTTCATCGAGCGAGCCTGGCACTAGAGTTTGAGAAGAAGGCTCGGACTCCGCCACGCGCCGCACCTTTTTCTTTTTACGTGGCGTGCCCAGAGGTGGATTGCTCAGGCAGCGCGGACATGTAGCCATATGCTGCTGAGCCGCTTCTACTGCTTCTTCTGGTACTGCATCGGGGTCCTGATCGCGTTCTGCCAGTACAGAGATCGCGAAAGCACATGCTGGCGGCAGTAATTCGTCTGTTGCCATCAGCTTCCTCCAGAAATACTGTAGGGGATGTCCCTTCGGTCGTCTTTACGACCCACGCGCAAAAGAGCGCAAGGCAAAAGTAATTTGTTGTTCCAGAGTCAAGCCCTGGTCTTGAGGAATCTTCGCAAGCGCCGCTTGAGCCTCAGCTGCCGAATATCCCAGCCCCATCAATGCCTCCAATACCTCCGCTTGCACCTTGCCAGCTGGAGATACAGCAGCCCCGCCCAGAGCAGCCAGGGATGGGAGCTTCCCTTTCAATTCGAGCACCAATCGTGCCGCAAGTCGCTTGCCAACGCCAGGAGCCATCGCCAATCGTTGCTGATCCTCATCGGCAATAGCCTTGAAGAGTGTCCGAGCATCCATTACCGAGAGTAATGCCAGTGCGACCTTAGGGCCAACGCCGCTCACACCAATCAGTTGCTCGAAAGCATCTCGCTCCTCCTCACCGGAAAAGCCGTAGAGCGCTATGCCCTCCTCACGCACATGAAAATGCGTGTGCAGTGTGACTTCCGTTCCAAGGTCACCCAGATTACTCAGTGTTGAGGAAGGAACGAAGACACGCACACTGAAGCCCCCAACTCGTATAATTACCTGATTTGCCCGACGTGCTTCAAGAATACCGGAAATGCTTGCAATCATCGTTCCTCGCTCTACCTCTTCTTAGAGTAACGTTTGGCGTGAAAATTAGCATCCCCTTTAGGAAATTTGGGTGAGAGAATGCATCGATTCCTACCTGCCTGGAGGAGCGCAATTATGGATATTGATAAAATACTCGGACACCCACTAGCCGATAAATCGGCGGTGGGCGCGATAAATCGGCCCCTACGGTCTGACTGGGGTATTTCGTTAATGTGCATCATTGCGCCCATGGCTTCCTCAACGCCAACCTGTATTGATAACACCTTCTGTGAGGATATGAGAGGTATTCAGGTGGCAGATGGCAACAGCAGCAGCGTCGGCAGCATCATCTGGTCGAGGAATTGACGTGAGATGAAGTAAAATACGCACCATCTGCCCCACCTGGTCCTTGTCAGCATTCCCATAGCCAGTCACTGCCTGCTTGACCTGCTTGGGGGTATATTCAGAAATAGGCAGGCCAGCATTAGCCAGTGCCAGCATCGTCACGCCTCTTGCCTGCCCCACTGTCAGGGCAGTTCGAGCATTTTTTGCGAAGAAGAGTTCTTCCATCGCTGCCTCATGGGGCTCGTACGTACTAATAATTTCACCCAGGCTCCGATAAATATGCTGCAATCGCTCTGCCAGAGGCATGCCAGCAGGCGTTGTAATCACATCGCAAACGATCATGCTCAGTTCATCGCCTTTGGCTGCCACAACTGCATAGCCGACAATAGCAGTACCCGGGTCTATTCCCAGGGCAATACGAGAACCGGGTGCATTCCCCATTGTCTAAATTTTCCTTTTCCTGGCCGGAAGTGATGATGAATCCTATAAGTAATCAACTGACTCCCCTGCTTGTCTAGCCTTCATAAGAAGCAGCGAAGACATCAGAGACGTCAGCATTCGTGTACACATTCTGCACATCATCCAGGTCCTCAAGCTTCTCAACCAGGCGTATGACCTGGTGAGCAACCTTCTCGTCGGTCAGCTCGATCTTGGTTTTTGGCAGCATTGTGCTTTCGGCTTTCACCACTTTATACTTTTTTGCCTCCAGGGCTTGACGAACCTTCTCAAGGTCTGCCGGGTCGGTGTAAATAGTGAGCACCTCATCGTCAGCCCTTGCAGGCTCAACATCATCAGCACCGAGATCCAGGGCCTCTAGAGAGAGTTCATCGGGATCATGGCTGTCCAGTTCGACCTCGATAATGCCTTTCGCCTCGAACAGCCAGTCTACACAACCATTTTCACCCAGGTTTCCGCCATTGCGGCTGAATGCGTTGCGCACTTCGGCGACAGTACGATTGCGGTTTTCTGTAAGAGCCCCCACCAGTACTGCTGTACCACCGGGTCCGTATCCTTCATACGTGATCTCTTCCAGTGCTGCTCCTTCACCACCGCCCAGGGCACGTTTAATCGTGCGCTCAATGTTGTCCATCGGCATGTTCGCATCTCGAGCGCGTTGCACAGCCAGGCGCAGGCGAGAATTTGCATTAGGATCACCGCTCCCGCCTTCGCGCACCGCTACAACAATTTCTCGTCCTAAGCGAGTGAAGAGTTGCCCTCTCCGAGCGTCGTTCACGCCTTTTGAACGGCGAATCTGCGCCCATTTTGAATGACCTGACATAACTTGCTCCCTACCTTTTTCAGGTGAACCGGATTAAGAAAATATGCCTCGTGAAATACGTCATGTGGAACTTCGAGCCTCCATTCAGGCCCAAAAAGAATGTATCCTGGTCTGTAGGGATAGTATATCATTGGAGACACGCTACTGTCGATAGGGTACCCTTGCGGGACAGGGCGATTGAAAAGTGCTCTTTTGCCGCACGTGTATGGATTACCCACATCATGACCCGATTCACTCACATCGTGTCTACAGCCTCCAAGCCGTTGAGAGGCCGCCTCAACCACCAGGTTCCGATGATGAGAAACCAGGTGATGATGATGGTAATCCATACACACGTGCTGGATAAATCCGCACTCTACAGGCGGCGCGAAAGAAGGAGGGTAGCGAGGACACCTCGCGCTCCGGCAAAGGGCGGCCGCCCTCTGCACTCCTGCTTCAGGGCGACTTTTACATCGCCCTGCTTGCGGGAAACGAGGCAAAAAGATTCCCTTTTGAGCATATCTCAGGTATACTTGCTCACAAAGAGAAAACATTACACCGACGTCAATCTCCATGTCTTCTCGGCGGGCTGCCCGGAGATCGATCGCATGCTGCTCTTCCGCAACTGGCTGCGCAGCAACGCATCCGATCGTCAACTGTATGAGCGCACCAAGCGGAGCTTGCTCGTAGGGAATGGAAGTACACGCAGAACTACGCTGATGCAAAGACGGCAGTGGTCGAGGAGATTCTCGCACGAGCGCGGGAAGATGCTGGAGAAGAGGTGCTCGAGGACGACTAGAGGGAAACAGTACGATTTCCTCCTCATAACCAGCGTAAGACTGGAACACCACCGCACAGTGAGGCACGGTGGGTCAAGAGTGAATGAGATTCATAGAACCTCCGCCTGTGGAGACCCCCGTCGTTCACGCGGGGGAGGAAACAGGCGTTCCTTTTCTGTGGCAGGAGAGGGGAAGCCTTCAGCCAATACTTGACTTTTCACATCATATGTGCTACCATGTAAAGTATGAAGCAGAAACGAGCCTACAAATATCGGTTTTATCCGACAGACGAGCAAAAGCAAATCCTTGCTCGTACCTTTGGCTGTGCTCGTTTTGCCTACAACTGGGGTTTGCGCTTGCGCACAGATGCTTACTATCAATCGTATGCTGATACCTCGACGGCTCTCACTGAACTGAAGAGACAGCCTGAATATGTCTGGTTGAATGAAGTCTCTAGTGTCCCCCCTCAACAAGCTCTTCGGCACTTGGATAGAGGCTTTCGCAACTTCTTTGAAGGACGTGCGAACTATCCCACCTTCAAGAAAAGGCATGGGATCCAGTCTGCCGAATATACGGCCTCCGCTTTCAAATGGGATGGCAAGCAGTTGACCCTTGCCAAGATGGATGAACCCCTGGATATCATATGGAGCCGCCCACTTCCCAAGGGATGCAAGCCGACGACTGTGACCATCACGAAAGACACGGCCAATCGCTACTTTGTCTGCATTCTGGTTGAAGAAGAGATCAAGTCCCTTCCTGTTCTCAATAAGCAAGTCGGGTTGGATTTGGGTCTCAAGTCGATGGTTATCCTCTCGACAGGTGAGACTATTGGCAATCCCAAATACTTTCTCAAGGATGAGAAGAAACTGGCTCAGGCTCAGAGACGACTGGCTAAGAAACAAAAGGGAAGCAAGAACCGAGCCAAGGCCCGACTCAAGGTGGCTCGTCTCCATGCGAAGATTGCTGATAGGCGGCGAGACTATCAGCAGAAACTCTCGACCCGCATTATCCGCGAGAACCAAGTGGTGTGCATCGAGAGTCTTTCCGTCAAGAACATGGTCAAAAATCGCAAGCTTGCTAAGGCGATTAGCGATGTGGGATGGGGAGAGTTTGTCCGCCAACTGGAATACAAAGCCAATTGGTATGGACGGATGCTTATCAAGATTGACAAGTTCTATCCCTCCTCGAAGCGATGCCATAGCTGTGGACATGTGCTTGACTCCCTTTCGCTTGATGAACGGTTCTGGATGTGCCCCCAGTGCCATACCTTCCATGACCGTGATATGAATGCCGCGAAAAATGTGTTGGCTGCCGGACTGGCAGTTGCTGCCTGTGGAGAGGCTGTAAGACCTGGACGGGCGAAAGCCCTTTCAGGCAAGCCTCAGTGAAGCAGGAAACCCTTCTCGTGAGGGAAGGAGTCCCCCGCATTCTATGCGGGGGAGGATGTCAACGGCGATAGTCTCACATGAGTCAGGGTGAAATTGAGCGCTGGCTCTCGTAAAGGGCGACCACCGCTGCCTGTTCGGATGTTTCGATTGAACCCGGTCGCCGGGCACGTACTGAAGTAATCGCGGCTTCGGCAGAGGTACCCTGCGAGACCAGGTAGCAAGCAAGGATGGTCCCGGTTCGGCCAAGACCTGCGCCACAGTGAACTGCTACAGGTAGTCCCCTCGCGAGGAAGTCATTTATTGCTGCAATGGCCTGTTTCGCCTGTCTAAGAGTCGGGGCGCTAAAGTCGACCACTGGTACATGCACGACCTGTAGATCAAACCTGCTTAGAAGATCTGGGGGAAGTGGCTGCTCAGTAAGACTGACGAGCGCTCTTATCCCTAACTTTCTCAGGGCAGCAAATGCCTCCTCAGTTTGCGGGCGGGATAGCCCGGCGATCTTGTCCACGATGAGCCAGCTGAAGTTCGGCAAGACAGATTGGATCTTTTCATCTGCCCAAAGATCATCGTTACTGTCTGGCATAATTTTCCCCCATCACCCATTCAATGCTGGCATCACCTCATTAATTACCAGCTCCAGCGTCGTCAGATCAGGGAACCCGCCACAACTGATCATGAAGTAATCGACACCGAGATCAACAAACGCACGCATCTGCTCGATAACCTGGGCTGGAGTGCCGACGAAAGCATTGTTTGTGCTCCAGCGACCCTTGTTTATGGCCTCCACCGCAGCTTGCGTGGGTGCGCAGATACAGCCACCGAACCAGGTGCGACGGAGAGTAGCCGGGTCGCGTCCAACCTCCTCGCAGGCCCGTTCGCACTCCGGCACTATTGCTCGGTAGGCTTTGATGCCTGTCCAGGAGACGTTCCACCAGTCGGCATATCGTGCAATCACACGGAGCATACGCGGCCTTGCGCCACCAATCATAATGGGTGGAATCGGGTCGGGCTTGGGTTGGCACCAGGCATCAACCACCCGGTAATGCTTTCCCTGTACGGTTGCCCGTTCGTCGCGCCACATTGCTTTGATGATCTGCACGGCATCTTCGAGTTCTTCTACCCGCGTACCGGCCGGGGGGAAGTCATATCCATAAGCTGTATACTCATCTTCTTTCCACCCGGCTCCGATGCCGAGGATGAAACGACCGCCACTCATGTACTGGAGTGTTGCGGCCATCTTCGCCAGTAGCGCCGGGTTACGGAATGATTGACTGAGTACGGCGTTGCCAAATTTAAATTGCGGATGAAGGGCAGCCAGGTAGGCAAGCTCTGTCCATCCCTCCAATACGTTGGCTTTCTCATATTGCAGGTGATCGACAAGCCAGGCTGAATCGAAATGCCCGTTAACCAGGTCGAAGCCGCGTTGGATATCGGCAAGAAATGAGCCACGAAGCGCCTCATCGCGTGCCCCATTGGGTACCGACCAACCAAATTGAATACGAGCCATAAGACTTCCTTTTGAAAATAGCTCAACGTCGCGCCAAAAGTAGCATCAGGTGCCTGAGAAGGTAATTGTAGCACAAGAGCCTGTATCCTTGCTGATGAAAGAGGAGGAAAAGGTGTAGGGGCCGCTACTGGCCGATAATGAAATTTCCCGACCAAGATCGGCAATGTTTTGTCACCCTTCGCTCAGGGTCTCTCTCGATGGGCAGAGAGATGCTTCGCTTCGCTCAGCATGACAGTGCCGACCTTGAATGGTAAAATTCATAATCGGCGATGGGCGGCGATAAATCGGCCTCTACGCTTCATCCCAATGGGTGGAGAGCCGATACTCCTGGACTTCGCCCATTACCTTCTCCACCACTTCTCGCATTGCATTCTCCACTTCTGATGAGAGGTCGGTCCCGGCGGTGAAGTTTTTCCCTTCGATGGCATACACGATCAGATGTGGGGGGAGCTGGCCCAGTGAGCATGCGAGTCCAATTGCCTGACCAGCTTTAGCGAACGAGACGGATATCAACCTCTCGTTCCACATAGGTCCATTCCTCTGTTTCACGCAGCGTCCCGACGAGCTCCTCGAACGCTTCGGCATCATCAGGCGCGTATTCAAACCAGGTGAGGAAGTCGAAAGGCTCGCCGAGATCATGACTATGGTAGAGGCGACGTGCAATCCTTGGGAGATATTTCAGACCAGTGGCAATGTGGTGCGAACGCTCTTCGAAGATTGCCCGTCGTTCATCCTGGGGCAGTTCCCACCAGGCATTTGACTTCTTTATCGGGATGAGTGCCGCTCGAGTCGCCTCAAGACGATCCAGTTCAGGCTGTTGAGCGACTAAGAGGGAACGCTCGCTCCTATGAACGTACCGCTCGTAACTCATCACTCCGCGCAAAAGCCAGGTGCTCTCCTGGGGTGTTGCGAACCGATTGCCTTCAAGGATCGCTACTCGTGGGACCGATGGCAGAGCGGCACCAGTGACGACCCGGTTCTGCTCGACTCGCCACTTTCCAGTGGTGCCGCCTATAAATGTGTGGAGAAGAGAAATCATGGTGTGGGTTCTGGTTGCTCTGACTCTTGCCTTGACTGTTCCTCTTGCGCTGCACGTATGAGATCGCGCAGTGCAAACATCATATAGCCCAGGATGCTTAGAAGTGAGACGACGATCAGAATGCCGCCTATCGTGACATTATTGATAGTCGAGGCGATCCAGTGTGCCCCGGATGGCTGCGTCGTCATGGCAAATGGTGAGATGACTAACCAGATGCCAGCCAGGAAAAACAGCAGCAAGACGTAACTGCCGGGCGGAAAAAGTTGCCTCATCGCTTTGCCTGAACTCATTGTGCTTCCCTGCTTTCTCAAATGTAGTAAAACGTGTTACAACATCGTCGTACCTGCTTCACAGCAGAAAGGTTCACCCATCTCTGGGCCAGAGCTTCCCGCTCCACCGGCGAATTTTCGTTCCGACGAAGCCACTACCGGAACGTCCGTCACCAGACGGAGGGCTTCGGCCTGAATGTTTCTGGCCGCATTCAAATCTCGGTCGTTGGACAGACCACATGCCTGGCAGTTGAATACCCGATCACCCAGGTTCAG
>WNGR01008682.1_pt1 | contig 15729 bp, 14 predicted proteins | sample 5407581 | NCBI WGS metagenome assembly WNGR01 (sample SAMN13153383, study PRJNA577476) | soil metagenome | isolation source: 80 cm soil or saprolite under Garry oak tree replicate 2 | place: USA:California | collected 2016-06-15
GTTCACGGTGGCCAGGCCCGCCCCGGTGACCATGTTCAACGCGCCGGGGCCGATCGATGCGGTCACCGCCAGCGTCGCGCGCCTTCGCATCGCCTTCGCGTAGCCCACGCCCAGGTGGACCAGGGACTGCTCGTTGCGGCCCTGCACGAACGGCATCAGGTCGCTGAGCTGGTCCAGCGCCTGGCCCATTCCCGCCACGTTGCCGTGGCCGAAGATGCCCAGCGTGGCCGGGATCAGCCGGCGATGTTGCCCGTCAGCTACCGAGTACTGCCTGCTGAGGTACGTGATGACGGCCTGGGCGACGGTCAGTCGGACCGTGCTACCCATTCGGCTGTTGCTCATAGTTTGCGTCTCCTTCAAGCCGGCCGAGGCGCGCGTCGACGCGGCCGGGCTGCTCGTTGGGGTCAGGGCGTCACCAGGGCCGACCGTGCAGGACGATCGTCTTCTCCTCGGTCATCTCGGCGACCGCCGACCGCGGACCCTCCTTGCCGATCCCGCTTCCCTTCAGGCCCCCGTACGGCATCAGGTCCGCCCGCCACAGCGGCGTCCAGTTGATGTGGATGTTGCCCGCGTCGATCTCCCGTATCGCGCGGACGGCTCCGACCACGTCCGAGGTGAAGATCCCCGCGGCGAGGCCGAACGCGGTCCCGTTCGCCTGCGCGATGGCCGACTCCCAGTCCTTGGCGGTGCTGACCGCCACGGCCGGCCCGAACAGCTCGTCCTGACTCAACGGGGACGACGGATCCACATCCGCGACCACGGTCGGCTCGACCACACTGCCGCTGCGGGCACCCCCGGTCAGCACCTTGGCACCCAACTTGGCCGCCGCACTGATCGACGCCTGGATGCGCTCGGCCTCGGACGTGGAGATGACGGTGCCCATCATGGTGTCGGGCGAGGACGGATCCCCCGTGCGGATCGATTCGACCTTCGGCACCAGCGCGTCAAGGAAATCGGCGTTGATCGCGGGATGCGTGATCACCCGCTGCACGGAGATGCAGACCTGGCCGGCGTTGGCGAACCCGCCGGCCGCGACCGCGCTCGAGGCCAGCTCAAGGTCGGCATCGGGCATGATCACCACCGGACAGGAGGCGCCCAGCTCCAGCGACAGGTTCTTCACCCCGGCCCGCTGCGTGATGCGCTGGCCAACCCCGGTCGATCCGGTGAACGAGACCTTCCGGACCCGGGCGTCCGAAACCAGGGCATCGCCCAGCATGCCGCCCGGACCGGTCAGCACCGACAGCACACCCTCCGGCAGGCCCGCGTCGACGAAGCACCTCGCCAGCGCCAACGCCGTCAGCGGCGTGTTGCGTGCCGGCTTGAGCACCACCGCGTTCCCGGCGGCCAACGCCGGCGCGATCTTATGCAGAACCAGCAGCCCGGGAAAGTTGAACGGCGTGATCGCGACGACGACCCCCACCGGCTGGCGGACGGTGAAGCCGATCTTGTCTAAACCGGTGCCGGGGTTGGCGTCCAGCGGCAGGGTGTCGCCGTAGAGCTGGGTGCCCTCGAACGCCGACAGGCGGATCAGATCACCCGACCGGCCCGCCTCAACCGTCGCCTCCGTGATCGTCTTCCCGTTCTCCGCGCTGATGACCCGCGCGATCTCGGCCGTACGCTCGTCAGCCAGCTCCGCCGCACGCCGCAGAATCCGTTCCCGCTCATGAGCCGGTGTCCGCCGCCACGTCACCGCCCCACGCTCCGCCGCCGCCAGCGCCGCCTCGACATCCTCCAGCCCAGCCGACGGCACCGTGTCGACCACCGAACCGTCGTAAGGCGACCGCACCTCCTCGATCTGCCCGGACCGGCCACCACTCCACGTTCCGCCTATCAGCAGGTCCATCCGACTCAACCTCTTTCAGTTCTGCCATCGCCACGGCGTAGACGCGCTCCAACTCACCGAGGCTCATTGGCCAAGTTCATTGGACCGGTCCAACGGAGGCAACGACTGTCCAAAACGGAGCCAGGTATTCTGTTGGACGCCCAAACGTATTATTTGAATCGTCCGGAACAGTGTGGTTTCCAACCACCCCTAACCGCTACACCCCGCTACACTGTCATCCGATTTTCAGGCTCATTCCCGAATAGTTGGACTGGTCCAAATGAATTGCCCTAGGTGTCCAAAACGCAGACCTCCTGTTGGACGCGCCGGATCCAATTGTTTGGACGGTCCAGAACGGAGTGTTCCAACCGCCACCTAAGCCTTGTTGCAGCGTGATCCCGGTTCCACGTTGGTCGCGCGACCCAAAACCAACTTATTTCAATGTCGCCCACGGCAAGTCTTGGCGCAATGGCTCTACACGCTTCTCCCACTCAGTAGAAACCCGCGCCTCCTGACCATCCTTCGCGACTTTGACTCGGCACTCTCTTACCATGCTTTGACATTCCAATCACCTCCGCAACTACGCCACGAACACATCCGGCGCGTCAGGAGTCCCGATGGACGTCGTTGGCCTGCTCCGAGGGCGGCGCTGCCCGTCGTCCCGACGTCGACGGCGCGTCGGAACTCAAACGGGTGACCAGCCGCGGTGGCAGCAGGTGCTCTTCCGGGTTCGATCCTGGGGCGTCGATCCGGCGCAGTAGACACTGCGCCGCAAGCGTGCCGATGCCCGCGCTGTCGGGATTGACCGATGTGAGCGATACCTGACGGATGGCGGCAACGAACGTGTCGTCGTACCCGGTCACGGCGAGATCGTCGGGAACCGTCAAGCCGGCGTCCGCCGCCGCCGACAAGGCACCGACCGCGGCCAGGTCGTTGAGTGCTGTGATCGCAGTGACCGGACGTTCGCGGCGCAAGAGCTGGGCCGTTCCCCGATACCCACTGTCCTCGGTGAAGTCCGCGTCGGCCACGACGATTTCAGATGCCAACCCGTGGTGCTCCATCGCCGCGCGATAGCCGGCCAGCCGCTCGAGGGCGGTACCACCGCCCACACCCCCGAGATGCGCGATGGCGCGGTGCCCCCGCGCCACGAGGTAGTCGACCACCAACCGCATGCCCAGGAGGTCATCGTTGCGGATCACGTCCGCGCGCAATCCCTCCGCATCCGCCGCGGCAACCACCACCGGCATGCGGCCAGCCGCCTCGGCAAGCGCGCCGCGGCCCGGCACTGAACCCACGACGAGCAGTGCCTCCGCCCGCAGATCGTTGAGCGCGCCCATCACATGGGGGTCGAGCCGGTCCGATGGCGCACGGGAGGTGGTCAGGACGCTGGTGAGCACAATGCCGAAGCCGGCATCCTCGAGCACCGGAGCCGCCTTCTCAACTAAATCGACGAGCAACGGGTTCCGGAGATCCGCGACAAGCACGCCCACCGTCCTCCACCTCGCCCCGGGAAGTGAGCGGGACGTCGTAGGCACCGCGTAACCGAGCTCCTCCGCGGCCTGGAGGACCCGCCGCCGCTTCACCTCGCTGACCATCGGCTCGCCCCGCATCACGAGCGACACCAGTGACTTGGACACTCCAGCACGTACGGCAACGTCGCGGATGGTAGGCCGACGGCTCGTCGACTCGCTGTACTCCGCCATGCCGCTCCCAGGGTTCGGTCCGCTGTCCAAAGTCTTTTGGATTTTCAGCGCCCAGTCCAAGCACCTTGGACAGAGGTCCAAGATGGCACATGTCGTAGTCCATGTCAAGAGCTCAGACAAAGTCCTGTCGTCGGCGAGTATCACCAGGGGAGACAGACGACAAGCGCGGGCCACCAACAAGCCGTTGGCGTGCAACAACTCGACATGTGACCGGTTCTCGAGCTTGCCGTTCGGGTTCCGGCGGACTCGGCACAAATCGGATCCGCCAGCTACTTGGACGTGTCCAAGTAGCGTGACGCGCACAGCCACCCTTGCACGAGGACTCGCAGTCACGACTACGTGCGCCACGGCACCGCCACCCTGTTCGCCGCGTTGGAGATCGCCACCGGCCGGGTCGCCGCCACCTGCCAGCCTCATCACAGGTCACCAGGAGTTCCTGCGCTTCCTGCGGCAGGTCGCGCGGGCCTACCCGACACCGAGCTGCACTGGTGATGGACAACTACGACGCGCGCAGCGGGTCGAGATCCTTGACTGGCTGGCCGCCCACCCGCGGGTGCACACGCACTTCACGCCCACGTCGGCGGTCTGGCTCAACCTTGGTCCGAGGTGTGGTTTGGCATCATCGAACCCAGGCCATCCACTGCGGCACCTTCCGCTGGTTCGGACATCCGCGACCGTGGCCGTACGAGGGTCTCCTTCCGGCAGGTGCCAGGCGGTCACAGTCGCGGGTAGCGGTCGACGTTGTTGACCATCACCGTGAAGGGGTCGTTGTTGCGCCGCGCGAGTACGAGCAGCGGTGGCACGACGGCGAGGTCGATGACGTCGATGATCGCGCCGATGCGGCGGGCCTCGGTGACAAGTACGAAGTCGTCGTCACCGACCAGATCGGTGATGTAGTCGGCGTTGCCGGCGCCGTGTTCGGCCTGCAGAAAGCAGCGGGCCGCGCCGAGGACTCCGAGGGTCAGGCAGCCGGCGAGCAGGAACACGGTCGTGGTTCCTGCCAGCGTCAGCCGGGTGAACACCGCGAGGTCCTCCAGCAGTTCGCCCTGGCGAGTCCAGCGTGGGCCGATGGTCAACTCGCCGAGTTGGGGGACGACGAGCGGGTCGTCCTCGCCGAGCGGGTGCGGCGCGAAGTAATAGGGCAGCTGGGGCAGGAACCGCCGGTACTGGGCGTTCCAGGGCGGACCGCCGTTCACCACCAGCGTGTCGAACTCGTCCACTCTGCTGATCGGCGGGCAGGCGGTCGCCACCCCAGGTCATCACCTCCGTGATACAACCGCAGTCCAGGGCTACCCTCCACCGGTAGAGGCCGTCCGGGTTCGGCGCGAAGAAGACCCACAGGACCGGGGTGATGCGCTCTCGCCGCTTGGCGTTGAACTCCTGGTACTCGCGCAGAACCTCCTCGCCCGGCCTGGCCCGCCCGGGCAGCCGCCGCTCGACCGCGCGCCGCGCGGAGCCTTCCGCACCGGGCGCAACGTCGTGCGTGCCGGATGCGGGCCTGGTCATGTACAACCTCCACTACTCGCACCGTCGTGATGCCCTCAGCCGCCAGCGACCACAGGCCCGCGACCGTACTCGCCGGCGTACGGCCGACCTGGGTCACGATGACGGGGACCAGGCGGCGTCACGCGAATCAAGACGAGGGGGACGCTCTCAGATCTGCCCCAAGTCAGCGATCGAACGTGGGCGAGCGGTGCGGCCCGGATGGTGGCACGTTCGTTGAACGGCTACCCGATCGCCTGTGGACCCGCCCCACCCGAACAACGGGCGGCCGGAGGTCAACCACGCTTCGCCGGTACCCTCACCCCGGAGGTTGGCCGTGGTCTGGTTCGGGGATCCGCCCGTGGTCGGTATGTTGCCGGGTGTGGACCGGGATGGCGAGCGGGTCGTGGACATCTACACCGATGGTGCGTGCAGCGGCAACCCGGGTCCGGGTGGTTGGGGTGCGGTGCTGAGGTACGGGGGCGTCGAGAGGGAGCTCTGCGGCGGTGAGGCGACCGCGACGACGAACAACCGGATGGAGTTGACGGCTCCGATCGCGGCGCTGGAGGCGCTGACCCGGCCGTCGGTTGTGCGGATGCACACCGACAGCACCTACGTCCGTGACGGCATCACCCGGTGGCTCTCCCGCTGGCAGGCCAACGGGTGGCTGACCCAGGGCCGGCAGCCGGTCAAGAACGCCGATCTGTGGCGGCGGCTGGCCGCCGCCGTGGCAGAGCATGAGGTGCAGTGGTTCTGGGTGAAGGGCCACGCCGGGCACCCGGACAACGAACGCGCCGACCGGCTCGCGGCCAAGGGCCTTCAGGAGGCGCTGGGAGCCGCAGGGGTCCGACCCGCGTCGAGCGGTGCGGCGACCCGTCGCCCCGCGGCGCCGGCTGGGCAGCGCGCCGGGGTGGGTACCACATCCGGCCCGGCGGGTGCGGCACCCGGGTCGGGTCGGCGCTGCGGCGGCACCACCCGTACCGGCCGACCGTGCCCGATCCCGGCGCGGCCCTCCGGGCTGTGTCATGTCCACGACCCCGCCGTACAGTGCGGCGCGGTGAAGAAGAACGGCCAGCGCTGCACCGTCGCCACTGGCGGCGGTCCCTGTGCCGTGCACGTGTCGGCGAAGGACGCGGGTCCCGGCATGTTCTGAGCTCCCGTGGCCGGCTCGTGCGGATCGCCCGGACGACGCCCGGTCGCGGGATCCGCGGCCGGCCCTCTTGCGGTGGTTCCGACAAATGGTGAGGGTTGAGGGGTGCAGCGATGGGACCGGCTCAGCGAGCGGCAACTGCTTCTGCTGCGGCGTATCGCCGGCGGCGACGACCTCAGCGGCCCGGACGGGGTGGACCAACGGAACTCCCGCGCGCGGCCTGCAGACCCGCCGTCTGGTGGACATCAGCGGCAAGGGCGGCACCTGGCGGGCGCGGGTGACCGACGCGGGAAGCTTCTACCTTGAGCACGGATACCACCCCGACCATCTGGACCGGGGCCGCCCCGGCCAGGTACCACCGGATCGACCCGGGGCCGCCACCGCCCCACCCCGGCGGCCGCAGGCGACATCCACCCGAGACACCACCCGGGCAGCGGATCCGACGATCCAACAGGCCACCGCGCTGATCGAACGGCTACAGCACGAAGGTGGCACGGTCCTCGTCGAGAGCCCGGACGAGCCGACACGGGCTCTGTACCGGCGGATCATCCATGCGGCCAAGCGGCACCGCCTGGTTCCCGACGGCTTCCATCTGCGACACACCGGCCGCGACCGCGGCGACATCGTGATCCGGCTCTACGAGGACAGCCGCCCCGACGACACGGACTGGAACCGGATCAGGCTCAACACCGTGACGGGTCACGACTGACCCGTCACTGGTCTTCGATGCGTTGGAAAAGGACCCCAACGTCACCGAGGCATCACTTCCGCGAGCGTTGGACGCTCATCCGTGCCCTCGCCGCCGAGGCCAGGTACCGCGGTCACCGGCTCGGGGTGAACACGAAGACCCGACACCCCCGGGTGTACCTGCAGATCGCGCAGACCGCCGCTCGGTCACCCTCGTCGAGGAGTACGACGAGGTGCGGCACGTGCCCACCGACAAGGAGCAGCGTGAGCTGCGCCGCAACCGTTGGCTGGTCCTTCCCGAGTTCGATTCGGTGCCCTCCGGGCGGCTGCGGTTGGAGATCGACCGGGCCTGGTGGAACAAACGGGACGTGTGGTCCGACGACAAGCGCACCAAGCTGGAGACCCGGTTGCGGCGGGTGATCCGCGACGTCGAGACCGGCATCGCCGACGACGAGCAGGCCCGCCTCGCCGCCCAGAAGGCTGCCGAGGAGGCCGCCGCCGAGCGGCGGCGTCAAGAGGAGGAGCAACAACGCCGCTGGCAGGCCGCGATGGCCGACGACCGGGTCCAGGCCGTCGAGAAGCTGCGCAAGGACACGCGCCCCTGCCGGTCGGTCGGCCGGCGGCTTCTTGTTGAATGAGCGGCGTGACCTCGACGCGGACAGGTCCTGTACCGACGGAATGCGCCTGTGCCTGCGCTGACGAGCTGGCCCGGATGCGCGTGGAGCTGGCCGCGCTGCGTGAGGAGGTCAGGTCGCTGTCGCGCCGTTGCGGCCAGCCGACGGGCACGGCAGCGGGACCACCCCTGGCGGATCGTCCACCCGCGCCCGGGCTGGGGCGGGAACAGCTGGCGGCCCAGCGGATCGATCTGTTCCGGTCGTTGTTCGCCGGCCGGGAGGACGTGTACGCACAGCGGTGGGAGAAGGACGGCCGCAAGGGCTGGTACCCGCAGCTGGAGCGGCTGCCCGGGCAGAGCTGGGATGAGGCCAGGGAGGCCCGCCGGTACCGGCCGTTGACCGACGCGGTGATCCACGACCACCTGTCCGGGAAGACCACGATCGGGCTGTACCCGATGCTGGTCGACGACACCTGCCGGCTGCTGGCCTGCGACTTCGACGGCGAGCAGTGGCAACTCGACGTCCGAGCCTATGTGCAGGCCGCCGAGGCGGCCGGTGTACCGGTGGCGGTGGAGATCTCCCGCTCGGGCCGGGGCGCCCACGTGTGGGTGTTCTTCACCGGGCCGGTGCCGGCGCTGGAGGCGCGGGCGTTGGGGTTCGGGCTGCTGCGCGAGGCGATGGCGGTGTGCGGTGAGCTGGGGCTGGACAGCTACGACCGGTTCTTCCCGTCCCAGGACTACCTGCCGGCCAAGGGCGAGGGACTGGGCAACCTGATCGCGTTGCCGCTGCAGAAGCAGTGCCGCGACGCCGGTACGACGGTGTTCGTCGACCCGGCCACGTTCACCCCGCACCCGGACCAGTGGGCGTACCTGGCCGGTGTGGCGCAGCTCGACCCGGCGGAGGTGCAGCGGCTGGTCGCTGAGCTGCGCCCGGTCGCCGTCGGCCCGGACGCGCCGCTGTTCCGCTCGACGCTACGGTCCGAACCCGCGCCGCCGAAGGTGATCCGGGCGGAGTGGTCGGGGATGCTGGCGGTACGCCGCGCCGGGCTGCCGCCGTCGCTGCTGGCCTCGTTGAAGCACGCGGCGTCGTTGGCGAACCCGGAGTTCTACAAGAACGAGAACCTGCGTATCTCCAACTGGGACACACCGCGCTACATACGGTGCTACACCGAGGACCTGGAGTTCCTGTACCTGCCGCGGGCGATGGCCGACAAGGCAGGAGAGTTGGTGGCCCAGGCCGGCAGCCGCCTGGAGATCACCGACCGGCGCGCGGACCCGCCGCGCATCGAGGTGGCGTTCACCGCCACCCTGCGCGACCGGCAGCCGGCCGCGGTCGCAGAGTTGGCCCGCCACGACCTCGGGGTACTGGAGGCGCCGCCCGGCTCGGGTAAGACGGTGATGGGCTGCGCGCTGATCGCCCAGCACCGGGTACCGACCCTGGTGCTGGTCGACCGGGCGCCGCTGATGGACCAGTGGCGCGAACGCCTCACCACGGTGCTGGACCTCGACCCGACACAGATCGGGCAGCTCGGCGGCGGCAAGACCAAGCTGATCGGCGTCGTCGACCTGGCGATGATGCAGACCGTAGCCCGGATGGACGACGCCGCCACCCGGCTGGGCGGGTACGGGCTGGTGATCGTCGACGAGGTCCACCACGCCGGCGCCCCGACGGTCGAGAAGGCGCTGCGGCGCATCCCGGCCCGCCGCTGGCTGGGGCTGACCGCGACGGCGTACCGTCGTGACGGCCTCGGCTCGGTGATCTTCATGCACTGCGGGCCGAAACGCCACACGATCCCGATGCTCGACAAGACCGACCCGGAAGCCCTGCAGCGCCTCCTGCATGTGCACCCCACCGGGTTCACTCTGGCCGATGACACGGACACCACCAAGCCCGGGGCGATCACCTCGGTGGTGTTCGGCGGTCTCGTCGCCGACGAGGCCCGTACCGACCAGGTCTGCCGCGATGTCGACGACGCACTGGGGCGGGGTCGCAACTGCCTGGTCCTGACCCGCCAGACCGGCCACGTCGAGGCCCTCGCCGAACGGCTCCGCGAGTTGGGTCACGAACCGCACCTGCTGTATGCCACCCGCAAGACCAAGGACCTCAAACAGGTCCTCGCGTTCCTGGCCGACCCGCCCGCCGACGGGCCACCACTGCTGGTCGTGGCCACCGACAAGTACGTCGGCGAAGGCTACGACTGCCCGCGGCTGGACACCCTGTTCCTGGCCCACCCGGTGTCGTTCAAGGGCAGCATGGTCCAGTACGTCGGCCGGATCCTGCGCCACCACCCCGGCAAGACCACCGTCGAGGTCCACGACTACGTCGACGAGGCCGTCGGGGTGCTGGCCGCCATGTGGCGCAAGCGGTCCCGCTCCTACGCCCAACTCGGCTTCACCGCCACTGCTCCGTAGGCGTGCGGTCTGTCGTCAGCCGAGTCGGGCGCGGTCGAGCCGGTCGAGCAGGCTGGGCTTGCGCGCGTGCTCCACTCGAAGCTGCCGGACCCGCCGGGTGAACGCCGCCGCCTGGCCCTCGCGTTCGGCGAGGGCCTTCAGGTCGCCGAGTAGCGTGACGGCGGCGTCGTACTCCTTGGGCTTCTTCGTGTCGATCATCGCGTCGACCTGCTGCCACACCTGCTCGCCCTGCGCCGCGAGGGCCTGGAGGCGCTGCTCGCGGGCGGCCGCAGCGGCCTGTTCCCGGCGGGCCTGCTCGGCCGCCGCGCGTTGTTCGGCCTGCCGCTGCCGCGCCGCCCACCGCTGCTCCGCCGCCGCCAGCAGTTGCCCGACGGTCCGGCCACCGGCCACGCCCGCCGGGCCGGTACCGGTCTCGCCGCGGAAGCGGCGCAGCAACTCGGTACCCGCGTTCGCGTCGCCGCGCAGCAACCCGATGAGTGCCGCGTCCTTGTCCTCCTCGGGCAGGCGTTTCACCCACCGCGCCAGGGCCAACGGCGAGGGCGCCTTCTCCAGCAGCGTGCCGCTGGCCTCCGCCGCGACGGCCAGCAGATCCTGATCCAGCCGCAGGAAATCGGCCAGGCTGCGCAGCGGCCCGGACAGCTCACCCAACCCGGCCGGTACCGGCGGCTCCCCCTCGTCCTCGTCCACCTCCCTCGCCTGCACGCACAGCAGCCACGCCAGGTACAGCAACCGCACGTCCCCAGCGGCCAACTCGGTACGGGCGGGCACGATCGACGCCAGCCACCCCTCCCCGTCGTACTCCCAGTCCGCGTCCTCGTCCTCGCTGCTCAGATCGAGGATCACGTGCTCATGGGTCGCCCACGCCCGAGCCGAGTCGCCCACGCAGTACGCCGCCGCCGTGTCCAGGTCCAGCAGCCCGGCCGGCAGGCGCAGCATCACCCGGCGGGTACCCCAGTTGGCCAGGTACAGGAACGCGTCGTAGTACCGCTCCATCAACGCGTGCGGGTCGCCCTTGAAGTCGCCCCACTCGTAGGTGTTGACGAAACTCGACGCGGTGATCCGCGCCCGCGTCGACAACGCCCGCACCTCACCCTGCTGCCCAGCCGTCAACGGTCGGTCCACCGCCACGAACTCGTAGTACTGGTACTCACTCACCGACAGAATCCTCCACAGTGGACCTCATCCAGCCCAGTGACGGTACGCTTCGATCCACTGCGCGCCCTCCGGTGGCGGGGTCGGCAACGGTAGGTCCAGGATCCCGATCGCCTGCTTGATGCGGTCCCGGTGGCAGACTGCCACGATCCCGCCGTCCGTCAGGTCGATCCGGCGCACCGTCACCTCGACGCCGAGAAACTGCGTCGTGAACGGCACCGCCAGGTTGTCCGCGATCATCGTGTACAGGCCGGTGAGCTGCTCGTCATCGTTGTAGCAGTCCACGACCGCCTCGGCCGCCAACGCGTCCAGTTCGGACCGGCTCAGTGAACCCACCGCGGCAGAATAGCTCAGGGCTTTCCCGCGTGCCCGGCGCGGGAGGAACTGCGGCCGTGATCCGGCAATCAATTCAGGCGAACCCGCGCAGCCCGAACACGCCGGGGCAGCAGGTCTTGTGTCAGCTTGTCAGGCCCGGCACCTCGCCGGCACGGCCGATCTGGCGCAGGTGGTCGAGCAGGGCGATGTAGACCTCGGCCGGGGTCGGATCCTGGTGCGGCATCCGACCGGTACGCACCGCGGCGCCGGCCAGCGTCACGAGTACCCGTCCGGTCTCCTCGTCGCTGAGCCCCTTGACCTGTTGCATCCGGTAGTCGCGGATGACCGCGCCGATCGCCTTCGGCAGGCGCTTGGCGTCCACCGACCCATCTGCGAGCAGATATGGCAGCTTCCAGGTACCCGGCCGGGCCGGATCGCCGACGTGCGCGAAGCAACGGGCCGGCAGGCCGTACTTCGGGTGCAGCACCCCGTCGTCGGCGAGATCCCGGTTCGGGACGGTGACCTTCGCCGGTGGCATACGGTAGATCCCCGGGTGCTGATCCACCACAGATCCTCGGCCGGCTCCGGGTCGGCGAGGTGTACGACGGCACGCGGGCGCAGGCCCTCGCGAACCAGGTCGTACGCCTCGAACACGCACCCGTCGCTGACCGCGACCCGGTCCACCTTCAACTCGACCGCGTATCCCCGGGCCTGCGTCAGCGCCCGCAGGATCGAGCCACGCCCGTCGAACGAGCCGGGCCGCTTCACCTCGACGACCAGGAACCTCAACCCGCCACGGCAGAGCATGAGGTCGACCCGGTGCTCCTGCAGTCGCACCTGCTCCGTCGTCCAGTCCAGCACGGCGGTGAACAGCTCGCACAGGATGTTCTCGGCGACCTTCTCCGCGGGATCCCGCTCCGCACCCACCCCCGCCAGGTGACGGCGCCTGACCTCCTGGAACGAACCCCACTGATCACGGATCCGGGCGGTACACAAGCGGGTGCTGGCAAGGTCCGTGACGGTCACGCATCCAGCGACCGGCCGCATCCACGACGGCGATTGCGTGACACCCCCTCCGACAAGCGGACAGTTACCGTCTGACTCTTGTCAGTGACGCCTCAATCTGGTGAGGTATCGCCATGGCCCGCCGTCGATCGCCGTGGGGAGAGTTCCTTCGCGCGCAGGAGCAGCGTCGTCGACAGGAGGCGCGGGCCCAGCAGGAGTGGCTTACCGCGAACCGGCGGGCGGAGCAGGCGATGGTCAGGGCCCAGCGCGAGGCGCAGCAGCGTGCCGCGGCGGATGCGCGTGAACAGGAACGACTCCTCCACGAGGGCGGCGTGGCGGAGGCGGCGAGGCTGAGCGATGAGGTCGAACAGCGGGTCAACGCTCTGAAGGCGTTACTCGCCTCCTCACTCGCGACGGCGCCAGGGCTGTCATTCGCCCGGATGCGCCGCCGTGGGCAGGCACCGCCGTTCCAGCCGGGCTCGCGTGCCGTACCGATCCCCGCCCCTCGCTGGTAGCAGTACGCGCCGGCGGGCCGCCGACCGGCCTGGCTGCCCGCTTCGGCGGCAGGCAACGGTACGAGCAGCAGGTCGCCGCCAGGCGACACGACTACGGACAGGCACTGGCGGAGCATGCCCGGGCCGAATCGGTGCGACAGAGTCAACTGGCCGCCGCGCAGGCAGGGTACGAACAGAAGGTCAACGCCCTGCACGTCGAGGTCGCCCGACACAACGCGGCCATCGACGCGTTCGAGGCGGCGTTCCGCGCGGGCGACCCGGACGCGGTGGAAGACTACTTCAGCCAACTACTGGCCCAGTCGACCTGGCCGAGCGGCTTCCCCGACCAGCGTCGTGTCGCTTACCGTCCCGAGCCACGGGAGCTGTGGATCGAAGCCGAACTCCCGGCCCGCACCGTCGTGCCCGAGGAACGTGCCTTCAAGTACATCCGGACCCGGAAGCAGATCGACCCGCAACTCCGGGGGGAACGCGAAACCAAACAGCTGTACGCCTCGGTCGTGGCGCAGACCGCCCTGCGCCTCCTGCGGGAAGGCTTTACCGGTGACGCCCGCGACCTGGTCGATGTGGTCGTCTTCAACGGGCACGTCACCACCCGCGATCCCGCCACCGGCAAGCAGATCCACCCCTGCCTGGTCAGCGTCAGCGCGAACCGCGAAGCCTTCGACGAACTCGAACTCGCCCACCTGGATCCGGTGGCCTGCCTGCGCCACCTCAACGCCCTCGTCTCCCCGCACCCCTACGACCTGGTCGCCGTACCACCTGTCGTCGAGTTCGATCTGGCGAAGTTCAAGTTCATCGACGAGTTCGACGCCGCCGGCGAACTCGACGGCCGGTTCGACCTGCTGGAGATGGACCCGTTCAAGTTCGAGCACCTGGTCCGTCAACTCTTCGAGAAGATCGGCATGAAATCCTGGGTCACCCAGGCGTGGCGCGACGACGGGATCGACGGAGTGGCCATCCACGAGGACCCGATCCTCGGCGGCGTCTGCGTCATCCAGGCCAAGCGGTACAAGGGCGTGGTCGAAGCCGACGCGGTACGCGCGCTATGGGGCGCCATGGAGGACAAACGCGCCACCAAGGGCATCCTCGTGACCACCTCGTGGTTCGGCAGCGCAGGCCGCCAGTTCGCCGCCAACCACTGCGAACGTCTCCGCCTCATCGAAGGCGGCGAGCTCAAACACCTCCTCGCCGAGCACCTCGGCCTCGATGTCCGCGTCGGCCTCGACCGCAAACCGCCGCGACGCCGCGGGTAGCCGCACGGTTCGTTGGTGCGCCCGCCCGACGGACCGGCCGGGTTCGCTGCGCACTACCGCCTTGCGGCGGGTCCGGCGGTAGCCGGATCGGTCGGGTAGCTACAACGGGTGACATCACCTTTGCGACTCGTCATGCGGCTGCGAGCCTGGGTACCTATATATAGAAGCCGGACCCGGAGTGTGGCCATGACGGATTCGACTACCGCCGCTCGGATATGGTTCTCCGCCTACCTACTGCGCACCGGTCTCGACGAGCCGGTACGGGCTCTGGTACCCGACCACCGTCCCGGGCAGGATCCCCATGTCAGATCCTTCTCGGTCCAGGTCGGCGCCGTGCGGGCCTGGGCATTCGTCCGCACCACACCGGCCCGTGCCCCGGACTGGGCGACCCGCCTCGCCGCGCAGATCGAGGAGCTGCGTCATCTGCGGACCTCGTCCAACGGCCTCGTCGTGATCGCGCCGGTCGGCGGGCGGTTGGTGGCGTTCGCATTCGGCCAAGGGTGGCGGATGCTGAACCCGGAGGAGTTCGAGTGGAACTTCGGCCTCAAGGTCGGCGCCCGCACCCTCGACCCCGACCGGGTCAGACAGACCGAGGCGCGGACCCTCGACGCCTCATCGCGTACCCGCATCACCTCCTTCGTGACCGGGCAGCAACTCGGCCGATTCGGCTTCGACTTCGACGGCGACTGGATACGGCGGCTCAGCGGCCGGACCCGCGACGAGGACGGCGAACCGGGCGACCTGGTGTCGGCCGGGGATAGCTACCGGTTCCGCTGCGCACCCGACATCGCCGCCGCGTGCCGGCAGGTCGAGCGGTACCTCGCACTGCTCGCCAAGCCGGCCGACGAGACCTTCGAATTCATCGACAACCTCATCCCCCTGCGCCCCGGCAGCCTGGTCGACGCACTGAACGCCGACCTGCTGGCCCGCTTGTCCGCCGGCGTCGACCTCGTCGCAACGGTCCTGGCCCCGACCGAATGGCTGGACTGCGACGACATCGCCAGCTACGTCGTCAGCAGAGGCACGGGATCCGCGATCGGCAAGCTCGACGAACTGGAAATCACGGATCTGGTTGAGCTGCTGGGTAGCCGCCAGGCGGCGTGGAACCACGCGCTGACGTCGGTGTACATCGAGGTGGTCGACCACGCCGGCGACACCCGGCTACGCCAGCCGCTGCGGCGTTGGCTGCTGCACGAGTCGCGGTCCGGAGACGACCGGTACATCTTCACCCTGGGCCGATGGTTCCAGATCAACGCCCGCTACGTGCGCAACATCGACCGGCGCCTCCAGCAGATCCCGAGCTTCGACGGCCAACCCACGCTGCCGGCTTGGAAACGCACGCAACGCGAGGATGCGTACAACGACATGGCCGCCCGCGCCCTGGGCGCGGTGTGCCTGGACAAGCAGTGCGGCCGCTCCGAACTCGGCGCCACGCCCGTCGAGTTCTGCGACCTGCTCCTCACTGACGGCACCTTCGTCCACGTCAAACCATCGTAAGAGGAAGATCGTCAAGTGGTTGGTTGGCGGATTTGCGGTGGGTGCGTTGCTTGGGTGTCTCGCCTGGTGAGTGGGTGGGTTCGGGGTACGGCTGTGCTTGGTGAGCTGGGCGGTTGGTGGCTG
>WNGR01004123.1_pt1 | contig 15719 bp, 15 predicted proteins | sample 5407581 | NCBI WGS metagenome assembly WNGR01 (sample SAMN13153383, study PRJNA577476) | soil metagenome | isolation source: 80 cm soil or saprolite under Garry oak tree replicate 2 | place: USA:California | collected 2016-06-15
GCAACGCAGAGGTTCTGCATCTTAGTCCCATGACGGGGCAGTCGCAAAGCACACCTCAGAGTCCTGCTTCGTCGCTTGCACCTTCATTACCTGGCTCTCCACAACGCTCCGACAGACGGCTCTCCGCAGGCAGTGCTCATTCCATAGCCAGTTCACACAACGCGGATAGCATACATAGTACCCGGAAATTAACTATTCGTCATTTGAACACCCCCCTCACTTTGACGCACTCACGTGTAACATCGACGCAATTCGCTGGAGCTCCTCCTAGTCGCTCCAGGTCCCCATCACCATTCCCATTCCCGTCTCGGTCTCCATCTCGATCCCCATCTCCGGGTCCATCTCCATCTCAATACCCTCACCCATTGCCCCAGTCTAGTGCACAGGAGAGTTCTGGTACACAAATTCCGGATGTGGTACAAATTCCGCAAGATACTCCAGAGGGATCTCGTCGATCTTCCATTGATATCAATATTTCCCCACCCTCAAGATCCCAATCCCCAACTACTGAATCAGAACGCCCAACACAAGACCCTTCGGACCCAAGAGTTTCTGGTCCACCATATTTGGCTCGGTCCCACGCAAATGCTCACCACAGCAGTGGAAGTCTACCAGCCAGCGCCCTGACCCCATCCTCGGACCAAGCGCGATATCGACCCTCATTCCCCCGGTCCTTTACCTCGCAGGTATCTGTCGTCTACATCCCGGTCGCAGACGCATCAGGGATTTTGTCTGGTGGAAGGACGCGTGATATAAGACTCATGCATTCCGAACAAGTATCTCGTTACGTGAACAAAGGCGACGTGTGAGTACTCTCTTCAATCTATTTATGTACTGCTACTGTTACATTTTATCAGATCACCGGGGACTAGCGAATATAGATTACGTCCGGTAGAAGTTGATCTACCTCAATAGTAATCCGTTTTTTACTTGGTCACCGACAATTTGAAGGCTCACAGGAACCTACCATGCCAGCTCACACGCGAACTGTCCTGAGGGTTGGGTACCCGCTACGCATCCCTGGGGCGCTCTTTATTTCTACAATGCCGAGCGGGTATGTCATTTTTTTGATTCCATGACCCCGCATCTCACTTCAATCCTATGAAGAGAATATTTACCGATGTGTATATGTACGACCCCGATCTGAGCGCCGAAATCAATGAATTCGCTGCACAATTGGACAGCGAACGCACACGCCTCCTCTGTACAAATAACTTCCCTATAGACTATGATCTCGTTTTAGACATCATCAAGACGGAGGATGATGAGATCATTTGGGCTTACTACTACGTAGATCATAATGCCAAAACATTGTTCTGGCTGCACTTCTATGAATGCGGAGGTAGTGTGTTGCGTGAGGTGCGTGGTGCACGAGAACCGGGTCACGTCAGTGCGTATTTTTCAGTTCGTCGATTAATATCTTTTGTATCAATGATATGATCTATTCCAGAGCTTCGACTCGAGTCCCTCTATTGGTGAGACCTCAATATTAGTGTTTGTGTTCATACTAACAATACTCGTGTCGAAACGAAGGGTGCATTGGTCACTTTATCCTGTTGACCTCGACTGGCATAGATTCCCGAAGAACGCACTGAATGAGTTGCACGAAGCTCTACTGAGCAGCGGTATTGGTAAGCAATTTGTTCCTTCACTTTGCTGTTGTGTGCTGAACTCTCATAGACTCCTTAACTTCCAAAGTTTCGACTTCACCATATACCGTAGCCGAAATGGAATCTATGCGTGACTTCATAAAAGAGGCCCAAAGCAAGTCTGGTTTTTTTGTTTATCTTAAGACTGCGATGATAACCCCACGCAGGTCTCGGCACAGAAAATCCTCATGTAATAACCTCAGTAGGTAATGAAGGCGTATTTCGATCTGCAAACCCTGAAACACTCACCTTCTCTTTCCCAAGCACGGCTGCTCTCTTTCTATGGTGTGTCTCTCTTCCCATGTACTCCGCTCTCCTAAGCAGTCGTATCCCTAGCCCATTGGAGGTTTCTGCACTTTCACGGGCAAAAAGCTTCTCGCCAGGATCGCTACAAAAGTATCTACAAGGGTAGCCGTCGCAAGCGTACGATACTAGTTCGAATCTTATCACCAATATTGTTCTTCTTCCCGGACGTCCATTTACTGGAACTTGAGAAAGTGTGGACAGATCAAATCGTTGTTGAGGCTCTCTGGAAGGAGTTCATGCAAAAGCTGGTTTCCGAATGGACGGAGTTCGTTCTATATGTATGTCCACGATTTCCTCTTTGAGCCTGGACCACGCGCGTTTTGACAGTGGGGAATCCGACAGTCAACAGTGATGCTTGCTGCAAATGTCGCGTTTCTTGCTATCCCGGGTGTTATTGTCGCCCCTCAGTACCCAACCTCTCCGGCAACCCCTCCGACAACCCCTCCGACAAACCCACCGAACGCATGGATCAAGCCCTCTCTTGCTCAGATTATAAGTTCGATCTCATTAGTGTTTAGTATTGGGAGCATCATCACAGGTTTACTGCTCATCCGGCGTAACCGCACCATGATGACAAAGGATCCCAAACGTGCAGTGAGCAGGAATCCTCTAACGTCACATGTTCCGAGTTGATTGGCTTCCAGTGGCACTACCTACATGGGATGAACTGGCCCGTGGTTGGTCTCGAACCATTGGCCATCGTTTTCAGTCTAACCTACGCTCTACTGATGTGGTCGTATGTTATTTTTGTGCTAATATCTTAGACCCTTTGTATAGTGCTCATTCGTTTAAACAGCGCCTGGGGGTTCTTCGTTGCGCTGTTGATATTCAGTTTGCAGGACACATCGAGGAGAATTTGGATTCCTGTGGGAACCGCGGCTGGAATTATTACCATCCTCATAGTCTGGTGCATTGGGAACACCTGGGATACGGAAGAGCGAGAGGAAGAACCTATAGATTGGTCAAATGAACCTCAGGCTGAGCCTCAAGTCGAAAATGGTACTCAAGCTTGAGACGAGACAAGTAGTGATGACATACTGTAGTAGACTAATAACGGAGCTTCCAGCGTGGTGAGTTGACAGCGGAGTGCACAGACTTCTAGTTCTCAAGAACAACGCCCATTGTCCCTCGGAAGAAACATGCGAGTTGAGCGACTAGGGGGCTGAGGAAGTGCATACGATAGCTCGGAATGCAAAGTCTGTAAGCCTAAGCCGGGATAGAGGAGAAGCTGTGGGACCGTAGCAATGCCTCCAGGTCATGATCAATCGGATCCTCCTGACAAGTGTTTCGGCAGGAGCATCGTGACTGAGGACTTGGAACGTAATGGGGGGTATAGCCACGGCTCGCATTAAAGTACTACAGTTCAACGTTCAACACTCGAGTCCCGCACACTGGCAAGAGCGAGCGCTCAGGCGCCCAGGCCTTGGGCCGAACCCACTTGTAGAGCGGCGCCCAACTTGACACATAGACAAGTTCGGGACGCCTATAGGCACGCGTTGAATAGTGCGACGATTCGTTCCTTATACGCCTTCCAGCACCATCGAATGAGGTGCCAGCCAACTATACCAGACGGGCTTCAGACAGGTGAGGACTTGACTCGGAGTTTGACTTTGCGAAGGAGATCGAACTCCGTGATTGGCTCGGACGCATATCTTGAGCGCTTGAGCTGCGGCCGAGGGTCATCATGGAAGTTACAGTAGTCTCCACCGCCGGTGGGTTTGAGACAAAGAAGCGCTGATCCACTGAGGCTCCGCTTTCCCTCACGTTCGAACCTCTGGCCTCAGGGTTCCCGCCTCATCGATGCCTCATCATTCGGTACAGGCACGCCCGGGCAATCGAGTCTCCTGCCCTCAGTTGATACACAACATGGTCGGTTATCAACCCCGTCTCGGCGTGCGACCAATCACATTGATCATAATTGGCATAGATAGCCTGAGATAGCCTGGGACTGTTCTCTTTCCGTAGCGCGACTTCTCTCTTTTTATGTCATTTTTCCTGTGACGGTGCTGATCCCTCTGGGCCCTTGCATGAAGAGGAAGTAGTAGTAGATTGGCCACTCAAGCTCAAGACCGAGCCTTGCTAGTGAGGCTGTGTCGTCCCCATTGATACACGACCTGGTCGGTTATCAACCCCATTGGTGTGTGGCCAGTCATGCCATGATTTCATTTTTTTTCGACGTTCTGCTCCACTTCGACTCAGGATGACTTGGCCTCGGTTTGTGACTCACGGTGACTTGTAGTGGTGATGAAGTACCGTACGATACCCAACCTGCAGTGTGAAATCATTGTAGTTCCTTAGAAGTACTTAACGGCAACTGACTACGACGAAGAGCCTAGCTCGATCTTCTGTATGCAACTGCGGTAGATACTTATCTCCTTTCTCTTTCGAATTGACTCGCATTTGTCTTGTACTAAATCACCGCTCCGCGGCCCGATTGATCGCATTCGCTTTTCGAACCTTCTTCGAACCGAACAAACCTCGACACGCCTTGCTGACCAGTCACATCAATCACCTTGTTCCCAACTGTCGTAGCCATGACCTCTGCGTTCTTCTATGGCACGCTGATGCACCCCAAGGTCCTGAAGCGGGTATTGCACAACGATGCAAGCCATCTGAAGATCTCCCCTTCCATCTTATCGGTTCGTCTCCATTCCAACCCGATGGCAGGCGTACCCGATATGATACTAAGCGAGCGATCTTAGGACTACACGCGGCATAAAGTCAAGGTACGGTTAGTGCGTGGCGCGGGTCTCCATGCAATCTTCGAATCTCTCGGTAGTCTCTACCTTTACTCATGCAGATTCTCCACATCAGCACGCAGATTTCCCAGCAATCCTGCCTTGTGAGCGAAGCAAGGCGCTTCTGGGGCGTGAGCTCACATCAGAGGAGAATAGCGTCCGTGGTACGCTGGTGTCAGGTCTAACGGCAGAGGACGTTGCCCTCCTCGACGTATTTGAAGGAGAGGCGCGTATCTGACTTTTCGTTCTTATACCGCGTTGAGGAGGTGCACTTATTATTGTTTTGGGGACAGTACTACGTCCGCTTGCAGGTGCTCGCGCACCCCCTAGGGCCCTTCGCGCCGGTTCCGGTGGACACCACGACCTCTGGGGCTGTAGAGGACATCCTGATCCCGGCTGATCTCCCACTACTCCCGGCTGCTAGCGAGCTGGCGCAGACCGTCCCGGCTCAGACCTACGTGTGGTGTCTGGACGATAGCTACTTAGACAAGGAACTGTGGTCGTTTGACGAGTTCGTTCGGAAGAACGCGTGGAAGTGGATTTAGATAACGGAGCGGCCCCACAAAGACACGAGGAAAGTTGACAGGGCGGCCCTGGAGAGGCCCCGCGGAGAGATCATCCCGGCTGTCGTGACGGTCTAGATGGCTCTCTCGCTCGCGCATGCCGAACGTTGAACGTGCGTCCGTTGCAAGTAGATACTCGTAGAAACTACACAATTCCGTTGGAATAGAAGATACACTAGAATTGGCCAAACTTGACGTGTCCCGTCTCCGACGCATGCGCATGTGCCTCCTTACCTTTGAGCCCCTTCCGGCTCCCGCACACCTAATAGCAACGAATAACATTCGTAAGGACACTCTATATACGAGTGGAGGAATATCACGGACACCTTCAAATCGAACTTCGCGGTGTTCGTGACGCCCGTTTCGCCCGCAGCTTCGTCGCGAGCGCACGCAGCGCATCGAGCACGCGCTCACCCTCGGTGCTGATGGAAGGCACGACGCTCAAGTAAATATCCTGCGGCGCATCGGGCTGGGGGGAAAGCACGGCGGCATCGTAGTGGATGTCGGAATATAGAGCAACGCGCGGCCCAAGCCAGCGGCGTGGGCATCACCAAAGCGGGGGAGGCGGCCCTTCTCGACGTCAACGCTTGCGATCTCGGTGCAGTACCTACTACTTAGTGGGCCGCAACGGTGGAGCCCAGTTGACTTAATTGGTGTGGCTGATTCAAATTTCCTTCCTTATAGCTTGCTTCTAGCCCAAAGGTCGATCTCTTGAGTCTTGACGTCGCTGGATTTTTACAGTAACAAATATGCAGACCATCACTCACACGAGATCACATTACTCTCTAATGTATTGTAAAACCGAGAAGCTCGGAAAGTGGTGAAAGGTCCGGCAGTGATCTAAAAGGCTCAAAGAAGGTACACTGTATGGTGGAAGTGGAAGGAGTTGTAATTTTTCTGACGCTTTATTCCGGAGACATTCCGGTCTCCGGAATTCAGAATTACTCAATAAGCGCGTGTGTTTTCGACAGGCATTTTTTTTGCATCTCTCTGTAAGGCAACTAAAGACGCGAAACCCCAGACGGCGGACTTGACCACGTTCCTCGCTCCCGATTCTAACAACATTGCAGGCCAGTATCTACCACCCCCATGTAAGCGCCGGTGTTTGACTTATAACGTCGCGCAATCAAGCTAGGCTACAATCAGTCTTCACACCCTGGCGTCTGATCTGTAAGCGGAGGCGCCAATCACTCGCCCGTGACAGGTCGATAGATCGCCGACCCCCGAGCCATTGGAGCGTGGAAGGAAGATGGGAATAAGGGGCTCTTTGGCTTGAATTTGTGGTCCTTGCCGTTGACGTTGATCCCTCACTCTGGGGGGTCTCTCTCGCCTACGACATGTTTCGCTACACTGGACTGGGTCTGCTCGCATTACTTCGGAGGATACGATCTATTGGACACACACTCAAGTCCTTCATACTGCGTTTCCTGCTCTTTCGGCCGCACTTCCTGCGCAGTCTTAGGCGTATTTGGTCGTTGTGCTTCGGGACTAGTCCCAAGGATATACCGAAGAAGAATGGAGGTCAGGCGAGGCCATCATTTCCCGGGGCTTCGGGTGTGTGTGAAGGATACAGCGCAATTTATGCCAGCCGGGATTTCAACAATGCGGGTGAGCCACACTTGCCGTTGGGACCTGGCAATGCAGAGGTTTTGCATCTAAGTCCCATCGTGTGGCAGTCGCAAAGCGTGCCTCACAGTCCTTCCTCGTCGCGTGCACCTTCGTTGCATGGCTCTCCACGACGCTCCGACAGACAGCTCTCCGTAGGCAGTACTCCTTCAATAGCCGACAGCATACATAGTGCCACGCAACTTCCTATCCGTCGTTTGAACACCCCCCTCACTTTGACGCACTCACGTGTAACTTCGACGCAGTTCGCTGGGGCTCCTCGTCCTGATCGGTCCCGGTCCCCATCCCCATCCCCATTTCCACATTCTCCACCTTTTCTCCAGTCGAGTACACTGGAGAGTTCTGGTAACACTCAAATTCTGGGTGTGTCACCAATTCCGCAAGATACTTCAGAGGGATCTCGTCGATCTTCCATTGATATCAATGTTTCCCCACCCTCAAGGTCCCAATCCCCCACTACCGAATCAATACACTCCACACAGGATCCTTCGGACCCAAGAGGTTTTGGTTCACCATATTTTCCCGAACCCTTGGTCTTATCCCCGGACCAAGTGCGATATCGACCCTCATTTCCCCAGCCGTCTACTTCCTCTTTCGTAGCCATCTCGTTCGTAGATGCATCAGGGGTTTGGCCTGATGGAAAAATGCGTAGTATTGGACTCATGCATTCCGAACAAGTATCTCGCTACGTGAACAAGGGCGACGTGTGAGTACTCTCTGCAATCTATTCATGTACTACTGCCGTTACACTTTATCAGATCACCAGGGAATAGCGAATATAGATTACGTCCAATGGAAGTCGATCTACCTCAATAGTGATCCGTTTTTTACTCTGTCCCCGACAATTCGAAGGCTCACAGAATCCTTACATGTTAGCTCACTCGCGAATTGTCCAGAGGGTTGGGCACCCGCCACGCATCCCGGAGGCGCTCTTTATTTCTACCATGCCGAACGGGTATGTCGAATCTACATCCCATCATCCCGCATCTCATTTCAATCTATGAAGAGAATATTTACCGATGTGTATATGTACGACCCCGATCTGAGCGCCGAAATCCACGCATTCGCTGCACTTTTGGACAACGATCGCGCACAGCCCCTCCCTACAAATGACTATGACCTCGTTTTAGACATCATCAAGGTAAAGGACAACGAAACCATCTGGGCTTACTACTACGTCGATCACGTTAGCAAAACATTGTTCTGGCAGCACTACTATGAATGCGAAGATAGTTTGTTGCGCGAGGTGCGTGGTGTACAGGAACCGGGTCATGTCAGTGCGTATTTTCCAGCTCGTCGATTAATACCGTTTGTATCAATGATATGGTCTATTCCAGAACTTCGACTCGAATCCCTCTATTGGTGAGACTTCAATATTAGTATTTGCGTTATACTAACTGTATTCGTGTCGAAACGAAGGGTACATTGGTCACTTTATCCTGGCCCCGACTGGCGGAAGTTCCCGAAGAGTGCGCCGAATGAGTTGCTCGGAGCTCTACTGAGCGGCGGTATTGGTAACCAGTTTGTTCCTTCACTTTACTGTTGTGTGCTGAATTCTCATAGATTCCTTAACTTCCAAAGTTTCGACTTCACCATATACCGTAGCCGAAATGGAATCCATGCGTGACTTCATAAAAGAGGCCGAAAGCAAGTCCGGTTTCTTGTTTATCTTAAGACTGCGATGACAACCCCATGCAGGTCTCGGCCCAGAAAATCCTCATGTAATAACCTCAGTAGGTAATGAACAGCTATTTCGATCTGCAAAGCCTGAAACACTCACTGTCCTCTGCCCCAGCACGGTTACTCTCTTTCTATGGTGTGTCTCACTTCCTACACATGCCCCTCTCCTGAGCAGTTATATGCCTAGCCCATTGGAAGTTTCTACACTTTCACGGCCAAAAAGCTTCTCGCCAGGATCGCTACAAAAGTATCTACAAGGGTGGCCCTCGCAAGCATACGATGCTTGTTCAAATCTTATCCCCATTCTTGTTCTTCTTCCCGAACATCCATTTACGGGAACTCGAGAAGGTGTGGACGGATAAAATCGTTGTTGAGGCTCTCTGGAAGGAGTTCATGCAAAAGCTGGTTTCCGAATGGACGGAGTTCGTTCTATATGTGAGTCCACAATTTCCCCTTTGAGCCCAGACTACGCACGTCTTGACACTGGCGAATCCGACAGTCAACAGTGATGCTTGCTGCAAATGTCGCGTTTCTTGCTATCCCAGGTGTTATTGTCGCCCCTCAGTACCCAATCCCTCCGAACACATGGATCAAGCCCTCTCCTGCTCAGATTACAAGCTCCATTTCATTGGTGTTTAGTATTGGGAGCATCATCACAGGTTTACTGCTCATCCGGCGTAACCGCACCATGATGACAAAGGATCCCAGAAGTGCGGTGAGCAGAAATCTTCTAATGTCACATGTTGTTCCGAGTTGATTGGCTTCCAGTGGCACTACCTACATAGGATGAATTGGCACTACTTTGGTCTGGAACCGTTGGCCATCGTTTTCAGTCTAACCTACGCTCTACTGATGTGGTCGTACGTTATTTTTGTCCTAATGTGTTAGACCCTTTGTGCAGCGCTCATTCGTTTAAACAGCGCCTGGGGGTTCTTCGTTGCTCTGTTGATATTCAGTTTCCAGGACACATCGATGAGAATTTGGATTCCTGTGGGAACCGCGGCTGGAATTATTACAATCCTCATACTCTGGTGCATTGGGAACACCTGGGATCGGGAAGAGCGAGAGGAAGATCCCACAGATCGGCCATATGAACCTGAGGCTCAGGTCGGGAATGGTATTCAAGCTTGAGACGAGACGAGTAGTGATCACGTACTGTAGTAATTCAAAGTTTGGTACAGAACCATCTTATCTTCCTTTTCTCCGCTTCCACCAAGGTCTAAGACACGATTTCCCCTAAAGGCTAATAACGGAGCTTCCAGCGCGGTGAGCTCAAGTTGGCAGTGGAGTGCAGTCCTTTGTCCCAACAACAACGTTGATTGTCCCTCGGAAGTGTACATGATAGCTCGGAGTGCAAAGCCCATAAGCCTAAACCAGGATAGCGGAGAAGCTGTGGGACCGTAGCAGTGCCTCAGGTCATGATCAATCGGCTCCTCGAGTCCTCCTAACACCTTCTCCACAATTGTTTCGGTAGGGGCACCGTGACTGAGAACTTGGAACGTAATGGGAGATGTGGATCCACGGCTCGCATTAAGGTACTACGGTCAACACTTGAGTCCCGCAAAAGGGCGAGCCCTCAGGCCTTAGGGCCGGAAGGCCTCGGGCTGAATCCGCAGTCGCGCTCACCTGTAGAGGCAGAGCCCAACTTGACACACAGACTCAGGACAGGCCTGTAGGCACGCGTTGAATAGCGCGAAGATTCGTCCCTTGTTTATCTTCCAGCACCACCGAACGAGGCGCCAGCCAACTACGCCCGACGGGCCCGGTGAGGACTTGACTCAGAGTTTAACTTTGCGAAGGAGAACCATGACTTCAACTTCGGACTCCGTGATTGGCTCGGACTGCCTCTTGATGACCTGCGGCTGAAGGTCATCACGGAAGTTAGTCTCTACCACCAGTAGGTCCGAGACAAAGCGCTGAGCCAGAAACTGCGCTTTTTCCTCATGTTCGAACCTCAGGTTTCCCGCTTCAGCGTGCCCGGGTACTGATTACCAATGTTCCCACGCCCTCTTGGCCTACCGTACCCGAGCCGAGTTGCTTGGCTGCTACTAGTAACTTACCTTTTTGTCTCCCTGGTAATTGTTGATAATCTGCCGCCGCTCTGCAGTCGTTGTTCCACCACGGTAGGGCATTGATCTTGCGATTATCCCTCTTGCGTAGCGTCGAGTACCGGGCGTTATCGTTGTCTTCGAAGTTGGTTCGAAGAGTCTACAAAAACTGGAGCATGTTACAGAGACAACCTATAAGCGGTGACCTGGTGACGCGGCAGTGACGGGGGCTGCTACCACAATGATTTCAGATGTGCTTGTACCGAAACTGTATGTGTTCAAGTTATACCACAACTGACCTACTAGACACAGTCCACTATCCTTCAGCAGTTGTCGCTGTGGCAAGGCGAAACACCAGTACTACTGAAGTACTACTAACTTACTACTCTATCGATTCACGACTTGGATCTCCTAAGCTATACAACTCAGAAACCCATATGGTACTGGTCCCCGGCCCTATATTTATCCACATTCTGCAGTTATTGAAGTCGTAGTGGACCGGGCCATGCGCGCACGAAGGCGGAATGAGACCATTATACGCGTCGTAGGCGGTAAACGCAGCGGCAAAGTTATGAGCTACTCCCCGCGGCCCGTAAGGCTCTCCGGTTGTCTTAATCATTGACCACGTAAGGACATAGTCTTCGGGCGTGTATTTGGCAACCAGGAGAATCTGATCTTCCGCCCACGCTCTGATGGCCCGGGTTAAACTCTTGTACGCTGTGGTATCATTGCGGTACGTCCCGATTGCGACGGGCTCGCCAGTGTCGAATTGCTGGAAAAATTTGAGAGTTCTGTTCGTAACCTGGAGCTCGCCGATGAGGTCCCATGTGATAAGCGCATCAAGTAGCTGCTCTGCGGAATTGTATGTTGCAAAATAAAGGGGCTAGAAGGAAGTTCAGTCGATACTCAAAGACAGGAAGAATCAGTATGAGTTCACACCACCACCGAGAACTGTGTCTTCAGGGTAGTCGCCGAGTAGTGTGAGTTGATCTTCGGGAATGTCGCGATTGATTGGGAAATGCTTCCTGTAAACGCGAACAAGAAACTCCAGGCCCGCAAGCGCGCGCTCGGAACATGGTTGGAATGTGGCCGAATCACAACCCAACGTCGGATCGAAATTCAAAACCTATACCTGATCGCCCACCAATGGCCACGTCTGTGACAGTAGTGTCAGCCATCCACCCATCCTTGTCGTTCCAAAATGTCTACAGAGTTGAGATGCCTCAGTTCGGGTGACTAAAAAAATACTGAGTCGATAACGTTCCTGGAGATAGTCGAGGATCAACGACGCCCGGCTTTCAAAATCAGAAGCATCTTCCCCGCGGCCAATCTTTCGGCCGACGTAGGCCCCGTGCTTCAGCGCGCGGTACTGAGTGTAGGATGTCCAGTAGTTTACTGCCCATACGGGTGGAACCCAGAGATCATAACTATAAAGTGACATTAACTTCGTAATAGACAGAGACCAGAAGCTGGTCGACATACGAGTTCTCATTCCAGTGCAAAGAGACTCACTGGAGATCGAGGTCGATGGCTGGCCACAAGACGTCTGTCACCCAGGTGCCATTATTCTATTTAGGCTCAGTGAGCCAGTCAGCATACTTTAAAAGCACCGAAGCGCGAAGTGGCGCCGAGTCTGTGCAGTTAAATGAAACAGATACAAGTCGATGCCAATGATAGCGCACCGCCGCCAGGGGACCCATCACGCTCTTTAGGATCCAATAATCTCTGAATGTGACGGTCATAGACCCTTCTGCGAGTCCTCCAGTGAGGACATTTCCAGTGACGTTTGTAATGTGTTGAGTCCTGATGATGGCATGAATTGCGTCATCCACAAGCGGGCGGAAAAAAGTGTCGCCGAAGACAATGAGCCAATTGAGCTAGAAATGCCAGACGAGAGCAGCATCGCGGAACCAGAACATTGCCCACTCCGGATTTTCAGGGTTAGGCAAGAGGGTGAGAACAACACCAGGCTGTCAAAAGTAAAAATAAATTAGAGGATATGACATTGGGCGGGCAGACAAAGGATGCTGGTTTACGGCTGCTCCGATCTCTGGTCCTCCTAATTCGTAAAGAATAGTGTGGTTGGCGACTGGGAGGAGTTTGCTGAAATAATTGAGAAGTTGTTCGTTCTTGTTCGTGTTTCCAGTGCTTTTGGCACTGATAGGGCTACTTGCTACCCATTCTACCGCGAGGACAGCGAGTGTCAAGAGGATCCCCGGAAGACGCATAGTGGATGGGATATGATGGTGTAGTTGAACACACCTGCTCCCTCCCTTTATACGTTCGACCTCATACCGGAAGTGCAGATTGTCCTGTAGCATACTTCTGGGTCGTAGGTCCGCGTTCGTGAGGAGCCCGAACTAGAAGATATGATGGTCAGAGGCTCCAACAATTGGAGGCATGGTTGTCGAAAGGCACGAGACGACAGAGATAAAAACGACGAATCGAAGATGTCCAACAGCTGCCACATGAAAGCAACTAAGACATAGCCCAGCCGGCTAAGGGACGATTCATGCATAATGTCATTAGTTGTTACTATCCCAGGCAACTCTCATCACCAGGTGTCCGGGACCAGGCCGCGGAGTTGCTCGAGCATACCTTGTTACATGCAAACGCTCTATCTAGAGACTCGACCGCAAAGCAGCATTCCAGCAAGTGTCACTACTAGTTGCACATTGCTAGACATTAGTGGCTAGCAACTCCGGGTGACACGAGCAACTGATAGCGACGTAGGATATTGTCCGCGGGCTTCCAGGCACGTCAAAAAAGGAACAAACCACGTCAGAATGAACGAATGAGACCCGCGTCGGTACCAGTACATTTATGCGCACATATCAAACACCATGGCTGAATGGCTCGGCAGTGAACGGTGCCGATCTGGGCGGGCGGGCACGCACTGGCAGACAGTCGCGCACCCGACACTCGGGAGGCCTGGCGTCACCTTCTCCGCACGGTGACTGTTTCGAGATCAGTTCTCCCCTTGGTTATCGACGAGTATGTTGAGGGCGGGGATGAGGCTCTCCCGGACCCCGGTGCCGCTGCACGGCGGTGACTACACCCATGGAAGAGCAACATCCACACAGGCTGGTGAGGACTCCGAATCGGAGTAGGCCATCCCTTCAATACTCTAAGAACTACCTGTGGACTATAGGAGGGTTTGAAGAGTGCGAAAATGACAGCATGTGTGTGGCCTGCATCGCCAATGCAGTCACGCACAAGGAAGCGACAAGTGCCTGTTGGGAAAGGACTTAAATGTGAGGCAGGTTCTGTGGCTGAGACTGCCGAAGCTGCCATTCCAATGGGAGGAAATAGGTGATTTCATGCCCAGTAAGATGCTGGCCTTACCTTCACTGGAACCGGGAATTGATCTTTTAGCAAAAAACCTTGGAAAATAACTTGACTTAGACATAAAATATTTATGTGTACGGAATTTAAGTCTGTGTGACAATATATGAGGGCAAGATTTAAAGTTTGTAGATCACATGACAGCTGCAACAGGCGCATTGCGAAAGTTGGGGTAATTCCGCAGATACACGTGACGCAAAATGTCACGTTTTTCGGCCAGAACCGAAAGTCCGAATTAAACACAGACATTTCCGAAAGTTTGGCCAACTCTTCAAATCATTTCCACAGACCGGTCCGCTCTGGAACGGCCTCAAAGTTTGGTCTCCGCCCCAGACATATCTTTTCACTGCTTACTCGAACAAGGAATTTTATAACTATTAGCTAAAAGTAAACATCACATTAATGAGTTGTTTTTCGGAGACAACCCAATTAGCACCTTGTTATAGTCAAGAGGAAATTATATTTATTAACTAATAGAAATTACATAACTATAAACACTTTTTTGTCTAAGTCAATTTACAGTAGGGGCGCGTCCCCTCTGCAAGGAAACGGGACCGGGTGGCACCCCTTCCTATCCCCGCGCGACCCCCGTTAGCACATTGCCCCTGCGCAAGCGGGTGGTGGTGGTGGGGGGGGCTTCCAGGGTGGCGCGTGGTATTGGAGTCGCGTGCCCCCCTTGCGCACAAACTGGGGCGGATGGCGCGCCGCTTCCTGTTCCTGTGCGACCCCCCTCCGCGTGCCCATGAATGCGGACCCTGGGAAGGGGTGCTTCCGGGTTTGCATGTGGCCCCAAGTTCCCGTGCCCCTTGCGCGCAAACGGGGGCGGGTGACACGCTCCTTGCTATTCCCACGCGTTCATGTGTCTCCCCTGCGCACGAACCAGAGGGGAGGGGGCACCGCTTCCAGGTTTGCGCGCGCCCCTCGGTTCATGTGCCACCTTTGCACGCAAACGGAGCCAGGGGCAAAGGGTGAAGGATGCACCTCTTCCCATTCCCGCGCGCCTCCCGTTCGCGTGTCGCCCTGCACCCAAACTGGGGGGTGAAGGGGGGAAGGCACCACTTCCGGGTTGGCGCGCTGCCGCGGGTCGCGTTGCCACCTCTGCAAGATGCGGGGGGCGCAAAAGAGGGGGGGGCACTGCTTCTGGGTTTGCCCCTGCCCCGTTCGCATCGCTGTTGTGCGCAAGGGAGGATGGGCGCGCCCATCCCCATTCCCGAGCGGGCCCCCGTTCCGCCATTTGCACGCAAACGGGGGCAGGGGGCGGCGCACCCCTCCTGTGTCCGCGCATGGTCCCCCCCTCCCCGCCCGGGCTGCGCGCCACCCTGGCCCTGCGCTTCGCAACCCCCACCATTCGCTCGGCCTCCCGTTTCCGCGTAAAAGGGGTGCGCACACCCTTCCCGTTCACACGCGCGCCGAGCCCGGTTTCTGCGACCCCAGTTCCCGCGCGCCTCCACGTGGCGGACAGGGAACACACGGAAAAAAAGGGGGGGAGGGGGTACGCAGGTAAACCAAGGGGTTGCGCAAGCAAGGGGAGGGGGAGGAAGCTCACCAACAGGATGGGGGCGCGCACAAGGCAGGGACGCGCGGCAACGGGGCAGAACGCCGTTTGCGCACCACCTTACTTTGTGCCCCCAGTTCGCATGCCCGTCTGCGCGCAAAGGAGGGGGGGGCACGAACGGAAACCTGGGGGAGGGGTGGGCAGAAATCGGGGGGCACAGTGTGCCACCTGTTCCGTGCACACATGGAAAGGGGGGCAATGCGAGGGGG
>WNGR01011144.1_pt1 | contig 15712 bp, 16 predicted proteins | sample 5407581 | NCBI WGS metagenome assembly WNGR01 (sample SAMN13153383, study PRJNA577476) | soil metagenome | isolation source: 80 cm soil or saprolite under Garry oak tree replicate 2 | place: USA:California | collected 2016-06-15
GCTGCACCGCCGCTACGGGCCGATCGCGCCGGTCCCCGGCGACCCCGCGTCGCCCGCGCCGGCGGAGCGGTTCCGGCTGCGCGACGGCACCACATTCGGCATCATCGCCTCGACCACGGCGCCGTTCTGCCGCACCTGCAACCGCAGCCGGGTCACCGCGGACGGCACGTGGTTCCTATGCCTGTACGCTTCCCGGGGGATCGATCTGCGCGACCCGATACGAGGGGGCGCCAGCGACGCGGAGCTCGCCGACATCGTCCGGCACGCGTGGGAGGGCCGCAGCGATCGCGGCGCGGAGGAGCGGCTCGAGGTGGCGAACCGCGGGGCGCTCTACCGCATCGATTCGCTGCGGGCCGACCCCCATCGCGAGATGCATACCCGCGGCGGTTGACGGTTCGTCCGCTCTCCGGCCGGCCCCCTCCGTTTCCGTCTCCAGAATGGCCCCCCCTCGAACGGCTCACCGATGCAGCAGCCGGGGCCGGCTGGCCGGACATTCAGAGTCTTCGCAGCGTTGGCCATGGTGGGTGTTCTCGGGCTCGGCGCGTTGTTGGGATCGCTCTGGCTGGAGCACAGGACCGAGCTCACACTGCCGCCACCCACGGGGCCATTCGCCGTTGGCCGCGCGATCTATGATTGGACCGATGACGCCACGCTGGACACGTTGGCGCCGGTTCCGGGAACCAAGCGCGAACTCCTTGTCTGGATTTGGTACCCAGCGGCGCCAGGGCCATCAGGCCCGTAGTGGACGATTACCTTCCCGCGCAACTGCGAGCCCCGGCCCGTCGGGCTGGCGGCCCGCTGCTACTCAGACTTCTGAGCCGGATGTTCGCACTGTTGACGCGGGATCGGTCGAAAGTTCACGGGCACAGCGCTCGGGACGCCGACGTGTCGCCGCAGCAGCGATCATATCCTGTGGTGACCATGAGGGCAGGGGCTTCTCTCGAGGTGATCAGGCGCCGTAGTGGACGACTACCTTCCCGCGCAACTGCGAGCCCCGGCCCGTCGGGCTGGCGGGTGACCTTGAGGGCAGGGGCTTCTCTCGAGGTGTGGAATTACTCGACTCTCGCCGAGGATCTGGCCAGTCACGGTTACGTCGTCGTGGGCTTCGACGCTCCGTATCGAACGGGTGTGGTCGTTTTCCCTGACGGCCGGGTGGTGAGGCGGATTCCGCAAAACGACCCCGAACTCTGCCTCGAGAAAACGGGCCCGGAGCGGGACCGTTGTGCGAACAGGCTGCTGACGGCGTGGACTGCGGACATTGCGTTCGTCCTTGATCGGTTGAAGCAGCTGAACGGCTCGGATGCATCCGGCAAGTTCACGGGAAGGCTCGACCTGGCCCGCATAGGAGTCTTCGGCCACTCCTTTGGCGGCGCCGCAGCCGCACTGTTTTGCCACGAAGATTCGAGGTGCAAGGCAGGCATCGATGTGGACGGCGCTCCCCACGGCAGCGTGATTCAAGCAGGGATCCGGCGGCCGTTCATGTTCCTGCTGAGCGACCACGGCCATGAGTCCGACCCGGAAGGCGGTCAGATCGCGGCCAACCTGCATTCGATTTACGATCGCCTGCCTCCGGATGGACGGGCGTTCATAGAGATTCGTGGCGCGAACCATTTTCTCTTCAGCGGCGACGGAGCTCTGTTGAAGAGCCATATCGTGCTGCGGGCACTCCGTACGTTAGGAATTGTGGGTATTGACGGACGCCGCCAACTTGCCGTGACGGCGCGCTGCGTGCACACCTTTTTCGACGCGTACCGCAAGGGGGCAAGTGTTTCGCCGCCTCAGATTGCATCGCCGCTTTACCCAGAGATCGTGGTTCTCCAGTGAAGCACCTGCGTCACCCCTGACTCCGGCTCCACGTCGCGGCCGAACCCCCTGACCCCCTCTCGACGTTGTGGAGAGGGGGAATGAGTCCGTAGCTTTACTGCATGATGAACAAAATTGCCGTCGTCGGCGCCGGTAACGTGGGAGCCACCGCCGCCCAACGCCTCGCTGAAAAACAGCTCGCCCGCACCATCGTCCTCGTGGACGTGATCGAGGGCGTGCCCCAAGGGAAGGGGCTCGACCAGTGGCAGTCCGCGCCGATCGAGGGGTTCGACACCCGGATCATGGGCGCGAACGACTACACGCCGGCGGCAGGAAGTGAGCTCGTCGTCGTGACGGCCGGAATCGCGCGCAAGCCCGGCATGAGCCGTGATGACCTGGTGCGCACCAACGCCGACATCGTGAAACAGGTGTCCCTGCAGATCAAGCAGTTTTGCCCGCAAGCGATCGTGGTGGTGGTCTCAAACCCGCTCGACGTGATGTGCTGGGTGACCATGCACGTCACGGGCTTCCCCCGCGAACGGGTGATCGGCATGGCCGGCGTGCTCGACACAGCGCGGTACCGCGCCTTCCTGGCGGAAGCGCTGGACGCCTCGGTCGAGGACATCCAGGCGATGGTGCTGGGGGGCCACGGCGACATGATGGTGCCGCTGGTGTCATACACGACCGTCTCGGGAATGCTCGACAAGGCGAAGCTCGACCAGATCGTCGAGCGCACGCGCAACGGCGGCGCCGAGATCGTGGGCTACTTGAAGACCGGCTCAGCGTACTACGCGCCGTCCGCCGCCGTCGTGCAGATGGTCGAAGCGATCGTGCGGGACAAGAAGCGTATCCTGCCGTGCGCCGTCTGGCTCAAGGGAGAGTATGGGCTGTCGGGGATGTACTGCGGGGTGCCAGCCAAGCTCGGGCGTAAGGGGCTCGAGCAGATTCTCGAGGTGGACCTCACCGCCCAGGAGCGGGCCGCGCTCCAGAAGTCCGCGGAGGGGGTGAAGCAAACCATGGCCGCGGTGAACCTATGACCACGTCGCTGCGGGACTTGCAGGAGCGCGGCATCGGCGCGACGCTGCGACGCGATGCCTGGTGGGTGGCACCCGCGCTCACGGCGCTCGTGCTCGGCAGCTTCGGCATCTACGCCACTTGGGCCGCCTGGACCGGCGCGCACTACGAGTGGGGGCCGTACTTGTCTCCGTTCTACTCCCCGCTGCTGCAGCCGTCCTGGTGGCCGCTCTCGCCGGCGTTCCTGATTCTCGTCTTCCCACTCGGCTTCCGGCTGACGTGCTATTACTACCGCAAGGCCTACTACCGGGCCTTCTTCCTCGACCCCGTGGCCTGTGCGGTCGGCGAGCCGCGGCACGGTTACCGAGGCGAGACCAAGTTCCCCTTCATCCTGCAGAACGTGCACCGGTTCTTCATGTACGCCGCTGTGGTGTTCATCTTCATTCTCTCCTACGACGTGTTCCTCGCCACCCGCTGGCCCGTGAACGGCGTGCTGCCGGACGGCGCGATGGCGCCCGGCCCGCGCGAGTTCGGCGTCGGCATCGGGACGCTGGTGATGGCGGTGAACGTGATCCTGCTGGCGACCTACACCTTCGGGTGCCACTCGCTGCGTCACCTGGTGGGCGGCGGCGTCGACTGTTTCTCCTGCGCGCGCGGTGGCCAGGCGCGCTACCGGCTGTGGCGCGGGGTGACCCGGCTCAACAGCCACCACATGCTGTGGGCCTGGTGCTCGCTCTTTTCGGTGGCGCTGACCGACGTCTACATCCGGCTCTGCGCGATGGGCATCATCCACGACGTGAGGCTCTTCTAGTGGCGACGTCAGACCTTCGCACCCACACCTACGACGTCGTGGTGATCGGCGCCGGTGGCGCCGGGCTGCGTGCTGCCATCGAAGCCAGCGCGCAGAAAGCCAAAGTCGCCCTGGTCTGCAAATCGCTGCTCGGGAAGGCCCACACCGTGATGGCCGAAGGGGGCGCCGCGGCAGCGCTCGGCAACGTGATGGAGGAAGACACCTGGCGCGTGCATTTCCGCGACACGATGCGCGGCGGCAAGATGCACAACAACTGGCGGATGGCCCAGATCCATGCGCAGGAAGCGCCCGACCGGATCCGCGAGCTCGAGGCGTGGGGCGCGCTGTTCGACCGGACGCCGGACGGGCGCATCAACCAGCGGCCCTTCGGCGGGCACACCTACAGCCGTCTCGCGCACGTCGGCGACCGCACCGGCCTGGAGATGATCCGCGTCCTCCAGGACAAGGCCGTGCATTCCGGGCTCGACGTGCACATGGAATGCACGATTGTGCGCTTGTTTGTAGTGAGCGGACGAGTGGCCGGAGCGCTGGGGTATTTCCGCGAAACCGGACGCTTCGTGCTGTTTCGCACTGGCGCCGTCGTCCTGGCGACTGGCGGCATTGGCAAAGCGTGGCAGATCACCAGCAATTCGTGGGAGTACACGGGCGATGGGCATGCTCTGGCGTACGAGGCGGGGGCCGAGCTCATCGACATGGAGTTCGTGCAGTTCCATCCCACCGGCATGGTCTGGCCACCCGGGGTGCGCGGCATCCTGGTGACGGAAGGGGTACGCGGCGAAGGCGGCGTGCTGAAGAACTCCGCCGGCGAGCGGTTCATGTTTCGGTACATGCCCGACATGTTCAAAGGCGATTTCGCCGAGACCGAGGCGGAAGCCGATGCGTGGGTGAAGGGCGATCGCAAGAAGAATCGCCGGCCCCCCGAACTGCTCACGCGCGACGTGGTGGCAAGAGCGATTGTGCGCGAAATCGCGGAGGGCCGCGGGAGCCCGCACGGCGGCGTCTTCCTCGATATCGCCTCGAAGCAAAGCACCGACTACATCAAGCAGAAGCTGCCGAGCATGTACCACCAGTTCAAGGAGCTCGCGCACGTCGACATCACCAAGGACGTAATGGAGATCGGTCCGACGACGCATTATGTGATGGGCGGTGTGAAGGTGGATGCCGAAACGCAGGAGTCCACCGTCTCCGGGCTGTTCGCGGTCGGCGAGGTCGGGGGCGGGATGCACGGCGCCAACCGGCTGGGCGGGAACTCGCTCAGCGACCTGCTCGTCTTCGGGCGCCGAGCCGGGCTTCACGCCGCGGCGAAGCGCGGGGCGCCCCCGTCCATCCCCGACGCCGAGGTGGAAGCGACGATGCGCGACGCCCTCGCCCCATTCGAGCATGAAGGCGGCGAGAATCCGTTCGCCCTGCAGTCGGCGCTCCAGGCCGTCATGCAGCGCAACGCGGGCATCATCCGCGACAAGAGCGGCCTCGAAACCACGCTCACTGAGCTCGAGAAGTTGAAAGAACGTGCTCGCAAGGTCGGGATCCCCGGGAGCCGCGAGTACAATCCCGGCTGGCACACCGCGATGGACCTGCGCTCCCTGCTCGTCGTTTCGGAGGCGACCGCGCGCGCCGCGCTGGAGCGGAACGAGAGCCGGGGTGCCCATACCCGCAGCGATTATCCTGACTCCGACGAGCGCCAAGCGCGCGAGCAGATCGTCATAAAGACGGAAGGGGACCGTATGCTGGTACGACGCGAGGCGCAGCCTCCGCTGCCGGCGGACTTGATGCAGCTCATCAAGGAAGGGGCCTGACCGTGACAGATCGGCGCCGCTTGCGGCTGTTTCGGGGGACGCGGGAGCGTGGCGAGCTGAAGGAGTACCAGGTCGCCGCGGGCGAGGGGTGGGTCGTGCTGGATGCGGTGCACGCCATTCAAGCCGAGCAGGCGCCCGATCTCGCTGTCCGCTGGAACTGTAAGGCAGGGAAGTGCGGCTCGTGCTCGGCCGAGATCAACGGCAGGCCGCGGCTGATGTGCATGACGCGAATGTCGGACTATCCCGCCGACGAGCCGATCACGGTCATGCCGATGAAGGCTTTCCCCGTGATCAAAGACCTCGTGACCGACGTGTCGTGGAATTACGAGGTCAACCAGCGGATCCCCGCCTTCAAGCCGCGCGCCCCCGACGCGCCGGATGGCACCTGGCGGATGTATCAGTACGAGGTCGAGCGGCCCCAGGAATTCCGCAAGTGTATCGAGTGCTTCCTGTGCCAGGACGTGTGTCACGTGCTGCGCGCGCACGAGAAGCACGCCGAGTTCATGGGCCCCGCGTTTCTCGTGCGCGCCGCGGTGTACGAGATGCACCCGCTCGACGTGGAGGACCGCCAGTCTTATCTCCGCGAAGCGGGGGGGATCGGCTACTGCAACATCACGAAGTGCTGCACCGAGGTCTGCCCCGAGTCGATCACGATCACGGACAACGCGATCATCCCCCTGAAGGAGCGAGTGGTGGACGCGAACTACGATCCGCTAGCGGCGCTGTGGCGCAAGCTCTCGGGGTAGCCCGGACACGCCGTCCGTTCGTCGCCGCGGACGCGCTGCTCAAGGCCTATTCCGCGAGCGCGCGCGTCAATCAATACCTGGTTCAGGAGCTGCCCGCCGCGGTCTGGCGCGCGCCGTCGCCGCTTCCCAAGGGGCGCACCATCGCCGCCCTCGTGGCGCATCTGCACAACTGCGGCCTGCGCTATCTCGAGCGCACGGCGCCGGGCATCACCGTCCCGGCCGAGCTGGACCGGGTCCGGGTGACGCCGGCGCAGGCTGCCCGGGCCCTCGGCGCCAAGCGCCGGGCGGTGCTGGCAATCGTTGGAACGGCGCTGAAAGGCGACGGCCGCATCGTCGGGTTTCCGTACGACGCGGCGGGATATCTCTCTTACTACATGGTGCATGACGCCCACCACCGCGGCCAAATCGTCCTGCAGGCCCGGCTGCTGGGCCACCCGATCCGCCGGCAGACGATGATTGGGATGTGGCAGTGGAGCAAGCGCGCCAAGGAGTAGACGCGATCGCCGCCCTGATGTGAGCGACTACCGAGACCAGCAGCACAAGCGGGAGGTCTTGCGACACGCGGTCGGCGAGGTTAGTTGGATCGGGGAAGCCCAGCACGGAGGTACACGATGCGGACCGGACGGGTTGTGGCCGTCGTGGCCGCGGCAGTGGGGGCGTGCCTGGAAGCCTGCCACAAGGATGCCACCGGGCTCACGCCGAACGACGTGGCGGGACATTACGTAGCTGCCACGTTCACGACGACGCAGGCCGGTACCAGCACCGACCAGCTGGCTCGGGGCTCCTTCATCGACCTCACGCTGGTCGAGGGCGGCGGCAGCACCGGCCGCCTGTTCATCCGAGCCCCCAAGCCGGGCACCGCCGACTTCGACGCCAGCCTCGCTGGAACCTGGACCCTGGCCGCGGACACCGTGACCTTGACGCACGCCGCAGACACCTTCCTGCGCGACATGCCACTGCGTGTGACGGGTGCGCGTCTCGCGGGCGACAAGGCCTTCAGCGGCGTCCAGATCGTCGTGGTGCTGCAGAAGCAATAGCGCAACGCAGAAGCCGCGAGCAAGCGCTACCCTGCCGCGCCCGGCATCGTATAGCTTCCGACCATGGCCGACGTAACCACTCCCACGCAGCCAGGGACCGTTCTGCGCGACCACACCGCGGCGGCCGAGCCGCGCGCCTCGCGACGGCCCACCGTCGTGATCGTCGGCGCCGGGTTCGGCGGTCTGCGCGCGGCGCGCGCCCTGCGCAAGGCGCCCGTCGACGTCGTGCTGCTGGACCGTCACAACTACCACCTCTTCCAGCCGCTCCTCTACCAGGTGGCGACGGCGGGACTCGAGCCCGAGCAGATCGCCAAGCCAGTGCGAGCGATCCTGCGCGGGCAGCAGAACTTGGAGTTCCGGATGGTGCAGGTCACCGGGGTCGACTGGGTGGCGCGCCAGGTGATCACCGACACCGGCCCGGTGTCCTACGACTACCTGATCCTCGCGGTGGGCGGCGAGACCAACTACTTCGGTATGGACAGCATCCTCCGTCACGGGTTCGGCCTGAAGGGTGTGGTCGACGCGGTGGCGATCCGGAACCACGTGCTGCGATGCTTCGAGCGGGCGATGCTCGAGCCCGATGCGGAGCGCCGGCGGGCGCTCCTCACCTTCGTCGTCGTGGGCGGCGGGCCGACCGGCGTGGAGATGGCCGGGGCGCTTTCGGAGTTGATCCGGCTCGTGCTGGTGAAAGACTACCCGCGGCTCAACATCAAGGACGTGCGCGTGTTGCTGCTCGAGGCGACCGACCGGCTGCTCGCGTCGCTGCCGGAGCGACTGCGCGAGGCCGCCGCCGAGACGCTGTGGCGCAAGCACGTCGAGGTGCGCTTCGGCGCGGCCGTCCAGGACTCGGACGGCGCGCGCGTGACGCTGAAGGGCGGGGAAGTGATCCCCGCGCGCACGCTCATCTGGGCGGCGGGCGCGCAGGCCGTGGCGCTCACCACACAGCTCGGGCTCCCAACCGCGCGGCAAGGACGGGTGGCGGTGACGCCGATGCTCGAGGCACCCGGCCACGCCGAGGTCTTTGTCATCGGCGACGCAGCGTATCTTGAGTACGAGGGTGCCCCGCTGCCGATGATGGCGCCGGTGGCGATCCAGATGGCCGAGACCGCGGCCCACAACATCGAGCGTCGGTTGCGCGGCGAGGCGCCGCTCCCCTTCCGATACAAGGATCCGGGGTCGCTGGCCACGATCGGCCGCAACGCCGCGGTCGCCTACATCGGCGGGATCGCGTTTAAAGGGTTCCTCGCTTGGGCGGTGTGGCTGATCGTGCACATCATCCAGCTCATCGGCTTCCGCAACAAGCTGTTCGTGCTGATGAACTGGGCCTGGGACTACTTCTTCTACGAGCGGGCGGCCCGGCTGATCACGAAGGAATGAGCGGGCGCCGCGCCGCGCGGTGACTGGGCGCGGCGCGGACCCGGCGCACGATGCCGTTCCAGCCGCACTCCACGCACCAGCGACGTTGCAGCATCGGGAGCAAGCGGTCGAACAGCCGGTTCCGGATCGCCGCCATGTCGGCGCCGCAGTGCGGACACGGAGACCCGCGCGGTAGCAGCAGGTACGCCACAGCGGTGATAATCGCGACGCGCATCAGTACCGTCGCCAGCAGGACGACCACGACCAGCATGCTTCATGATAGTGCGCGCCCGGGCGACCTGCCACACTCGACCCCCCTCACCCCCCGGCGCCCCCCCCCTGCACGAAGTCCAGGATACGCCGCTCGAGCTCGCCCAGCTCCAGCGGCTTCACCAGCACACGCTCGCGCGCCACCGGCGTATTGCCGGGCTCCGACAGCTGGGAGATGTCTCCCGACAGGAACATCACCCGGGCCGCCAGCTCGGGTCTGGTCTCCTCGAGCCGCTCGTACAGCTCCACGCCGCTCATGCGCGGCATCCGCAGGTCGACCAGGATCACGTCGGGGTGCTGCGCGCCCAGCCGAGCCAGGGCGTCCGCGCCGTCCGGCGCTTCGTCCACCTGGGCGCCGCGGCGCGCGAGGAACCGCGCCATCGGGCGACGCACGGCCTCCTCGTCATCCACGATCAGCACGCTGAGGCCGGCCAGCGACTCCACCACCCGGTGGCGCCCAGCTGCCGGAGCCCCTCCGGCGTCGGGCGCGGCCTCCGCCGGCTCGGGCGGGGTCGGCGCGGCGACCGGCAACGAGAGGACGAAGCGCGCGCCCGCTCCGAGGCCCCGGGTGGAATCCAGAATGAGATCGCCTCCCGCCTCTCGCGCGACCTGGCGTGAAATGTACAGGCCGAGCCCGGTGCCTCGCCGCCCCTTGGTGGTCGCGAACGGCCGGAACAGCCGCGCCAGGACGTCCGGTGAGACGCCCCGGCCGTTGTCCGTCACCGCCACGGACACCCGCCCGTCCTCGAACCAGGTATCCACGCCCAGCTGCCGGGGCGGCTTGATGCCGCGCAGCGCGTCGATCGCGTTGGACAGGAGATTGACGATCACCTGCTCGAGCTTGATCGCGTCCCCCTGGACCGGGAGAAGATTTGGATCGAGGCGGCCGCCGACGACGATCTCGTCCACTCCGAAGCGGTAGGACACGAGGTCCATCGCGCTGCGCACCACGTCGTTGAGATTGACCCGGCCGACCTCGCGCTCCGTGGCGCGGACAAAGCGCAGCAGTCCGCGCAGCAGTTTCGCCGCGCGCCGCGCCTGGCGGAGGATCTGCTGCATCTCGCTGCGCTGCTCTTCCGCGATCGCCGGGTCGGCGACGCGGTTCTCCGCATGCGCGGCGATCGCCATGAGCGGGTTATTGACCTCGTGCGCTACCCCAGCCAGCAGCTCGCCCGCCGCGGCGAAGCGACCCTGCTCCTCGGCGCGATCGCGCAGCACCCGCGTCATTTCGTTGAAATGCTGCGCCAGCCGCGCCAGCTCGTCAGAGCCGGGCACCGCGACCGCGGTGGTCAGATCCCCGTCGGCGACGCGTGCGAGCCCCGCCTCGAGATCGGCGAGGGGGCGCCACATGCGGCGGCGAATGAGAGAGACGGCGATCGGGACGCACAGCGCGCCCAGGACGAGCCAGAGGATCGTGTCGCGCAACACCTCGCTGGCGGCCAGCTGCAGCGCCTGCTGCCGAGCCAGCAGGTCGTGGCGCGCCAGCTGGCCTTCGGCGAGCATTTGCTGGTCGACGACCTGCGCAAGGCTGTCGAGCGTGCGCACCCGCCGGGTTGCGTCGTCCCAGCGGCCGCGCTCGAACAGCGCGACCTCCTCGGCGAGCGCGCTCCCGAGGCGCGTCATCGCGTCCTCGGCGCGCGCCAGCGCGACCCGGAGCGGCAGAGGAACGGTGGCGTACGCCCGGGCCCCGGAGCGGGCGCCCCCAGCCGTGACGAAGTGCCGGATGGTGTCGGTGTCGACGGCAGGACGCGTGCGCGACTCGACCAGATGCTTTACCATGGAGCCGGCGTGGTCCAACGCGTCGTTGCGGCGAGCCAGGTCGTCCTGCAGGGCGACGATCGCCGCCGTCCCCTCGCCCAGGGCCAGCGCCGCCGCGCGCACTCGAAAGAAGAGGTAGAGGGGGAGGACGCCGGCATACAGCCCCGCGGCGAGCGTCATCAGCAGCAGCGTGGTGCGCAGGCTCACGGGCTCGCGGGCGGCGCGAGCCACGCGGCGGGCGGCGCGCCTCACAGCGAGCCTACCTGCGAGGTGGAACTGGCCAGCGGCGGTCTACATCCCACGGGAGCGCCCCTTGGACGGGATGCGCGGCGCATGACAGGCGGTAAGATAACCCGTTCCTGAACGCCCCACCGGTCACATGTCAGCGCACCCGGGGTGAGCCGGGTGCTGCGCTAGCGGCGCCACCGGTCGCACCGCAGATTGTGTCCGTCGCGGCATCTCACCGAGAGGGCTCTCGCTATGACCACCGATGCCACGGGGCGGATGAAGATCGTCATCTACTACGCGATCTGGGCCACGATCTGCGCCGCGGTGGCCGGACTCGTGATTACAGGGCTGCACACCTGGTTGTTCAGTTACATCCCCAACCGATCGGGCCTCCTCGTCACAGTCTTGAGCGACGCCGTCACCGCGCTGGCGATCGCGGCGGGGCAGGGCGCGGTGGCGCTGGTGACCGGGAGCGTGCTGGCGCAGTTCGGCAAGGGGCTGCAGCGGACCGTGCTGCTGGGCTTGCTCATCGGGGCGTTCGACTTCGCGATGTACCTCCTGCAGATGGCCGTCCCGGCGACGGAGCTGGGGTGGAGGCCGGACCTCGTCATTCTCGCTCTGGCGAGCGCCACGATCACGCTGCTTGGCGCCAGGTCGAGCGGCGGCTCGGCAGCGTCCTAGGGCCACCGCCGCCTTCTCGTGACGACGCTGCGCGACGTCTGACGCGACGTCTTTAGAGCTTCGGCAGGGTGATTCCCTGCTGCGCTTGGTACTTCCCCTTCTTGTCCTTGTAGCTGACCTCGCACTCGTCGCCCTCGTCCGCCGTGAAGAACAGCACCTGGGCGATGCCCTCGTTGGCATAGATCTTCGCCGGGAGAGGCGTCGCGTTGGTGATGATGCCGCAGCGGGCGTAGGTGCTCTTGCCGACGCAGATCGTCAACACGTTGCGGGGAATACGAAAGTATTCGACCGAGCGCGCCAGCGCGAACGAGTTGGGCGGGACGATGCACACGTTGCCGCTGAACTCGACGAACGATTTCGGATCGAAGCTCTTGGGATCGACCACGGCGGACAGAGCATTGGTGAAGATCTTGAACTCAGGCGCGACGCGCATGTCGTAGCCGTAGGACGACACGCCGTAGGAGATCACGCCCGCGCGGACCTGGTTTTCCGCGAACGGATCGATCATGCCCTGCGTCTTCGCCATGTGGCGGATCCAGCGGTCGGACTTGATGGACATGGCGCGCCAATATATCGGCGCCGTCGATACTTACGCCACTCGATTCGGTTGACAACGGTGTGGCGCGCGAATACGTTTCGACCGGTCAAGTGAATTTTTTCACGAACTCATGAACCAGCCCTACCTCTCCTTCCTGCTGTTGCTCGCATTCGTCGCGCTCAACGCGGGCGGACTGATTGGGCTGTCGCACCTGCTCGCACCCCACAAACCCACCGCCGTCAAGGACGCGCCCTACGAGAGCGGCATGCCGCCGCTGGGCAGCGCGCACGAGCGCTTCTCGGTCAAGTTCTACCTCGTGGCGATGCTGTTCATCGTCTTCGACATCGAAACGGTGTTCCTGATTCCCTGGGGGACGATCTTCTTCGGCGGGGGAGCCGGACCGGGGATGGGGTTTCTCCTGGTGGAGATGCTGGTTTTCATGCTCATCCTCGCCGTCGGCTACGTCTACGTTTGGAAGCGAGGCGCGCTGCAATGGGACTAACGACGCCACAGACGTCACGGATAGGCGTCACGAACAGGCGTCGCGAAGCACCGTCACCAAGAAACGCAGTACGCCTTCCCGTGACGACTGCTCGTGACGGTGTTTTCGCGACGTCTCTCCGAGACGCTTTCGAGTAAGGCATGAAGCGAGTCATCGAAACGAAGGAAGTAGCGGGTCAAAGCCCGAACTACCTGCTCGCGAAGGCCCAGGATCTCGTCGACTGGGCGGTCAACTCCTCGCGCGCCAACTCCCTCTGGCCGATGCCGTTCGGCACGGCGTGCTGTGCCATCGAGTTCATGGCCACGGCGGCGTCGCGCTACGACTTCGCCCGGTTCGGCATGGAGCGCCAGGCCTTCAGCCCGCGCCAGGCCGACGTCCTCATCTGCGCCGGACGACTGCCGTTCAAGCTCGCTCCCGTGATCCGGCGCATCTACGACCAGATGCCGCAGCCCAAGTGGGTGATCTCGATGGGCGCCTGCGCGTCGACCGGCGGGATCTTCGACAACTACGCGATGGTGCAGGGGATCGACACGATCGTCCCGGTCGACGTGTATGTCCCGGGGTGCCCGCCCCGCCCCGAGGGGCTGCTGTACGGGGTGCTGCTGTTGCACAAGAAGATCAAGGGAGAATCGCTGTTCGACCGCGCCGCGCGGCGCGAGGAGCAGCCGCTCGACGAGCGCGGCCTGCGGTTGCCGCCCGAGCAGATCGACGAGATCTCCGAGCCGTTCGGAAACTCCGTCCACCAGTTCCGCTCGGCGTGAACCCCTCCGCCGAGGCCCTGCGAGCGACCTTCGGCAGCGCGATCGGCCGCGCGGTCGAGTCGTGCGGGGACACGATCGTCCACGTAGACCGCACGGCGCTCCTCGAGGTGATGGCCTGGCTGCGCGACACCCCGGGGCAGCAGTACGACTACCTCGTCGACGTCACCGCCGTGGAGTACCGCGACCGGGAGCGGCCGCTCGAGCTGGTCTACAACCTGCGCTCGCTCGAGCGGCGGGCGGACTTGCGAGTGAAGGTCGAGCTCGACCCGCGCGGCGACCTGACGGTCGACTCGATCGTCCCGCTGTGGCGGGGCGCCGACTGGCTGGAGCGCGAGGTCTACGACATGTTCGGCGTCGCGTTCCGCGGCCATCCCGACCTGCGGCGCATCCTGATGTGGGAGACGTACGCCGAAGGCCACCCGCTGCGCAAAGACTTCCCGCTGCGCGGCCGGTTCAGCCGCGCGGAGCAGGTGCGCCAGGCGCTCGCCGCGAACCCCGAGGCGCACTACTCGCTGGAGGAGCTGTCGATCGCCGCAGCGTACGACGAGCTGCCGCCCGACATGCGGGAGCGGCTGCGCCGCGGCGAGCGCGGTAAGATCCCCCACTCCGAATGAGCAAGCGGACCGTCGCACTCGAGCTTGCGACGCCGGGGCTGGACGCGCAGGGCCGACCAGCGCGCCTCCCGCTCGTCGCCGCAGCGCGCGAGCCCGAGCGACTGGGTGAGCCCGAGGCCAGCGGCGAGCACATGCTGATCAACCTCGGTCCGCAGCACCCCGCCACGCACGGCGTGCTGCGCCTCGTCGTCGAGCTCGACGGCGAGACCGTCGTCCGCGTCATCCCCCACGTCGGCTACTTGCACTCCGGGTTCGAGAAGCTCGGGGAATACCGCCACTACAATCAGATCATCCCGCTCACCGACCGCACCGACTACCTCTCGCCCATGGCGAACAACGTCGGGTTCGCACTCGCGGCGGAGCGACTGATGGGGATCGAGCTCACACCACGCTGCACCGTGCTGCGCGTGATCGCGTGCGAGATGAGCCGCATCATCTCGCACATGGTGTGGCTCGGCACGACCTCCATCGACCTCGGCGCATTCACGCCGTTCTTGTGGGCCTTCCAGGAGCGGGAGCGCATCTACAACCTGCAGGAGATGTGGACCGGAGCGCGGCTCACGACGAGCGTGACGCGGGTCGGGGGCATGATGGCCGACGTGACGGACGACTTCGTCGCGGGGTTGCGGCAGTTCGTCGACACGTACCCGAAGACGCTGCACGAGATCGACCGCGTGCTGACGCGCAACGCCGTCTGGGTCGGCCGCACCCAGGGCGTGGGCACGATGACGGCACAGGAAGCGATCAATTACTCCCTCTCCGGACCGATGCTGCGGGCCAGCGGCGTCCCGTACGACCTGCGCAAAGACCGGCCGTACCTCGAGTACGACAGCTATGAGTTCGATGTCCCCGTGGGCGAGCACGGCGACGTGTACGACCGCTATCTGGTGCGCCTCGAGGAGTGCCACCAGTCGAACCGCATCCTGCGGCAAGCGCTCGAGCGGCTCCCCGACGGCCCGCTGAACGTGGCGGACCCGCGCCTGATTCTGCCCCCCAAGTCGCGCGCCATGAGCGATATGGAAGCGATGATCTATCACTTCAAGCAGGTGATGGAGGGGGTGAAGGCGCCGGTGGGCGAGGCGTACGTCGGAATCGAGAACCCCAAGGGCGAGCTGGGCACCTATCTGGTCTCCGACGGCACCGCCAAGCCGGTGCGCTGGCGCATCCGGCCGCCGTCGTTCATCAACCTCGCGGCACTGCCGAAGATGGCGGAAGGGCACCTGCTTTCCGACTTGATCGCCATCAACGCATCGGTGGACATCGTGATGGGGGAGGTCGACCGATGAGCGTGAGCGCGCGTCCCGCCCACGAGACCGGGATGGAAGAGTATCAGCCGGTGTTCACCGGAACGGTCCTCGCAGCGCTGCAGGCGATTCTTGCCCGCTACCCCACGAAGCAGGGGGCGCTCTTGCCGGCGCTGTGGCTGGTGCAGCAGCAGCGCGGCTGGATCTCCGACCGCGACATGACCGAGGTGGCCGCGCTGCTCGGCCTCACGCCCGCCTACGTCAAGGGGGTGGTGACGTTTTACACCATGTATCATCAGCACCCGGTGGGAACGCATTTCGTGCAGGTGTGCACCACGTCGCCCTGCAACATCTGCGGGGCCGAGGACGTGGTGAAGGCCCTGCTGGAGGCGACCGGGGCGAAGGAGCTCGGTGCCACGAGCCCCGACGGCAAGTGGACGGTGATCGAGGTGGAATGCCTGGGTGCCTGCGGGTTCGCGACCCCGGTACTGATCAACGACGACTTCATCGAGAGCGTGAGCCCGGAGAAGGTGCCGGAGCTGGTGAGGAAGTA
>WNGR01030531.1_pt1 | contig 15711 bp, 13 predicted proteins | sample 5407581 | NCBI WGS metagenome assembly WNGR01 (sample SAMN13153383, study PRJNA577476) | soil metagenome | isolation source: 80 cm soil or saprolite under Garry oak tree replicate 2 | place: USA:California | collected 2016-06-15
AGTCTATATCTGAGGCGAGTAGCGCGCCCCCCGCCATACTGAGCAACTGCAACAGTTCACGTCTCTTAATAAGCATGTCTCTCCCCCATCCTGAAGAAGTGTTCTCATATCGTGACTCTAGCATATCATATTTTGGCGCGAGGTCATGGGGGAAGCAACCTATCACCTGGGCAAGTGCCACGCGATCTTCTTTCGGAATGACGCCATGTCCAGCAGCCCAATAATAGAGTGTGCTCTCAGGAATAGTTGTTTCTCGATGAACCTCTCGTATGCTTAAGCCAGCTTCTCTAAGAAGTGTTCTGAGCCGATTGGGATGTTGCGCCTTTTGCATCATGGCCCGCCTTTCAATACAGCATGGGTACTGAACTCTCTTCAAAGAAAGCACTACGGAACGCACAAACATTCAAGGGCCAGGCTTCTCTTGCTGCCGTTTGCGTTTCTGCGACTCGATATAGGCCTCTACGTCGCTGCGCTGAAATCGCCAGAGATCGCCCACCTTGAACCCCACGAGTTCGCCTTTTTCTGCAAGGCGGGTGATACTCCGAACGCTTACTTTAAACAGGGCTGCTACTTCTTTTGCTTCTAAAATCTCGTCAGGCATCACTACGGTCATACGCCCTCCTGTTCTTGTTCCTATACGACTCTAGCATACCATGCTTTCTCGGTATTTGCAAGAGTTTTCAGTCTATCATTGACAAATCAGACACAGCGAGCTATACTATGAGTAATAGCAAGGTGGTCTAGCGAGTGCTGTAACACTCCTAGACCGTGGCCCTGAGAGTTACTTCAGGACATGGGCATTGTACCATGTCGGAAAGGGAATGCAATGGAACAGCAGTGCTCACACGAAAGCGCGTCCGTTCTCCATGAGCTAGATTTAGGACAGCACACCCTCTTTCTCATGAGCGATGGCAGTATTGACCTGCTTGCTAATGACGAACAGACACCCTATCTCGCAGACAACGGGATAAGCCTGGATTGCGACGAGACATACCGGCTCTTCATCTCTCTGCAAGAACAGTTTAAGCAGAAGGGGGAATGACGATGCCTATTCCGAAATCACATTTTGTGTACGAGTTTTCCTATCCCGCAGAGTTGCCGGAGCTTGCAGGCATCGTCTTCTACGTCGGCAAGGCGACAAAGCTCACTCGCATGGATGACCATTTCAAAGAAGCCGCTAAGGGCTGCATCTGTGCTAAATGCGAAGCTATCCGTTCGATATTGAACCTCGGTCTTGCGGTCACCCGCAGAATTGTCTTCGAATCGCTATCCGAGAGCGAGACACTGAATGAAGAGAGAAGACGTATCATTCAACACCAATCACCATACCTGACCAATATAGTCAGAACCAAGAACGTAATACCAGAATGGGCACCGGCTCCACCCACAAGCGCACGTGAGACTCAAACCTATCAAACACCTCGAGCAAGAGCACCTCAATGCGCGTGCGGGCGTGGTATGACGGTCTGTGACTTCTGTTACCAGTGGTACTGTGAAGCATGTGATCGACGGAGTGAACGCCAAACGCATCAGGTGTGCCAAATGATAAAAAAATATAATCCCTCTGCCGGGCTTTATTAGATACAATCCCTCTGCCGAAGAACAAGCTATGCCAAGAATCGAAAACGGCGAAGAATACCTGAATGGGGAAGAGGTTATGAATTTTTGGCCCGCCTCGAAAAATCTGTTTTACGGCAGTATCCAACCGCGACTCCAGCCCTATCACTTTGATGGAAAAAAGAGACCGCATTACTACAAAAAGTCCGAGGTTTTGGCACTCAAGAGTGGAAAGCCAGTAACACGTAAGGAACCTATTACGATCTCTGGAATCTTTGGCGATTGGACGGTTTACCTTCGCTCTCTTGGGTATCAAGCCGATACCCGCAATTACGCCATAGAAACGACGACTCTTCCTGAAGAAGCAAGCTTCACTTTTCACATCTCGGCAGAGAGGCAGTTTGTTCGACGATCACGTATAACTCTCGCAAACGGCGTTCCCATTTGTGTCTGGTCCACCATTAGGGAAGTACACGGAATAACAGTTGGATGGGAGAAAAACAGATATACAGCACGCAACACAACATTAGAAGAACAAGAGCTTCTTCAACTGCTCACAAACGAACCAGTACTCATTGTTCAGCGTGGATGTTGGACCAGCGACAGGCAGATACTTACTCACATCAGTCATATGACGTTACTGAGTAGCTGGTTCGCAATCGAACACGATTCCTCTGTCAAGATTTGGAATGATCAAAAGGAGAAAGACATTTGAAACTCGCCAGTATTGCAAAATACCTCTATGAAATCGGACATCTCAAGCACGTAAAACGTTCAGGATGGTGGAGGATGGGCGTGCGTGATCCAGAATCAGTCGCAGAACATTCGTACCGCACAGCCGTCATCGGGTATGTCCTCGCAAATATGGAAGGTGCTGATCCCGAAAAAACCGCAAGCATCTGTCTCTTCCATGATACTGCCGAAGCCAGGATCGGTGATCTGCACTGGGTCACCAAGCGCTATCTGCGGCATACGAAAGAAGGTGAACAGGCCGCCCTCAACGAGCAAACCGGACAACTTCCCCAGAAGATTGCCGATAGGATACTCGCACTGGTAGGCGAATACGAGGAACGATCCTCACAAGAAGCACAATTAGCACATGAGGCTGATCTCCTTGAATGCCTGCTCCAAGCACGAGAGTATGAGATGCAGGGATATTCCAAAGGGTTGGAATGGGCCAGGATTTGTCGCGAAGGATTGCAAACTGACACTGCGAGAAATCTTGCAGGTGCTTGCTTGAACGGTGATCCGGGAGATTGGTTTCAAGATCTCCAGAGCAATCCTCATTCTCAGAAGAACGAGAACGAGTAATTCTAACACAAGCATTGTTCTTACAAAGGCTAGCACGGAAGTAAAACAAAAACCCCCTTGCAACTTCTACTGCAAAGGTGGTTTTTGTGCTCCAATTCTGCTCTATTTTAGAATATTTGTTCTAAAATGCGTACGTTTAAGCGCATTTTTGAAAACACTTGACTGCTCCCAGATGAAATAATACCAGATCAGGCCGTGTTGCATTGCATAGAAGCAAGATTTTTGGCTAGAATAGCAGAGAAGATACATCCTTTTCTTTGAAGGAAGAAACGAGGGAAATAGTATGAACGATACGGAAATCCTGCGTAACATCGAAGAGTTGGTGAGCGAAGAGCATGCGCTTATGCAACAGGCTGAGGGTACTGGACTGGATGCAGAACAGCACGCCCGCATGAAGCAACTCGAAGTGAGCCTCGATCAATGCTGGGATTTGTTGCGCCAGCGTCGTGCCAGGCGGCATGGCGGTCTCAACCCGGAGGATGCCCAGGTTCGTGACGAGTCTATTGTGGAGCACTACCAGCAGTAATTTGAGAGCCGAAACAAAAGCAGGGCAGAACTGATAGCAACCTCCCTCCCGGTTCGGGTGTTGGTGGCACCGGAATAGGAAATATGCTTCCGCTTGTTCTTGGGAGTATAGCGCTTGTGCTTGCTATACTTAGGAGTAGCGCTAAGTTTCAAATGGGCTAAGAGATCGAAATAAGGGAACGAGTGTGCAAGACATTCTGTTAATAGTGGTGCGTATCGTCGTATTTTTTCTTGGTTTTGGAATTGTGGCTGGTACACTGATCTCTGCCATCCGATCTTTCGTACTTGCACGCAGCGCTTCGGATAAACTGAGCAAAATAACATTTCTAACCATACGCTTCTTCTTTAATCTGCGTTTGCGCAAGGTCAGCTCCTACCTGGAGCGGGACCGTATCATGGCGCTCTACGCGCCGATCAGCCTGGTTTCACTGCCAGCAGTGTGGCTGACGGGAGTCCTTCTTGGCTACATGTGCATGTTCTGGGCAGTCCAGGACATTTCCTTGTTGACGATTTTCAAGGTCAGCGGCTCATCTCTCTTCACACTTGGGTATGCGACGCTTGATAATTTGCCGACGACTGTGTTGATCTTTACCGAGTCGGCTATTGGATTATTTTTAATCGCGCTGCTGATCGCCTACCTCCCAACAATGTACGCGGCTTTCTCAAAACGCGAAGCGGCTGTGACGATGCTGGAGGTACGCGCGGGGTCGCCGCCCTCCGCTATTGGGATGTTTAAGCGCTACTACCGCATACACGGGCTAGATCAACTGCATGATCTCTGGAAGACGTGGGAAGCCTGGTTTGCCGACCTGGAGGAGAGCCATACCTCGCTGGGGGCGCTGGTATTCTTCCGCTCGCCCCAGCCCCATCGATCCTGGGTCACTGCCGCCGGGGCCATACTCGATGCCGCTTCACTGGCTAGTTCAGCTCTTGATGTTCCGAGGGATGCCCAGGCGGATTTATGTATTCGCGCCGGATTCCTGGCGTTGCGCTACATCTGCGACTTCTTTCATATCCCGTATGACCCGAACCCCAAACCTACCGACCCCATCAGTATCACCAGGGAAGAGTTTGATGCAGCATGTAAGCAACTCGCCGATGCGGGGGTACCGCTCAAGCCTGATCGTGACCAGACCTGGCGGGATTACGTGGGATGGCGTGTGAACTACGATATACCCCTGCGCGCTCTGGCAGGGTTGACCATGGCTCCAGAGGCACCCTGGTCGTCGGATCGAGCTATGAAGCTCAACGAGTTGCCTCTCCCTCGCCTGATACGCTGATTAGTAAGAGTATCATTCGAACTTTCCGCCGACCGCCAGCAGAACGATATGGTTGGAGCCGTTAACATCCGCTACTTCCAGCACGACAACGGCCTTATCAACCGGGTTGCTGTCAGTGCCAAAATGGATTTGTCCACTGACCCCCTGGAAAGCGAGTATTTTACCTGACCCTAGTGAAGCCAGGGCATCCCTGATCGTCTGACCCGTCAGCGTGCCATGTACGAGCGAGGCCGCGTTAATGATCACCCCTACGGCATCGTAGGTCAGGATGGCATCATTGCCGGGAGGAGGCGCAGGTGCAGTTACCGTAGAACTCTGATACGTATTCATCCAATCTGCGAAAAAAGTGGGCCACGAATTCTTAGGAAGTTTAAGGAATGCCCATTCGCCTGGATCACCGAAAGCGGAAAAGATCAATCGCTGCATATCCTGCGGAAATTGCACAGCCAATGCCGCATCAGGGCCGTTGCCCTGGCCTAAGACTAAGCCGGTATCCAGGCCGTCTCCACCTAGAATCTTGAGAGTTCGTAGATAGTCGCTCGTCGGATTCGCCCTATACGCATTTCCCACTGCCACTGCCAGGCGGACAGCATCGACATCAAATCCCGCTATAAAGATGAGATCAACCTTGTTAGCGATGGCATCAGCCACCACTTTCCCATACTGCGCCACCGTGGTGTTCGATTCGGAGAAGTAATCGCTGGGATTATTAATGATCGTTGCGTTCAGCGCTTTCGCGTCACCGATAAAGGCGTCCGCCAGCGAGTCACTATAGGAGTCGGTTTGATCGCGCAACACCAGGATAGTTTTGGCATGCAGTTGATTGACTGCGAGCGCGCCCAATGTTTTCCCTTGCTGGTCGTCGGCAGGATTGACGCGGAAAAAGTAGGGGCTGGTGCCGGTCAGTTTGACACTCGATGCCGTCTGCGAGATCAGCGGGAGATGGACGGAAGCAATGATATCGCGCGCGTTGATGGTCTCTCTACTATACGGCCACCCAACGACGGCGATGATATGATCGATGTTTCCGGCCATCGATACACGGTTTGCAATGAACTGTGCCACGGTAGCTACGTCACTGGTGTTGGCCCCCGAACTGTCGATCAGTATGCGCAATTTGAGGCCGTGAGGCAGGAGATTAGCGCTATTCACTTTATGCTGCATAAGGAAGGCCGCCTCCATATTGGTGCGGACCCTGTTGATATCGGCATCGTTGCCATCAATCGGCAGACCCAATACGACTGTCACGTAGGACGCGCCGCTTTGCAGGAGATGCATATCTTCATTATAAATTTGCACTTCTCCGTCATTCGGGTCTTCGGCAGTCGCCCTCCTCAGGAACTCGACAGCGCTACTCAAATTCCCCTGTTGAATCGCTAGCCCGGCTTGCTTTTTGTCGTTCAGGTCGTTGCGCCCGCGATACATATCAAACACAAACCGTCCATCACTGATGCCAATGCCGCTTTTCTGGTAGGTTTCCGCCTCTAAAGTCAATTCCCTGTTGAGTGCTTGCTGTAACGCTAGCGTAGTGGCGGTGAGATTGGGGGTTGGACTCGCGCTCACTGGATTTGCACCGGGACCGGTAAATGGGCGCAGGTAAAAGAGGAGAAACCCGAAGAGGACGATGATGCCAATGCCGGCGAAAATACCCACATCCAGCAAGCTGCGATTACGACTGCGCTGGCGCATCTGTAGCGAATCAAGTGCCAATGGAGTGGTAGCAGGAGTCGGGAGCCGATCACTTTCAGGCGGATAGGAGGTCAGCAGGGCCGCGAAATCCTTCTGCATGTCAGAGGGACGCGCATAACGCTGCGGGATGGAGAGACGCAGCGCCTGTGACAGAATGGACTCCATACGCGCTGAAACTGCGGGGTTAAGGCGGCGCGCCGGTGGATGGAAGAAAGCCATGCGCTCATCAGGATTATAGCCGGTAACGGCATAGTGTAACGTTGCGGCGACTGCATAGAGGTCTGATGCAGGCTCAGCGCTGCCACGCACCTGTTCTGGAGCGCGATATCCAGAGGGCGCTTTATTGTTGGTGACTTCTTTAGGAGGGAAAAGCGGAATATGAATCAGCGATACACGGGTTCTCTCCTGGTTTACAATGATGGTCTCAGGACTGATGCCGCCATGTACAATGGGCGGCTGCTGCCGGGCAAGGATCGACAATATTTCACAAAGTTGGCGTCCAAACTCCGCGACCATGCGTTCGGGCAAGGCGCCGCCCTGCCGCCTGAGCAAGGTTGCCAGGCTATCGCCATCCATGTGCCGCATGACGATATAGTAATTATCCTGTTCGCTGAAGACATCGATGACCTTCGGAAAGCCGGGGTGCTGCGATAACTCTGTCAGGCGCAAGGCAATTGAACGGGCCTCCTGGCTCCTGTTGGCGGGAAGCTCCTCAAGCAAGGCAACCTCACGGATGACCACCCTGTTCTGGGGGGATTGTGTATCGGTCGCCAACCACGCCGTTCCCTGGCTTTGTTGATTCTCTGGCAGCACCAGTTGTTCCAACAAACGATAACGACCCTGGCGCAATACATCACCGCGTTTGAGGGTCTTCATTGGAGGTAGGCTGTATGCTCCCATGTAAGATTGCCTTAAGAATCGATGACTGTCAAAGTAACTAGGATAAATGGGGTAATTAATATTAATATCGTGTTAAAATTGTGGGCCTGGAAGGTGTGAGGAGAGTATTCCCGCATTCACCATGCCAATCGGCACGGCTCCAAATTGGGACAATACGCTCATTTCTTGACTACTGTCGGCGAATTGGAGGAAGGCCTGCGCCTGAGACGTTCCGTTTCCCTGTGTATAGAGGTGTTCAACACTCCAAAACTGGTAGGTACCCGCGAGTAACGCCTGCGTGCTGGGGGCTACTCCGTCGATGGACAGCGTCTGCACAGAGGCTGTGTTTGCTACTGCCAGCGGCACATAGCTAATTGCACCAGGCGTCTGAGAGACATACTGCGCCAGTATATCGGGCCGATCTCTCTTCATGACAAATCCCCTCGCCTGTTCAGGCATACCATTCAGCACATAAGTGTGCAAAATAGCGTTAATCGCGGCTGTCGGGGGAGGGAGTATAACGTTGATTGTCTCATTGGGTCCGCCAACCTGCGACCAGTTCGTGATATGTCCCGTGAAAATACCCTGTATCTCAGCGCTTGTCAGCCCGCTGATGGAGACGTCAGGGCTGGCGATTACCGCGTAGAGCAGCGCAGCGAGAGGATGATCGGTCAGATTGCGTGTTGTCAGGGCGGTCACGTCCGAGGCCGCGATATCAACACGTCCCTTTTGCACAAAGTTGAGTGCGCGCGTCCCATCTCCTCGCAGCAGCAGGTTGAGGCCCGAACAGAGGTTCCCGTAATCATGGGTGATTTGCTGTAACGCCGGCTCCAGGTAGGGTGAGCCATCGATGAACAGCGAACCTGTGCTGCATACGACGGGTGTCGGGGTACTGGTGGAATTCGGCGTAACGGTGACATTGGTGGTTGGCAATGGCGTAATCCCCGTTGTTGGCGTATTATGACTGGAGGGACTCGACGCGTTGCCCGTATAGCCAGCAGTCGAGGATGATGAGGGTTTGTCGGTGCTGGAGGTAGGAGTAGGAGTCAGCCCACCGCCGGGGTTCACGCGTATCCCTCCTGATTGGCCCAGGTTTTGAAACGGCAGTATCGGGAGTTCTTCAAGATGAAATGGGATAGCTGCAAAAAAAAGGAGAATGCCAACCAACCCGGTTAGCACAACCAGGATGGAGATCAATGTAAAAGCTCGTGACCAGGTAAAGGCGGTGCGCCGCGCGTGCACTCGAATGCGGCGAGGGGATGACGATGTTGGGGGCGTCGGAGGCGTGGCTGGGACGACCGGCGGCTGATCGCCCTGAATCGCCATCATCAAGGCATCAGCCAGAGCAGTGATGGTGGGGAATCGTCCGGCCGGGCTTTTCGCGAGCGCCACCCGCATCACCAGTTCCACCGCTTCAGGCACGTCGGGTCGCTCTGTGTGCAGCGAGGGAATGGGCTCATTGGCATGCTTTAAGGCGATCTCCCCCGCGCTCTCACCATCGTAGGGAGGATGGCCTGCCAGCAGTAGGAAGAGCAGCACGCCTACGGTGTAGATATCGCTGGCAGGAGAAAGCATTCCAATGGCCTGTTCTGGCGCAACATAGGCGGTATTGCCTTCCTCCACCTGTGCGATGACGGGATCGCTCTCCTCGTGTATACGCTTCATACTGAAGTTCGTGAGTTGCAGGTGTTCTATGTCCGGCACCAGGATGCTGGAGGGTTGGATATTGCCATGCACAATCTGGTGTTCATGCGCAACCTGTAAAGCCGCGCATATCTGTAGCATAAAGCGCACAACCAGGGGAAGTGGCAGAGAAGCCTCGTCATGCTCTCTCTCCCAACGGCTCAGAAACTGTCCCAGCGTCTCAGCGTCAGTGAGCTGCGTCGCACTGTAGAGCAGGTCGTCACCCGCGCCAAACTCGATTAATGGCTGAATGTGCTCATGGTGGCATCGCCAGACTTTTTCCACCTCGGCGGCAAAATGTGCCTGGAAGTCGGTTGGATCAGGGAATGCGGGCCGGAAGATGCGCAATACCACATCGTACCCACCGCGCGTTGTGGGACGGGCGCGATATGTCTCCACCATACCCTCACGTCCCAAACATTCCAGCAAGAAATAGTTGCCCACCATCACCCCGGCGAGTTCTGCCATGTCTTTCCTCTCTGTAAGAAAAACGCCCAGGGCCTATATGGTAGGCCCTGGTAAATGACTTCTGAGCGCTGCATCGGACATATTCTTATAAGGTACAGCTCCCGTGCTGGTTAGATCATTTGCACCGGTGGCGGTCATACAGAAACTAATAAACGATAGCGCCAGGCCCTGCGCGGCATGATTGCTATACAGGTGTTCGATGCTCCAGAATGGATATGCGCCGCTGGCGACACTTGATGCGGTCGGACTCACTCCATTGATGGCGATGCTTTGAGCGCCGCCGCCAGGTACGTCCACGAGCGGCATATAGGTAATAGCCCCGGTGATGTTCTGCACACTCAGTCCCGCACTTGTCCCACTGACCGATTGTGACACACCGTTCAGTACATACGTCTCGAAAACAGTGCGGATGGTCGAATTGGCTGGCTGCGTAAGGATGACTATCGATTCGTTTGAGCCGCCGACTTGCGACCAGTTGGTAATCTTCCCGGTATAGATGGCCTGCAACTGCGCAGTTGTTAGCCTGGTCACCTGGGTATCGGAGTTGACGGCAACCGCGTACATTAGGGCGGCTACCTGGTAGTCCACCAGCCCGGAACGCCCCCTCGAGGGCAGGTCGGAATACGCCAGGTCTGCACTTCCATTCGCCACCGCATTGAGACCTGTCTGGCTATCATCCGCGTTATAGCTGAAGGTTCCGCTAGAACCACATTGGTTGGTATAATCAGTGGTCAGTTGTTGAATGGCAGGCAGGAAATTTGCCGAGCCATCCAGCGTAATCGATCCCGATCTGCAAATGAACGAGGGCACGACTGGATTGGTTGGAATAGGTACCGGCGTCGGACTCGGTGTTGGCTGCACTGCCGTAGTAGCAATAACAGTAGGTGTCGCAGACGCCGGTGTCGCTGTTCCTTTACTGTTACTGCCCGGAGTGGTAGCTGCCGTCGCTGTAACACCTGTGCCTGATGTAGGCGTAGTGGCAGTCTGGCTTGAAGCAGGGCCGGTCGATGGACCAGGGAAAAGGAACGAGGAGAAGAGCGCGCCCGCGAGTCCCAATAAAAGTAGGATAACAACGAGCACAGGCAGCAGTTTCTTTTGCCACGCCTTGCCAGAATCCTTCTTTTTGGGCGGTTCAGGTGCAGGTAATGGAGCAGGCTTCGGTGGGATGGGTGGCACATCCGGTTCTACCAGTTTGCTGCGCAGCAAGTCCGCGGCTGACAATGGGATAGGCTGTGCGTTCCCTATAGGAGACCATTCAACGGGTTCTGTCGACCAGAACAGATGCGTCCCGGCATCATCTTCATCTTGCAAGAAATGTTTCCCGCCCGATGAGCCAGCATTGCCCGTGTTTGCCGCGGGCGACATTTGCTGTAGCGGCATCTCAATAAATGAGGGCGCATCAAACTGTTCCGATGGACCAGGGGTGACGACAGGAGGAGGCGTCACAGCCACATTTGATGGAGGCGTGGGGGTATGCGCTTCGCCGGTCGAGTAAATCTGGCTGTGCGTTAATTGGCGGGTAGGAACGGACCTGGCGACAGGAGACGCGACGGGCGAGACCGTTACCGCGGCCAGTAGTGCGTTGCTGAATTCTTCTGCCGAGGCGAAGCGATCATCCGAGCGTTTCTGCATCGCCATCTGTAACACACCATCAACGGCATCCGAAATGCTGGGATCAATCGAACGCGCAGAGGGGGCTTGCTGGCGTACATGTTTGAGCAGCACTTCCACAGGGGTTTGCCCGGTAAAGGGAGGCTGGCCTGTGAGGATGCGGAACAAAAGTACTCCCAGGGCATAGATATCACTTGCCCGTCTCAAAACGCCCAGGGATTGCTCCGGGGCTGCGTATTCCGCCGAACCCCAGCCCACGCGCGTCAGCGATTGCTGGCTATCGTCATAACCGCGCACGATGCCAAAATCGGAGAGCAGCATGCGGCCATCCGCCGCTACAAAGACATTGGATGGTTTGATATTGCCATGAATGACATCGCGATCATGCGCATACTGCACGGCGCTGCACAGCTGCTGCATGATGGGCAAAGCCTGCATCGCGGAAAACTTTCCACCCACTTGTTTTAATAAATCTGCGAGCGTCCCGCCCTGGATAAACGGCGTGACCGCGTAGAGCAATCCTTCGCCCTCACCAAATTCCAGAAATGGCAGAATGTTCGGATGCTCAAACTGGCCGATTTTTTCTGCCTCGGACATAAAGTATTCACGGAAGGACTCGCGTTGAGCGTAGCCTGGGCGAAACACTTTCACTGCTACCTCGTAGTTACCTTCACCAACCTGGCGACCACGATATACATCGGCCACGCCTCCTCTATTAATACACTTGATGAGGAGGAAATCACTCAGCTGTACGCCTTCAAGAAGATCAGACATGCGACACCCCACAAAAGGTCGTGATTAGTTTCCAATCCAACGAACTAAACGTGATATGCGCGAATTTTCGGAGACATAGCGGATTGAGCGGAGAATGAGCATGCGGGATCAGCAAAAAGTACTATCAGAATAGGCCCAGGCGTATGCGCTCTAATTCTCCGGAGGTTGGTACTGCTGCCGTCCCGCTAAGAGCGGTGGTTGAGAGGCTGCCGCAAATAGTGCCACAGCGCAACGCATCAGCCATCGAATAGCCTCGTAATATGCCGTAGATGAATCCGCCGTTAAAGGCGTCACCGGCCCCGGTAGTATCTACCACACGTTCGATTGGCAGGGCTGGGCAGGAGATCAGTTGCCCCTCGGAACACGCTACGACACCACGCGCCCCCGCTTTGACGATAGCAGTTGGTACCAGTTCGGCCAGTTGACGGGCTGCTTCCTCGACAGTTGGCGCGCCGGTTATCCTGGTAGCTTCCAGTTCGTTTGGCATGAAGTAGCTTCCATACCGCATAATTGATGCCATGCGAGATCGATTCAAGGTGTCGGGAAACCAGCCAATATCCAGAAAGATGGGCAGTTCCTTGCGGTAGGCAAGCATTTCCAGTATGGGCAACATCTGAGGATAGGCATATAAGAAGGCCGCATCAAATTCATAGGCATCAAGCGATTGCCGCAGCGATTGCGCGAGCAATTGAGCATCCCGCACTCCATCTGGATGATTGGCTGAATTGAGTATTTCAAGCATATGCTTGACCATCCCTGCGTGTGTATCGGCATACGATACGAAGCCGCGTTCTCCATCATGCGCAATGCAAACACTGACGGCGCGCACTGGATAGTCGCGCACTAATACGAGATCACGGCAAATACCCGCCTTGTCGATTTCTTCCAGGATATAGTGGCTGAAGAAGTCATTGCCCAGTTCACATAGCAGACCCACACGCATCCCCAACCGGGTAAGCGTGGCAGCCGTGTTAAATACCGCTCCAACGCTAATGGCAAAACTATCCACGTACATTTCTTGACCAGATATCGGCCAGTGGGGCATACCGCTAAAAACCATATCGACACAAGGAGAGCCTATCACCAGGACATCAAAATGCGGCTTCTTCAAGAGCGTATCCTTTCTTTGCGGACTGACGAGGTATAGTATACATGCTAATCGAGCCGGGGAGCAGTGTCAAATTTGTTCAGTGCATTCGTATTCAATAGATCGGTAGCACATGCCGATATGCTTAAACCATCCTCATTTTTTGTGCGTGTTATTAGTAAGTGCGTGTCGTGTCGTAGAGATTAGTACGCGCAAAGCTCATCCACAACGTCTCTTGTACATCCCTCTTGTAACGCGTAGGGTAGCACAGGGAAGTGTTCTAGCAAAGGGAGGAAACACCATTTATGAGCGCGATTGGTTTGATCGGGTCGCTTAACCGCGAACAACGCAACACCTTTATGGCCAGCTTCCTGGGTTGGACGCTGGACGCCTTCGACTTCTTCCTCGTAACCTTCGTCACGCTTCGTATAGCCAAGGATTTCAGTGTAGCTCTACCGGCAATCGCATTCGCCATCACACTCACGTTGATGTTGCGACCTGTTGGGGCGCTTTTGTTCGGTATACTGGCGGACCGCTTCGGGCGGCGTACTCCGCTCATGATCGACATCATCTGCTATTCGGTAATAGAGCTGCTCACCGCTTTCTCACCGAACTATACCATCTTTCTGCTGCTGCGTGGGCTTTTCGGTGTCGCCATGGGTGGCGAATGGGGCCTTGGCTCATCGCTGGCGATGGAATCATTACCGACTCAGTCGAGAGGGCTCTTCTCTGGCATTCTCCAGCAGGGCTACGCTTGCGGCTATCTACTTGCTGCAATTGCATACTTCATCGTCTTTACCTTCTTCCCCTACTTCGGGTGGCGTGCCCTATTTGTCATAGGTGTGCTGCCGGCGTTGCTCGTCGTGTATATCCGCTTCGGAGTGCATGAGTCACCCGTATGGGAGCACCAGCAGGTATTACATAGGGAGAGAGGAACCAATGTATGGCAGGGTATGGGGAATGCTATCAAAAGACACTGGCTGCTCTTTGTCTATTTGATAATCCTTATGACGGCTTTCAATAGCCTGTCTCATGGGACACAGGATAACCTGCCCACATTCCTGCAGGCGCAGTTGAAGCTCGGAGTCTCTGCAACGTCCATCATTACCATCGTTGCCAATATCGGCGCGATTATTGGAGGCACACTGTTCGGCTACTACTCACAGAACTGGGGTCGGCGGCGTGCTATCATCGTTGCATGTGTTCTGGGTATCATCATGATTCCCCTGTGGGTAGGTTTCATTAGAATTCCTGGCTTGAGTTTGCTCGCCTCGATAGCTGTTGGCGCCTTTTTGCTGCAATTTATGGTACAGGGAGCGTGGGGCATTATTCCGGTACACCTGAACGAACTCTCCCCCACCGATGTACGCGGAACATTCCCAGGTTTTGCTTATCAGCTTGGCAACCTCTTTGCGGCGTTCATTGTGTTCCTTGAAGCGCTTCTGGCGCAGAGTCTTGGAACCGTCAAAACGCCAAATTATGCAGCGGCCCTGGCAATCTTCTCGATCGGCGCTTTCATCGCTGTAATCCTCTTTACAGCACTTGGTCGGGAGGCCAGAGGCATCGAGTTTATCAAGGCGGAAGAGCAAGAACCTGTAGGCGACGAGATGGCTCCTCCCAGGAGGGCTGTTAGCTAACATCTTACAGAAGCCGGGGCATACTATGGATGTCCCGGCTTCTCTCTAGCTACTCAGTTCAGTGATCGGTAACCTACAATCACTAATCAATGCATTCGAATGAAAAGCAGTCTGCAGGGTGCGCTGTTGTTCCAGCAATGCTGCTCATTCATCCCCGCCAAGGAGATAGCGCAATCGATTCCTGTTGCGCCGCAGTCGCCCGATGATGTTCGTGTTCAGGCGATAGATTTCTTTCACATCGTCAAATTCCTGTGGACAACGATTGACCACTTCTCTGGGCTTGAGACCACAGGAATAGAGCAGATAGAAGATGCGTCTTTCACGTTGGTTCAAGAGCAGCATCTGAATGCTCTCGAGACTCTCGCTATCAAGCGGTTCCTCTGCACAAGGTTCGTCGAAGAGCCCAGACTCTGGAAACGGTACTTCTCGAGAACGCAAGCGCAAGTGGAAACGCAGGGTATCGGTAATCAGACCATTCAAGGTCGCGTGCAAGTAACTCAAGGCGGCAGGCAACGTGCTGAACTCGACGTGTTGATCGTGCACGGCATACCAGAAGCGCGAGAAGGTCTGGGCAATGTAGTTCTCTTCGGAGTCACGTAGCAGCGCCACATCGCTGTTGGGATGGCTGCGTATCCAGCTTCGAATGGTCTCACTGAAGCAGTGCTGCAACGCTGACCAGGCCTCATTCGTCTGTTCGATGAGGGCGCGGCGGAATATCTCTACACCCGCTCGCTCATCGAAAGGTGCTTTCCACCGAAACCGCTGCAGTTCGTTGCTACCAGGCTCTGGGCATATCGTAAGCGGTATGACGTTTTCACTGCTCAAGACCATCGCTTTCCTGCTTTCTTTCACAAAAGACGTGTTGTTTAGATGAGTGATGCAAAGGCGACGGCTGGCATAGGCTTGCTCTTTTTCCTGCCCCGTCTCTCTTGCTTTCCGCTCTGGGATGAACTGCACTGTCCCTACCCGATCTGCTGGGAGTGTAGTGCAGCACCAAGAAAAGAGCGTGAAAGAAAGCGTGAAATGCCATAGGTCGGCTTCAACTGGCGCTTCTGGGCACACCACAGGTCCGTCACTGGGAGACCAACAGAGCATCGAATAACTTTCCATTGCACCATTTGCAGCGATATTTTCGACTATAGCTACATGGTTCCCGTATCACTTCGCTCTGGAAAATCAACGAAGCGCAGGCCTGTAATATTGTTGTGGT
>WNGR01004125.1_pt1 | contig 15710 bp, 12 predicted proteins | sample 5407581 | NCBI WGS metagenome assembly WNGR01 (sample SAMN13153383, study PRJNA577476) | soil metagenome | isolation source: 80 cm soil or saprolite under Garry oak tree replicate 2 | place: USA:California | collected 2016-06-15
AGGCATTACGAATGCGTACTTCGTCCTCGCGCGGAATTTTGCCGCTGGGCGTGTTGATGATGAAGTTGATGTCACCGTTTTTCACGCGATCGAGAACGTTCGGGCGGCCTTCGCGCAGTTTGAAAACTTTTGTCACGGGAATTCTCGCGGCCGCCAAAACTTCGAACGTGCCGGCAGTGGCGATAATCCCGAACCCGAGTTTCACAAATTCACGTACGACTGGAACAACAGCCTGCTTATCGCTGTCTTTCACGCTGACGAAAACGTTTCCTCCGGTGGGCAAGGGCGGCGGAGCAGCCATCTGCGATTTCGCATAAGCGAGTCCAAGATCGACGTCCATTCCCATCACTTCGCCAGTCGATTTCATCTCCGGACCAAGCGAAATATCCACGCCCTCATAGCGCAGAAAGGGGAAAACCGCTTCTTTCACGGAGAAATGTTTCGGCACGATTTCCTTGGCGAATCCCAGCTCACGCAGGAATTTTCCAGCCATCACTTTGGCGGCCAGCTTCGCCAGCGGGACACCGATCGCCTTGCTCACGAACGGAACCGTGCGAGAGGCGCGTGGATTAACTTCGAGGACGTAAACGTCCTCGCCTTTCACGGCGAACTGCACATTCATCAAGCCGCGTACATTTAATTCACGCGCCATTGCTTTGGTTGCCGCAGAAATTTCATCGAGAACTTTTTGCGTTAATGAGAATGTTGGGATCACGCACGCGCTATCGCCGCTGTGAATGCCCGCTTCCTCGATGTGCTCCATGATTGCGCCGATCACCGTAGTTTCCCCGTCGGAAATGCAATCGACATCGACCTCGATCGCGTCTTCGAGGAAACGATCGATGAGAATTGGCCGCGGCACATTTCGGAACACAGGCATGTTGCCTGGGTGGCCTGCAGACATTCTGTATGCAGTTTCGGGTTCAGCGGAGTGCAACTCCGCAGGCCGCACAGACTGCAAGTCTGTGTTCCGCTCGCTTTCGAGAGCGGCGCTGACATATCGCCGCAAATCCGTCTCGTTGTAGACTAGCTCCATTCCACGTCCGCCAAGGACAAAACTCGGCCTGACGAGGACTGGGTAGCCGATTTTGTTTGCGATTGCGACCGCTTCCTCTGCGCTCGTTGCCGATCCATTTGGCGTTTGGCGCAAGCCGAGTTTATCGAGCATAGCGGCGAATAATTGTCGGTCTTCGGCCGTCTCGATGCTTTCCGGTTGTGTTCCGAGGATCGGCACACCAGCGGACTTCAATCCGTCGGCCAGATTGAGCGGCGTTTGGCCACCAAATTGCACGAACACCCCCTCTGGTTTTTCCTGATCGTAAATATTGAGCACGTCCTCGAGCGTGAGCGGCTCGAAATAGAGCTTGTCACTCGTGTCGTAATCGGTGGAAACCGTCTCCGGATTTGAGTTGACCATGATCGTTTCAAATCCGAGCTCACGCAGCGCAAAGGCGGCGTGCACGCAGCAGTAATCGAACTCAATTCCCTGGCCGATGCGATTTGGGCCGCCGCCCAGGATCATGATCTTTCGCTTGCCACTCTCGCGTCGCTCGTTCTCATCGCCATAAGTGGAGTAATAGTATGGTGTGTAAGCTTCGAATTCTGCCGCGCAGGTGTCCACGAGACGGTAGGTGGGAAGAATGCCAGCCGATTTGCGTTGTGCGCGAACTCCGTTTTCCGTCGTCGCCATCGCGAACGCTAGTTGCTGGTCGGAAAAACCAAGCTTCTTGGCGCGGAGCACAGGGCTGCGCCCTGTGCGGCCAGCGGGCATGTCGCCCGCTGTATGCGCTGTCGCCGATTCAGCGGAGTGCAACTCCGCTGGCCGCACAGACTTCAAGTCTGTGTTCCATTTCTGCCGCAGCCGTTCCGTTTGTGAAAGCACGAATTCGCCTTCGTGCAGTCCTGCTTTCTCGGGGTTTCGCGCGATGTAATCGCGGTAACTGGCGAGGGCGTCCCAATCGCGCACGATCCGGTCGAAGCTCTCTTCCATCCACAAGCTGCCAGTGCGCTCCAGCGATTTATTGATGGCCCTCGACGTATAACTTTTCCACGAACGAAGAATGTCTTTCAGCGAATAACCGGGGCGCGGTTGGACTATCGTGTGCACGTGGTTCGGCATCACCACGAACGCATCGAGGTGATAACGTTCACCATCGAAATGGCGTAAGCCCTCGGCGACGATTTCGGCTGCGCCTGCGTTGCGGAGCACACAGCCACCATGTCCCTGATCCAGCCATTGCTCGCGACTCTCGAAAAATCGCTTTCGATATTCGTAGCTTGTTTTAGCATCCCACGGCTGCGGATTAAACTTACGCCACGTTTCCAATTCTTTGCGCCATTGTCTGGCCAATTCTGCTGGGACCGCATCTGCGAGGCGGAATGTGACGAAATACGTGGCGCCTTCCTGCTCCCAGTGGGGTAGGTTACGGCGCGTGTGATTGATCTCGGCATGTTCGTCAAATGCGTGGAACAGAGGGCTGCGCCCTGTGCGGCCAGCGGGCATGTTGCCCGCTGTATGCGCTCTGTCCGCTGTGGCCGATTCAGTGGAGTGTAACTCCGCTGGCCGCACAGACTGCAAGTCTGTGTTCCCGAGCTGTTGCGCTTCCGCGACAATCTGCTGCACGTTCTGCAAAAACCACCTGTCGATCTTCGTGAGCTCGAAGACTTCGTCGATCGAGATTCCATCCTGAAACGCTTGTGCGAGATAAAAAACCCGCTCCGCGTTCGGAGTAGAAAGCTTCAGCCGCAAAGCTTCTAGATCGAGAAATCTGTCCGCGCCGTCACCGCATAGGCCGAAGCGCTTGATCTCCAAACTTCGCAGTGCTTTCTGCAGCGCTTCCTTGAACGTGCGGCCAATTGCCATCGCTTCCCCGACGCTTTTCATTCGTGTCGTGAGCGTTGCGTCCGCTTGCGGGAATTTCTCGAACGTAAATCGCGGGACTTTGACGACGCAGTAGTCGATTGTTGGCTCGAAACAAGCGGGCGTCTCACGTGTGATGTCATTTTTGATTTCATCAAGCGTGTAACCAACGGCGAGTTTCGCCGCGATCTTCGCGATGGGAAAACCCGTCGCTTTCGATGCCAGCGCACTCGAGCGCGAAACGCGCGGATTCATTTCAATCACAGCCATCCGCCCATTCTCAGGATTAACAGCAAACTGAATGTTCGAGCCGCCGGTCTCAACGCCGATCTCGCGAATGACCGCAAACGCGGCGTCGCGCATCATTTGGTATTCTTTGTCCGTTAGCGTTTGCGCGGGCGCGACCGTGATCGAGTCCCCTGTGTGCACGCCCATCGGATCGAAGTTCTCGATCGAACAAACGACCACGCAGTTGTCCGCGCGGTCGCGCATCACCTCCATCTCGAATTCCTTCCAGCCGAGAAGCGATTCCTCGATCAACACTTCATGGACAGGTGAAAGGTCGAGTCCGCGCGCGGCGATCACATCGAGTTCTTCGCGATTGTAGGCGATGCCGCCGCCGGTCCCACCAAGAGTAAATGCGGGTCGAATAATGAGAGGAAACGTTCCGATTTCATCAACAATGCGATCAACATCTGCCAGGGACCGCGCCACGCCGGAGCGCGGCACCTCGAGTCCGATGCGCAACATCGCTTCTTTGAACAATTGTCGATCTTCGCCTTTCGCAATCGCCTGCGCGTTCGCACCGATCAGTTTCACGCCATGTCGCGCGAGCGCGCCGTTGCGGTTCAATTCCATCGCCGCATTGAGCGCGGTTTGTCCCCCCAAGGTCGGCAAAATCGCGTCCGGTTTTTCGCGTTCCATGATCGCCTCGATCACTTCCGCGGTGATCGGCTCGATATACGTGCGATCGGCAAATTCCGGGTCGGTCATGATCGTAGCCGGGTTCGAATTCACCAGCACGACCTGATAACCTTCTTCGCGCAGCGCCTTGCACGCTTGCACGCCGGAATAATCAAATTCGCAGCCCTGCCCGATCACGATTGGACCGGAGCCGATCAGCAGGATTTTCTTGAGTTCGTTATTCCGCGGCATCTGCGCAGCCGCACATTAGATGAAATTACGTGAACGTCACGGTGAAAGCGGAACACAAGGCTGTGCCCTGTGCGGCCTGCGGACACTTTATCGGCAGTCCCTGACTCAGAGGAGTGCAACTCCGCTGGCCGCACAGACTGCAAGTCCGTGTTCCTTACGCGACTTCGGCCATTCTTTGCCGATCCAAATACACTTTGCAGATGCTTTTGATGCGCGTGAGCACGTAGTAAATCGTCTGGCTGCGGATGCGCACCAGTTCCGCGCCAACAATGCGCGTCACAAAATCGCTCGGTAGATCGAGGATCTCCCGCGGCGTGGAGCCTTCGAGACCTTTGCAAAGAATTGCCGTCATTGAGCGGGTAAGCGTCTGCACTTCCGGACCAAGCGTCATGCGAATCTGCGCCTTGTCGTTTTCATCGACGTGGAGATAGACCCCGACCGTGTCCATGCATTCTTCATCTTTGCGGACATCGACAAGAACGAAATTCTCTCCCTCGCGCGGCTCCTGCTTCTTCGCGTTGTCCGCGTAGGAGACGAGCGTCTCGCGCCGCTCATCTTCCGGCAGCATTTCAAAGAGATTGATAATCTTGTTTAGCTTCGTCGGATACATCGAGAATGAGAATTTACCGCGGATTGCGCGGATTTACAGTAACACAGACATCTTGTCTGTCCGTCGGGCGGGCATCCTTGCCTACCGTTTTCTTGCGAGACTTGCGGGCGAGCCGCCCGCTTGACTGACAGGCTGGAACCCTGTGTTACGCGCCCTTTTCAATCGGTGCCCCGACTTTGTTGCCCCATTCGGTCCACGAGCCGTCATAATTGCGGACGTTCTCCAGTCCGAGCAAATAGGTGAGCACAAACCACGTGTGACTCGATCGCTCGCCGATCCGGCAATAAACGACTGTGTCTGTGCCAGGCTTTACGCCGCATTGATCGAGATAAATTTTGGCTAACTCATCTGCAGGTTTAAATGTGGCGTCGTCATTCGTTGCAGTTTTCCACGGCATACTTTTCGCGCCGGGAATATGCCCGCCGCGGAGGACGCCTTCCTGCGGATACTCGGGCATATGTGTGACTTCGCCGCGGTACTCGCCAGGTGATCGCACGTCGATCAAGGGTTTGTCGCTCTTACTTTGGGCCAGCGCTTCATCGAAAAACGCGCGAATCTCTTTGTCGAAGCGTTTGTTTGGCACCGGATAATTAGTCTGGGGATATTTCGGAATCTCCCGTGTCATTGGACGGCCTTCCGCTTTCCATTTGTCGCGTCCGCCATTGAGAATTTTAACCTTCTCGTGACCGAACAACCGGAACGCCCAAAGCGCGTAACACGCCCACCAGTTTGCCTTGTCGCCGTAGAAAATGCAGGTCGTGTCCGGGGTGATGCCGTTGCGACTGCAAAGCTCCGCAAATTTCTCCGGCGAAATATAATCGCGAATCACCTGGTCTTGCAGATCGGCGCGCCAATCGATGTGCACCGCGCCCGGAATATGCCCGGTGTCGTAGAGCAAAACGTCTTCGTTTGATTCGACGATCCGAATGTCCTCGTCTTTGAGGTGCTTCCCCAGCCAAACGGTTTCCACCAGCGCTTCCGGATGCGCGTATTGCGTAGGATGTGTAGCCATAGAACAAGAAATTTCAGGCTGCTTTTCAACGCGGGCAAGAGATTTTGCTTTCGCGGCGCCGTCACCATCGGCGTCGTCGATCTTAGCGTATGTCGCTCGGCAGCCGCGGCGACGCGAGCAACTGCTCGAACTCTCCCCAGCGTTTCTCAGGCGCCGTGGCCGTGCCGCCGCGGTTCTCGATGTAACTGCGCACCATGTCTTCGCCAAGATTGTAGTTGATGACGTAGCTGCGGTATTTCTCGATGAACTTTATCCGTTGCTTCGCCCGCTTCTCATCCATCAGCGCGTATTTTTCCAACCAGATCGCGGCCGCGCTTGCATCGATTTCGCCGTTCACATAACGCCGGGCCGCTTCGTTCGCGGCATAATCCAGTTCCTTCATCAAATCCTGCACCGCATAAAATTCCTCCGCCCGTGACGGATCGAGCCCCGCCGCCGGCCAGAGCAGTCTTTTCTCGAACTCCAACCGCTCCGGTTTTGTAAATACGATCTCCCTGCCAAAGTTCGCTGTGCCTTCGGCAATGAGCGATTGCGGCGAGAAGAGCGGATAGACCGAAAACTCTACCCAACCGCGATCATGCACGAGATTTTTCTCCAGCAGCGAGTTGTAGACATGATGGCCAGGATAACCCTCGTGAGCGGCCAGATCGATCGCGCGGTCGATGTAAGTCGGCAAATCGGTGTTGACCTGAATAACGCTGCGATAGTTGCCTTGATACCAATTATAACCACCCCATGGTTTGTTCGTGACGTATTCGACCGTGAAATTTTCACTCGGCGGCAGCTTGATGTGCGCGAGGGTTCGTTCGCGGCAAGCCTTGATCGCGAGCTGGAATACCGCGTCCAGTTTTTCGTTCGGAATCACGAACGCTCGGCGCCAATTCTCGTAACGCTGCAGGAGCGTTCCCTCGCCCGGAAGTTTCGGCTCGAGCCTGGCGAGGATTTCCTGGAAATGCGATTCCGGCAGCGTCGGCGCGACCGCGTCGTAAAGCGCATGCGATTCTTCATCGAACTTCAAGCGTTCGCCTTTCACGATGTGCACTCGTGCCGCCAGGGCGGACAGTTGCTTTGTTAAATATTCGCGTCGTAACCGCTCCATCTCGTCCGTGGGATCGGGAATCTTCGCCAATTGCTCGCGCAATCGCGCCGCCTCAACCGCGATCGCATCGAGCGATTTCTTTCCCTGGGACTGTGTCTTCCATTCCGGCGGCCCGTAATAAGCGTCGACGTAATCCGCATCATGTTCCCCCATCGCGAGGACAAGCTTGACGTAAGTTTCAGCGAGCGCGTTTACGTCTGCGCCAGACGAATTGCTCTCCGCATTCTCGAGCGATCGAATCGAATAAACCACGCCATTTTTGATCACCGTGTCGATGTCGGAAGCGTGCGCGATGTCGTCCAGCGGATTCGAATTGAGAATGACGAGATCGGCGAGATAGCCGTTTTCGATCTTACCGATATGAGCGCCGATTTCGCCGCCAAAAAGTTTCGCTGCGTTAGCGGTAGTGCATTGAAGAATCTGCATCGGCGTCAGGCCCGCTTCCTTCATCAGTTGAAATTCGCGGAAAAGCGCGGGGCCATGAATCGTGCCGATGTTTCCCGCATCAGTGCCTGCCGCGATGGTGACGTTGGCGTCTTCTAGTGTTTTCAAATTCGGCAGCGCGACATCGTAAGTCTTCTTGATTCGATCCAGTGCCTCGTCCGGTTTCGCCAGGGCGTTCTTGATCCGATCGGGCAATTTGTTCTGGGGAATTTTGGTGACGTCGAGGGACGCGATCACTTCCGGATTACCCCACGCCTTTTCCTCCGGCGTCAGGTTTAACTGGTGCGAAAAGGTCCGGCTGTAACGTTCGAAGACCACGAGAGTCGGACACAAAATGATATGTCGATCCTTCAATAGCTTCACAAACGCGTCGTCGACTGGTTTATCGATAACGCTGTGGACAAGAATGTCTGCGCCTTCTTCAACCGCTGCGCGCGCGGTTTCTAATTCGGTCGCGTGTACTGCGACACGAATCTTGTGCGCGTGACTTTCTTCGATTGTGGCGCGGACGATCGGGCGAAAGCTATCAACCGAATGATCTTTATCCACGATGTACCAAATTTTAATGAGGTCCGGATTTTGGGCGGCGAGTTTGCGCACGAATTCGTGCGCTTGCTCAGGCGTGTCGATCTTCACAATCGGCGGATCGCCGAGATCAAGTTCTGGTCGCGACACACTCGATATCAATGGCCCGGCCACGGCGACTCGTGGCGCTTTCGCGGTAACAACGCTCCCTTGAGCGAGCCCGGCGATCGTCAATTGCACATCAGTATTCGCGGTTTTGCGCACCTCAAAATTCCAAAATGGCCCGCCAACATCGACGACCGCCGTGATCCCGCTGCGCAAATACCGTGTGAACGTGTCGTCCAGGTGCGACTTGATCCATGCGACTTCGTCTTTGTAGGGGCGGACGCTGTTAAGATCGACAACGTCCGGCCGCGTGAACAGGTCTCCAGACTGAAAGAAGTGAATATGTGCGTCGATGTAGCCGGGCAAAATGAACTTGCCTTTGCAATCGATCACGTGGGCATCTTTCAGCATGCTGACTGTTTTGGTATCGCCAGCTGCCGCGATCTTCGCGTCGCCCATGACGATCCTTCCATCCCGAAGGATGACGATCGTTGCATTCTGAACTATCTGCGAAGTTCCCGGGTTGATCAGCGTTCCGTTTATGAGCGCGATCTTTTCCGCACGCGCTGTCACGGCGAAGATCGCCAATGCGATAGCGGGTGCGGCTTTAAGTTTCATCAGCAAGAGATTCCTCGACTTTCCCTGAGAATGACAAAAATCAACTAGCACCGCATTAGTCGGGTTTGTTCTTTCCTTCCACCAGGGCTGCTGCTTCTCGATCGAGGGCGGCGTGATCAAGTTTGCGGGGACGCAAATAGAATTCGTCGATCACAATTTGGACAAGAGCCGCAGCAGGCACGGCGAGAATTACTCCGAGAAGCCCGAACATCGTTGCGGTGGCGAATGTAAAAAACAAGATGTTGACCGGGTGCAATTGCATCTCTTTGCCGAGCACGGCCGGAACAAGGAAGTTCAGTTCGACTTGATAAACCAGCACAATGACGCCGGCCGCAAGCCAGAACTTTGTTGCACCCATGCTCAACGCAACAAGCAGGATTGGAATGGAAACGAGAAATGCGCCGATGTTAGGAAGGAATTCACCGAGGAATCCGAAGACACCGAACATAAGCGCCGGCTGCACGCCAATCAGCCAGAGCAATATACCTATCGAAAGACCGGTGATGGCACCGTTGATGGCGACGCCGCGCGCCCAAGCAGTCATTTGCCGCATTAGTCGCGCCAGCGTGCGATGCGCTTGTTCCCGATAGCGATCGGGCGCGAGCGCCAGATACCAGGCGACGAGTGGTCGCGGGTTGGCCAGCACGAAGACCAACAACAGAACGGCGAAGACGGTGCTGACCAGCCCGCCGACCAAACCGATTGTCGATCTGAGCAAGATGTTCCCGACTGTCCCAGCAGCCGTGCCGACTTTCCCGGCGATTTCGTCAGTACGTGGCACCGCATCTCGAATCGCCGGATAATTGTGTCCGACCGACTCAATGCGCGTGCGAATGCCCTGCCAGACCTTTGGCGCGCTATGCACCAGTTCCTGGCTTTGTCTGGCCAGTGGAGGAATCGCAAAAAGGATGATTGTCCCTGCGACAGCAATCAGCCCGAGCATCAGCAGGATCACACTTGCCACGCGCGGAACCCGATGCTTCTGCAACCAGACGACGATGGGATTAAGAACGATCGCGATTAGAAAAACGATCGCGAAGAGCAAGACGACAGATTGAAGCGAGCGTAGAACGAACCAAACGATAACGAGCAAAAAGGCGAGCCAGACGATTCGATGCGCACCCCGATAACTCAGCGGCGCATGCTGATTTTCATGATCGGATTCTTTCATGAAATGCGATCTGTTAGTGGGAAGTGTTAAGCGTTGTCGATCTTCGCGCTAGTAACTCGGAATGACAAGAAAGCGTGATCGCGCAATCTGGGGAGCACAGGCTGCTAGCCTGTAGTTGCCGGCAGCTTGCCGGCAACCCTCAACGGTGCGTTTCTCTCGAAATCATCGCGTGCTCCCTAGCGAAGAGTTGCTTGCTCTACACCAGGCAGAGGTCAAAATCGAAAGACACGCATGAAGAAGACTTTTCCCTATCAGTTTTCTTTTTGCTGCTACATCTTTTGCGCAAGCGCCGCCGCAAAATTCCGCAACCGGAAAACACCCATTTACCTTCGAAGACATGATGGCGCTGAAGCGGTTGAGCGAGCCGGTCCCGTGGCCGGACGGAAAGTGGGTCGTATTCGCGGCGGAGGATGTAGATCTTGAGGCGAACACCAAAAAATCGCACCTCTGGATCGTCCCGGTCAGCGGCGGTGAATCGCGTCGGTTGAACGAAACGCCTAACGAAGAGGAGCGGCCGCGATTTCGCCGGACGGCAAACGGTTGATCTGGACGTCGAAGGCGACTGATCCAACACAAATCTGGATGTGCGATTTCGATTCGAGCAGCGGAGCGATCGCTAGCAAGCCGCGTCAAGTAACGAACATCTCGACTGGCGCCGAAGGCGCGATTTGGTCGCCGGACGGAAAGAATATTGTCTTCGTCTCGAAGGTTTATCCCGACGCGAAGAACCACACGGAAAACAAGCAACGCGATGAAGAGCTGAAAAAGAGCAAGGTAAAAGCGAAGATCTTCACGAAGCTGTTTTACCGACATTGGAACGCTTACACGGAATTCAAACGGAGCCATCTCTTCGCCATCAGCGCGGATGCGGACTCGTCGCAGCCGAACTTAGCACGCGACCTCACGCCGGGCGATCACGACGTGCCGCCATTCAATCTTGGCGGCCAGGACATGTATGCGATTTCGCCCGATGGTCAGGAGCTCGCTTACACGAGCAACATCGAAGAAATCGAAGCGACCAGCACGAACAACGAAATTTTCATCGTGTCGATGGCCGGTCCCGCAGTTGCGGGAAAGAAAATTTCCACCAGTCCCGGCAGCGATTCGACGCCGTTCTATTCGCCGGACGGAAAATACATCGCCTGGCGATCGCAAGCGCGCGCCGGTTTCGAAGCCGATAAGTGGCGGCTCTTCGTGCAAGACCGACAATCAGGAAAGACGCGCGATTCTGACAGACAAGTTTGATCGGTCGGTTGGCAGTTTCGCGTGGGACCAGTCTTTCCGGGATATACCCGATGGGAGCGGCGACATCATCTATTTTGTCGCCGAAGAGCGTGGCGGAACGCGGATATATGCAATTCCAGCTCGACCGGAAGCGTACGGAGTCTCGCGCCCGGTCTCGACGGAGAACGAAGATTTGCCTCCTAGGGAGCACGCTGACGATTTATGTTTTAGCGGACGTACTCTGTTCTATTCTCGCATGTCGGCGGTCGCGCCTAACGAAATTTGGCGCATTCCCTACAAGGAGAGTCCTGGCGAGCTCGTTTTTCCCGAGCAGATCACGCACATGAACGATGCGCTGCTGTCGAAGATCGACATGCAACCGTTGGAGTCGTTTACGTTTAAAGGCGCGAATGACGAAGAGGTTCAGGGGTTCATGATCCGCCGGGATTCGATCCGAACAAGAAGTATCCGCTGAAGTTTTTGATCCATGGCGGGCCGCAAGGGGCCTGCGGAAATTCGTGGGCGTATCGCTGGAACGCGGAGTTGTTCGCGGCGACGGGAAATTACGTGGTGGTGATGATCAATTTCCACGGCTCGACCGGTTACGGGCAGAAGTTTACCGACTCGATCAGCGGCAATTGGGGCGGCAAACCGTATGTCGATCTTATGCGCGGGCTCGATTACGTGGAGAAAACTTATCCGTTCATCGACAAAAACCGCGAGGCGGCGCTCGGGGCGAGTTACGGCGGTTACATGGCGAACTGGATCTTGGGCCACACGGATCGCTTCAAGTGCATCGTGTCGCACGACGGCATGTTCAACAGCGAGTCCGCCTATGGCGCAGCTGAAGAACTCTGGTTCAATGAGTGGGAGTTCAAAGGTCCACCGTGGAAGCAACGCGAGTTATATCGCAAATGGTCGCCGCATCTCTTCGCTGCCAAATTTAAAACGCCGACGCTGGTGGTGCATGGCCAGAACGATTATCGGCTCGATGTGAGCGAAGGCTTTGAACTGTTCACGACGTTGTAACGGCTGAAGATTCCGTCAAAGATGTTGTACTTTCCGGACGAAGGACACTGGGTGCTCAAGCCGCAGAATTCGCGGCTGTGGTACCAGACCGCGAACGATTGGGTCGATCAGTGGTGCAAATGAATTGGAGGGACATGCTCCGTCATCTCCCCAAGTTTGGGACGCGACAGCGCGCGTCCCCCCCAGTCTTACCTTCGGCGCCGGCCGAACGAATAACCGCGATGGGTGCGGCCGCCGCCGATGGCGCGTTTGCCGCCAGCGGCTGCTTCCGGTTCAAATAAGACGGTGTAAACGTAAGAAAAGTTTTCGAGCTTCAGTCGCGGGATTTTTTGGCCGATGAACCGTTCGATCGCTTGCAGCGCCGGGAGCTCCTCGCCGTTCATGAGCGTAAAGGCGTCCCCGACATTTTGGGCGCGGCCAGTGCGCCCGATGCGATGCACGTAATCCTCTGGATGTTCGGGCACATCGTAGTTGATGACGTGGCTTACACCGGCGATGTCGAGCCCCCGGGATGCGATATCCGTTGCCACCATCACTTCGTATTTGCCGCTCTTGAATCCCTCCAGCGCTTCGACTCGTTCCCGCTGTGTGCGGTTGGAATGCAACACCGCCACGGAATGTTTTCCAATTTTTAATTGGTGCGCAATACGATCGGCACCGTGTTTGGTCCGGCAAAAGATGAGGGCGCTGTCGAAGTTTGTGCGCTCTAGCAACGCCATGAGGAGATCGAACTTTTGTTCGGCGGCCACGGGGTAAACCGCGTGTGTGACCGTTTCCGCCGGCGAACGGCGCACGCCAATTTCCACCAGCTCGGGATCGCGCAGCACCCAGGCGGCAAGCCGCTCAATCTCTGGCGGCAACGTCGCGGAAAACAAAAGTGTTTGCCGATCTGTCGAAATTTTCTCAACGATGCGTCGCACGTCCGGCAGAAAACCCATATCCAGCATGCGATCCACTTCATCGAGGACTAGAATATTCACCTGTTGCAGAGTCATCGCGCGCTGTTCGAGCAAATCGAGCAGCCGACCCGGCGTCGCCGCGAGGACATCGATACCGCGTTTGAGTTCCTCGCGCTGTTTGCCGTAACCCACCCCCCCGTGCACGAGAGAGACGCGCAGATCAGTGAAGCGGCCGTAATCGCGAAACGCGGTTTCGACTTGCGCAGCCAGCTCGCGGGTAGGCTCGATCACCAGACATCGAAACGCGCCGTGCTTCGCGAGCAGCGTCAGAATGGGAAGAGCAAATGCCGCGGTCTTCCCGGTGCCGGTTTGCGCGGTTCCGATTAAATCCTTGCCTGCCAGGATGATCGGGAAGGCGCGGAGCTGGATGGGCGTCGGCTCGACGAACCCCATCGCCTGAGTCCCACGCACGACTTCTTGCGAAAGTCCGAAATCATTAAATGACACGATGCGAAGTTAAGGCCTCGCACAAAGGACGCAAAGGATCACGGCGGATATTTGAAATGCTGCCTTTGTGAAAGAATCATCCGGGGCTTAAAACGGCAAGAGATGTCTCGACTCCACTCGACATGACAACGGTTTTCGTTCTCGCCGACACGCATAACAAACTGCCGCAGAATGTTGTCGATCTTGCGAGAGGCGCCGGTGAAATTTGGCACCTTGGAGACGTTTGCGCGGAAAGCATTCTCGATGAGCTTCGCGCGATTGGGCTGCGGGTCACGGTCGTGCGCGGAAATTGCGACAGCAATTCCGAGTGGCCGTTGGTTGTCGATCTTCTACGCGGTGGATTGAAGTTTCGCCTTCAACACGTTCCGCCGGAGCGACCGCCGGAAGATGTCGATGTTGTCTTGCACGGTCACACGCATGTGCCGCGAAATGAAAGGCGCGGAGGCGTTTTATTTCTGAATCCGGGGTGCGTCACGCGACCGAATCGCGGCTCGCCTGCAAGCGTGGCGTGGCTTGAGATTGGCGATAGAAAAACTAATTGGAAACTCGTGCCTCTCAGGTGACGCGCAGACTGAAGGCGGGCGGATTCGTCCGTCTTCAGCATGGGAGGGCAATTACCTCCGCGCAGGGTGATCCGCGACCGTAGTCGTGCAGGCGACGCAGGGTGGTCCTTGCAAACCGGCGGCTGGAATTCGTACCGGTTGTTGCACGAATTGCCAGATCGAGAACACGATGCTGAGGATCAAAAGGGCGCAGACCACGGTTTCGAGCACGCTTCGGTTTTTCTCTTCCGAGCGGACCAGAAGGGCGTAGGTGGATTCGTAGTTTTTCATAAGGTTCTATTGGTTGATACCAACCCTTATGCAGCTAGCGTGCCACCGCCAAGATTGTAAGTCTAAGCGACTTGGAATGAATAAGTTGAGATTAATCCAGTAATCGCCGACATGACGTCGATGTTCCGCGAATGGGAATCGCTAGTTCCGTTTCTGGGATGTTCGTAGCCGCTCTGGGGGCGGCGAATGCGGATTGCACGCGCGCCGCGCTTCGTAGAGCGAATCGGATACGACCCGAGTTTATTCCGCGATCTCGCCGGATTTCCGGCCGAACCATTTCCGCTTTTTCGGCTGCGACTCTTCGGCTGGTGGCGGCGTCGGTTCCTCTTCTCTGACCGCCGGTTCTTCTTGTTGCGGAGCGGGTTCCTTTTGTTTTGCGCTTGGCTCGGCCTCTTTTCGTTTCGCCTTTTTTTCGTCCGCGACTTTTTCCTCGACGACTTGTGCCGCATCGACCCATTCGATAAATGCCATTGAGGCTGAGTCGCTCTTGCGTTGTCCGAGCCTCACGATGCGCGTGTAACCACCGTTGCGGTTTGTCGATCTCGGCGCGATCTCGTCGAACAGTTTTTTCACTGCATTCTTTTGCCGCAATGTCGCGAGGGCCGTCCGTCGCGCATGAATCGATCCTTTTTTCCCAAGCGTCACCATCTTTTCAGCGAGCGGCCGAACCGCCTTCGCTTTGGCCAAAGTCGTCTTGATGCGTTGGTGTTCGATCAAGGAGCAAATCTGATTGGCGAGCAGGGCCTTGCGGTGCTCAGCCGTGCGGCCAAGCTTGATCGTCTTCTTTTGATGCCTCATAAACGTGGCGAATGCGGGTTTGTCGATCCAACACGATTACTGCTCCGCACCCGTGCCGTTAGGGCCCGCGCCCTCGACACTCACGGGAATATCCACAAGGCCGGGATCGAATTTCATCCCCAGACTCAAACCAAGTTGTTGCAGCTTGTCTTTGATTTCGTTGAGCGATTTCTTGCCGAAGTTGCGATACTTCAGCATTTCGGCCTCGGTCTTTTGGGCAAGCTGACCGACCGTTGTAATGTTCGCGTTATTCAAGCAATTCGCGGCGCGCACACTGAGCTCGATCTCATTCACACTCATGTTGAGCAGCTTCTTGAGCTTCAGGTTTTCTTCGCTTACACCAGCCGGTGTCTCGTCGAATTCGATCACGTCCTCGTTGAAGTTCACAAACACATCGAGGTGATGTCGCAGAATTGCGGAGGCCTGGAGGAGCGCGTCGTCCGGCGTCAACCGTCCGTCGGTCCAGATTTCGAGAATAAGTTTGTCATAATCGGTACGTTGACCGACCCGAGTATTCTCGACCGCGTATTTCACGCGCGTCACCGGTGAAAAGATGGAATCGATCGGGATCAAACCGATCGGTTGATCGGCGCGCTTGTTTTCCTCACCGGTGGCAAAACCGCGGCCGACGCGCACTTCGAGCTCGGCATCAAATTTGTGTTTTTTGTCGAGAGTGCAGATCACCTGCTTGGGATTGAGGACGTCGTAGCCTTGTACCGCCTGGATGTCCCCGGCAGTGACTTCGCCTTCCTTGTTCACGATCAACGAAAGCTTGCGCGGTTCATGATCGTCGGCTTTGAATTTCACCCTCTTCAAATTGA
>WNGR01019570.1_pt1 | contig 15696 bp, 17 predicted proteins | sample 5407581 | NCBI WGS metagenome assembly WNGR01 (sample SAMN13153383, study PRJNA577476) | soil metagenome | isolation source: 80 cm soil or saprolite under Garry oak tree replicate 2 | place: USA:California | collected 2016-06-15
ATAGAACCCACAAGGACAAAATGGTATATATATATATGCGGCAGACGGACGTTCCGTGGTAAAAGCCTTTTTTTTTGGTGGTCCAACCGGACTTCATTACTGTATCCCACCTGGGAGAAGGGGGTCTCAGTCCAACGAGTGAGGGGTTCTCATGCCGTAACTCACGTCTTTTTTTTTTGTTTTGCGCTGAATAAGCCATTACTAACGACACATAATCCCTCAGGAGTTGGCCGACGGGTCAACGATGGGCAGTATATTTCAACCGAAACGGGACAGACCAAACCTGAAGGAAGTTCATACACGCACAGGGACGCACAAACGCAAATGTGTACAATACATCGGAACTTCGAAACACAAAAAGCATTTCGCATATCATAAATGTCGCTGTTTCGCGGCTTCAGGATTCAGAACCGACGAGGTAAAAGAACGAGCGAACTATTCCGGCGCCTATTGTACCGCCCACCGACTAGATCTTCCCATCGCTCTTGCCCTCGCTCTTCGACTCGGAGGACTCGCTATCCTTCCCGTCCAAAAACGCCGTGAAGGCGTCTGTTCCTCGCTGCTCCGCGGCCCACTGCACAGCCGCGTACTTCCCTTTCGGCACGTTTATGCTAAACCACGCCACGAGACACCCAAGACCGCTCAGAACGAACAGGACTGGGAAAGCCTTCCAGTTGTTTCCTTTCTTGTCGACTATCACCTGGATCACATTCGGTCCAATAATTGCCGCGGACCGATTCGCCAATCCAAGTAAACCGAAAAACTGTTGTTTTTTTTTTTTTGAGCAGATGGCGCTTGTGAGTGAGAGGAAGCCGAGCGGGCTACACTCACCATATACTCGAACCCAGGAGGGGAGAGCTCACTCATCATCGTCTGCACGATAGAGTAGTTTGGTCCTACGACAAGTCCAAACACAATGTTGTACACCCAGAACTCCCAAGCATTGTGAAACCTGCAGGGCATACACATGTCATCGCTCAACGGGAAGAAGAAATAATAGATCAGATCCCACCCAATGTTGTCTGTCCAGATACCGGCCATCCCCCAAACCGGGATCAGGGTCCCCACGGTGCACACCGTAAGGAACTAACCCTCCGATCTATAAGTGAGCATAGAATCATAGTGTCGGACATACCATCATCTTAATGTCGATCTTCCAGTGACGTTGTATGTACCAAGATGCAACAACACTCGCTGAAAGGGTGACCACCTGTACGAGGTTAAGATATGTATTCTGCAGAAATGAGAACGTGAATTGTTCATTTTGGCAAATCGCCACCAGCGTGAAAGTCGTGCCCAAACCCTGGATGCGCCACTGAGTCAGCGTTATCCTGGTAAGCTGTAACGACGGCACCCACGTCTGCGAGGAGAAAGATAGAGAATAGAAAAGCGAATGTGTGTGGTAATTTCTTGTACTGCTTCAAAGCGACAAAGATCTAGTTTGGAGTCAGCTGAGCTATGGCAATGAACAAAAAAGTGTTGCGGACCTGCTTCCAGCCTATCGTGAGATAGCTTTCTCCTTTCGGAAGCTTTGGCCCTGGCCGAGGCTGTTGGAATATGACTGGTTGTTCACTTGTTAGTGTTCTAGGCTAGAAGCAGAGGGTTTTAGAGAACGCAGTACGCACACCACCAAATACCAAAGATAACCCAATATCCGGTTGTCCTGTGTTGAAAAGGCATGGTCAAGGTCCGAACGATACACGGTACCATGAGACCTCACAAGACGATGACATAATTATCAACTTTCGGATTGTCGCTCAGGGGGAGCAGCAGTGACAAGTTGAGTAACAATGCAACGAATTGACCAATAAAAAGGCCAATCTACCGAATTACGTCATCGACGATAGGATACCAAATTAGCGAACGCACTGCGGTGAAACTACTGATCTTGCTCTTTTCAATGATTTTCTCCTTCTCGTAGGCTTCCACGGACAACTCGCCTCGCTCATGACGCTTCCTGAGCTCAAGTGAGTGGGGCGTGTTGCGAGCCAGCTGCGGGAAAAGTGCAGCAAAAAAGGTGGCGACGATGCCCCGCGATGTGAGGCTGATTATGTACAATGCCATCGAAGCACCCCAGCTACTCGGTGCTGGTTGACATGGAATTTAGAGCACACCTCAAAAGACGTTTCAAATGCCGTGACCCACATGTCAAACTCATGCTTGCGAACTGAGCAGCCCAACATATAGCAGTGGAAATAAGGAGTAGCCACCTGCCAAACATTCGATAGTCAGCAGCCGGGCCGAGGGTTGCAAAGAGTAGTGTCATGACCTGACAGAGGTAAATGGGTCATCGAGATGGATTGCGCAACGAAAAATAAATCGACATACCGCAAAGCTCACTCCATTTGCAACCAGGACAATGGAGCTCACTGCCTTAGTCCCGCTTCCCCAGGGCAAGACACATTTTCCAGACGCTCCCTGGTCCAGACAGGACGAACCTGGACCACGAACGGGATCATACCCAGCAGCTGTGGCGAGTCCTTGAAAGAGGGTCAAGGAGTAAACTATAATGCAATGACCCGATTTAGTCAAGCATGATAAAGACATTGTGGATTTCTCACCCTCGGGTCCAAGTCCCTGCGTATTGGACACATGGGTCGAGCATTAGCACCGGAATCTCGTGCTCTGGATAACGAGCAGGACCAGGGAAACGTACGTTATTCCCGAAGTGAAAAACTGAAGAGAATCTGTTAATGATATTGCAAAAAAAACAAAAGAAAGAAAGAAAGATATAATGATACACACGATAGTAACTCCATAATTCTCGTCGAGTTGCAACTGGCTCGTCATGCGCGTCATGGCTCGGTGCGGTAACAGGTGTAACTGGAACAGGGCCACTCTCATCCTTCTGGATCTCGGGAAGGGTGACCTCTGGGACAGGAGTCGCTTCAAGTGTGGGAAGTGACATTGGGGGATCGGGGTTTGGTGGTTCCCAGAGTTCCAGAGATCGGGTATAAATCACTGAATGTGGTCGGTACTAGTACGGCGCATCCTCGGGCGTATCAGCCTACGCTTGTTGCGTCAACTCGAACTTCCTCGAACGCAGCTTGAAACACGGGATAGGCTTCTTGAAAAATATCTCACATGATGCCCTATGAGACCAACGCAAGGAAGAAAACCAAGGCGCGTGCAGCTTGGGGCTAATAGCTAGTAGCCCACCAGCCTGGTGTGAGTTGTGACAAATGCCAGTGCCACAAATGGGGTACCGTGATATCGCGGCAAAAGGGCGTCAGTACGCAGTAATTGAACAACCCAAGAAGAACCCCCAAGATGGCCTTTCCGTCCGAATCTCAATGACCCAAATGATGGAAGCTAGAAGTTGTCAATACTAGTCGTCGATGACTCTCCCCATCCACTGGAACACGACATAAGGGCGAGCATAAGGGCGCTTCACGCTCAAAAAAGAAGATTCACGAACGACGCGGGCGTCAATTCCATCATGCGACCCGCTCAATGCGGAGATGTGAAACATCGAAGCGCGTGACGGCGACTTTCTCGTGCTCGTGTCCGAGAGCGCCTGGGCCATTATGGAGGATACCAGGTCGTGCAGGATGTGAGCGCGTGGATAAGGGAATGAGGGGAGCCAACGCCTGAGCGCACCGCCCGGGGCCTGGGGAGGCGTTGGCCCCACGACTCTTGACCTTTACTTTCCATGAGAAAACGAAGAGGACGATTTTGAGTCGGCGCGATGATTCCTGCAACGATGAGGCATTTCGACCCGATGTTCTCGCGTTCAGATTCCTGAGGGAGTCTGGCAAATTGTGTTCTACTGTATGCCGGCGTACTGGGGTCGAGCATCGTGCGGAACTTGAATGTGACGCTTTGATATCATATGCGGCGAACCCACAAGGACAAGACGAATATATAAGTATTGAATATTGTAGATGGATCAGCGCAAACGAAATGGTAGGCGCCGCTGCCGTACTGATCAGACTAGGCCCATCAGAAGGCTACGTTACCACCTCGGACCAAGTAGCGAACACACGGTCCATGAAGCAGAGTTGGCTGGACTCTTACTAGGTCTACAATTATCAAAACGGATAAGAAAGGAAAAACAAGCCACTCGTTGGGAGCGGATAACCAAGCAGCCTTAAGAGGCCCTCACTGTAACACGGTACTCTTCTGGACAATACTTCATTGCCGACACGCTTCTCCAAGCGCTTCTCGAAATTGTATCACGCATCAAGAAAATGAGAAACTCAAGAGAAACTCTCCAGACTACTCATTATAAATAAGATAGCCGGCCATGTAGGCATCAAAGGTAACGAAATAACTGACATCGAAGCCAAAAAAGCAGCAGATGGCCCTTGAGATGGCCTCACATCGGACATCGAATCACTCCCTCCCCTCCTCAGGAAGCCCTTGAGACACAACAAGTCGGCATTAAGACGGCGCAAAAAGGCGCTCATGAAGCGTTGGAAGCAAGAATGGGGCGCATCACCGCGCGCAGAGAAGTTTAAGAATATAGATTCCACACTTCCGTATCGAGTAAATACAAAACTGACACTGGCAGCACTGACAAGTGACGGTAGATTGATGAGAGTGGACATAAGTTGTCTATTCCAACTGAGATCGGGGCACATCCCTCTCAACGCGTAGTTGGAACGCTTTAAACGAGTAGACAACACAAGGTGTTTGGCCTATGGACACCCAAAGGACAACACACTTCCTCCTGGACTGCCCCGCATACAGACACGAGCGCTGGGCATTATTCAGCCACTGCAAAAGCAGGGAACTTGAACCTACCATGGCAGAAATATTGAACAATAGCAAGCTCGTGTTGCCACTCACAAACTTCATACAAGCTACTAGAAAGTTCGAACTAAATCAAAAGAAGGACACGAACAAGCGAACGATGCGTCCTTGAACGCAAGCAAATCACACGCATCAACATACAACCCCACGATTCGCAGGGCAGTTCGCCATGTCTATTCAAGACAGGAGGAGGATTCTGAACGACGAGGCCGAGTCAAATTAGGACGCAATACCGACCACAAGTGCAAACATGAAAACACGCTCACAGGACGCGATGTAAATGACGCGGCCTTCACTCCACCTCGCTCTGGTGCACAATGGTGCCTCAGTTCCCTCAACCCTTGACGAATCGCAAAGCCGCTCCCTTTTTTTGGAAGTGGGGATGTCATAGTAGGATTGGTAGAGAAACGCTAACAGGAAGGAAGCACATATATTCACAGGGATGTGCGGACGCAAAACCCGTACAAGGCATAGGGTCTGAAAGTAAAAAATACACTTCGCGTGTCAAAAACATCATTGTGTTTCTTCAGCTTCAGGATTCAGAACCACGAGGTAAAAGAATGAGCGAATCATTCCGGCGCCCATTGATCCGCTCACCGACTAGATCTTCCCGTCGCTCTTGCCCTCGCTCTTCGACGATTCGTTGTCCTTCTCGTCCGGATACATCGCGTAGGAACCCTTCCCTCGCTGCTCCGCGGCCCACTGCGCAGCCGCGTACCTCCCTTTCGGCACGTTTACGCCAAACCACACCACGAGACACCCAAGAGCGCTGAGAACGAACAGGACTGGGAAAGCCTTCCAGTTGTTCCCTTTCTTGTCAACTATCACCTGGATCACATTCGGTCCGATAACTGCCGCGGACCGATTCGCTAGTCCAAATAAACCGAAAAACTGTTGTTTTTTTTGTTGAGCAGATGGCGCTTGTGACCAAGAGGAAGGCGAGCAGGCTACACCCACCATATACTCGAACCCAGGAGGCGAGAGTTCACCCATCATCGTCTGCGAGATAGCGAAGTTTGGTCCTATCACGAGCCCATACACAACGCTGTACACCCAGAACTCCCAAGCATTGTGAAACCTGCAGAGTATACACACGTCATCGCTCAACGGGAAGAAGAATAGGTCAGATCCCACCCAATCTTGTCTGTCCAGATACCGATCATTCCCCAAACCGGGATCAGGGTTTCCAGAATGCACACCGTAAGGAACTAACTCTCCGATCTATAAGTGAGCATAGAATCATAGTGTCGGACATACCATCATCTTAATGTCGATCTTCCAGTGACGTTGTATGTACCAAGATGCAACAACACTCGCTGCACAGGTGACCACCTGTACGAGGTTAAGATATGTCACTGAGTCAGCGCTATCCTGGTGAGCTATTACTACGGCACCTACGTCTGAGATGAGAAAGATAGAGAATAGATAAACGAATGTGTTTGGCAATTTCTTGTACTGCTTCAAAGCGATAAAGATCTAATTTGGAGTCAGCTCAGCTCAGCTAACAAACAAAAAAGTGTTGCGGACCTGCTTCCAGCCTACCGTGAGATAGCTTTCTCCTTTCGGAAGCTTTGGCCCTGGTCGAGGCTGTTGGAATATGACTGGTTGTTCACTTGTTAGTGTTCTAGGCTAGAAGCCGAGAGTTTTAGAGTACGCAGTACGCACACCACCAAATACCAAAGATAACCCAATATCCGGTTGTCCTGTGTCGAAAAGGCACCGTCAAGGTCCAAACCGTATACGGTAATATGAGACCTCACAAGACGAGAACATAATTATCGACTTTCGGATTGTCGCTCAGGGGGAGCAGCAGTGACAAGTTGAGCAACAACGCAACAATATCGCCAAGGAAGCGCCAAGTCTACCGGATTATGACATCGACAATAGGACACAAAGTAAACAAACGCACCATGCCGACACTACTGATCCTGCTCTTTTCAATGCTTTTCTCCTTCTCGTAGGCTTCCATGGACAACTCGCCCCGTTCATGGCGCTTCCTGAGCTCACGTGAGTGGGGTGTATTGCGAGCCAGCTGCGGGAAAAGTGCCGCAAAAAATGCGATTACGATGCCCCGTGAAGTGAAGCTAATCATGTACCATGCCATCGCAGCGCCCCAACTATGCGGTGCTGGATGACATGGAATTAGAGCACACCTCAGGACGGTTCGAATACTGTGACCCACATGTCAAACTCATGCTTGCAAACTGGGCAACCCAACATATAGCGGTGGAAATAAGGAGTAGCCACCTGCCAAACATTCGATAGTCAGCAGCCGGACCGATGGTTGTGAAGACTAGTGTCATGATCTGAGACAGAGGTAAATAGACCGTCGTGATGGATTTTGCAAACAAGAAAATCGACATACCGCAAAGCTCACTCCATTTGCAACCAAGACAATGGAGTTCACTGCCTTCGTTCCGCCTCCCCAGGGCAAGACACATTTCCCAGACGCTTCCTGGTCCAGACAGGACGTGCCTGGACCACGAACTGGATCATACCCAGCAGCAGTGGCTAGTCCTTGAAAGAGCGTCAAGGAGTAACCTGTAACGCAATGACCAGATTTAGTTATGTATGATAAAGACATTGTGGATTTCTCACCCTGAGGTCCGAGTCCCTGCATATTGGACACATGGGTCGAGCATTAGCACCCGAATTCCGTGCTCTGGATGACAAGCAGGACTATGGAAACGTACGTTGTTCCCAAAGTGATATACTGAAGAGATCCTGTTAATGATAGTGCAAAAAAAAAAAGAAGAAAGACATAATGATACACACGATAGTAACTCCACAACTCTCGTCGAGTTACAACTGGCTCGTCATGGCTTGGTGCGGCAACAAGCGCAACTAGGACAGACTCAGAGGCACTCTCATCCTTCCGGACCTCGGGGAGGGCGAGCTCTGGGACAGGAGTCGCTTCAAGTACAGGGAGCGACATGTGGGGAACAGGGTTAGATGGTTCCCGGATTGCCAGAGATCAAGTAGAAATAGCTGGAGATGGGGTCGGTAGTCCCGTGCACGCTCAGGAACTATCAGCCCACGCTCGTTGCGCCGACTCGAACCTTCTCGCACGCAGCTTGGGGCACGGGATAGGCATATCGAGAAACATCTCGCGCGATGCCGGTGAGACCAACGCAGAGCAGAGAACCAGGGCGGAGCTCGGGTCTAGCGAGCCTGGCCAATCTGTTGTGCCCGTGGGTCGCGACAAACACCACAAAAAGGGTCAAGATGATACCGCGTCATAAGGCACCAGTACAAAGGCACCAGTAGTTGAGCTTCCCAAGCCCTGTTGTCCGAGTCTCCATGGTCTGAATAGAAGGCTGTCGATACATTAAACTTTGCTTTTTCCTGTCTTCATGGACATAAGTTTCTCACTTACGAATGTCGACGTTGACGGGGGATTCGAATAAGAATAAGAATTGTTTATTGAAATTTATTTGTTTACAGTAATTTATAGAAAAATGTTCTATCTCAGATTCTCAGACTCCTTCCCGATTCGATGCTCCGCGTAAGAGGATCTTACAGTAAAAAAGGTAAGTGCGTGTGAGAAAAAACATGTGAGGAGTAATGATAGTCTCTTACACGGAGCACTGAATCGGGAAGGAGTCTGGTTTTTTTTTTCTTAAAAAACCCAAGAAAAAACCATTTGTATCCCGGAGTACAAGCCCGATGTGAAGACCGGTCGTAGCCTGCTACGGTTACAATGATTGTACCTAATAGTAGGTACCCTCGTTACCAGAACTGAGTAGAGTAAAAGACATGGGTGGGGTTTCTTAAACAGCTGTCTCCAAGAGTTTGCAATCGCGCGGGATGGTAGTTGTCTGAGCGTTAGACGCCAAAAGTTTGATGTACGGGTCGTCTAGATCTGTGTGGAAACTCCTCAGTCTGGTTCCGGGGGGTACTTCTTCCAGCGGACCGGGTTCGGGACATGACAGCGTTGTCATGACCCGGTCTGACAAGGTCAGACTCTGACCCGTCGTCGAAAGGTCTGACCTTGACCAGCTTGACCCTCCAGGCTCCAGGTCAGATCATGTGATAAATTTCTATATTTGGGAAGTCCTGCAGCCTGGAAGCGGTTGACGAATCGCAGACTTCCCACGCACCGGTGAGAGTGGGCCGCTTTACCGCAACTCAACTTCAAACTCCAACTCCTTTTCTTTTTTTTATTATCTTCAATGACTAAGCAGACGACGGTATTTCCAAAAAAGGTCTGACCCTCATTGTGACCCTTGACCCGGGTCAACTGACCCGGACTGACCCTGCTGACCATAACACCTCTGACCTCGAGTCAGGCTGACCCGTACAACACTGGGGACATGTGAGCGCACGGCATTCCTGTACAAAATTCAGTAGGCGTTCGGCATTTTTTCTTCTCGGGCCAATGACATGGCAGAAACGGGTGGGGTTGTTGAGTATGAAAGGGACGTGGACTCGGACTCGACACGTCCCTTTCATACTCTACAACCCCACCTGTTTCTGTCATGTAGAATCTGGTTTCCACCCCACCAAGCAGCCAAAATCCTGGCTCGCCTACTTACCATTTTGAGCGTGTCAACCTTAGGTCATGTGGATTGGAGATCTGATCAACACAGTTACAACGCCTAGCCTAATACGCAGCCACCCTGGTGGATAGTCCTGCCCTTTGCCTGATGACGAAATTGCGGGATGGCCATTTTATTTTACTATTCCCTTGGTGTGAGCCCGTATGGGATTGTCTCAGGCTATGTGCCTTACAAATCGTGCCCCCTTATTTATCTGCTGTAGTCATAGATACTTGTCGCGATATACAAATATATTTTTTAAAGGATGTGGATACTAGGAGAGGTAACGCTACCAAGAACGCTACTGCTGTATACAAGGCTGTAGAGTATATAGAGTTCAATGCCCGGCAGTGAATGACAAATTGCGTTTATCGCTACTACCCGAAAAGTCCCACTATTGCCAGGTATCGCAGTGTTCTGTAATACGGGTGCCAGTGAGGTTGAAAAAGGATGACCTGTTACTGTCATAGCCCTACTGTTGGAGCCTCGGCCCTGAGTCACCTCGGTGATTGAATCCGACCACGTGGCCCAGTCATTGGCATCTCGTGCTCTCTGCCGATCACCGGAAGACTCGTGGCTTGGTTCTCTATCAACATCACGGTAGTACGCATGGGAGAACTAGGAAAAATGAAGCATGACGAGTACTACTGTTTGTGCCCAAGTAGTTTACACTGAGGGGTTGACCCATCTATCTCCGCCCTCGGTTTTCAGGACTTAAAATACAGAGTTCTCAAACATTCCGGTCGTTCGGGACTGTCCTGTGATCTTCGCTGCCAGTCTCGGCCTCCTCATGCTACTGTGATACGCTTCCTGGAAACACACGTCTAAGAGATACTAAGGCAGGGCAGTATCTACGTCTTCAGGTGGATCGACCACGATACACCCCACTCAGATGTGGTTCTATATGATTTATTTCCCCATCTGGCAAATCTTCGACGTTTGTCCCGAGAACAAAGGCTCGTACCTTTTCCTGTGAGCGCACGGTGCAAGGTTTCCGTGGATCGGCTTGGACGTGTTTCTGACCCTTCGATATATATATATATGCCCTAAGGGGCTGGGAAGTCTTACGATCCGAGGGCAGAAGCCCGCGGCTACGAAGACAGAAAAGCACCGATGAGGCAGCACCACTCAATACAGTAGTGCTGGATAAGGTTTTGCACCCCAAGACACAAATGGATTCGAAAAAAAGAATATACATGTACGCGTGTTGCCTTTGCATGCCATAAATGACATCACGGTAGCATTCTCCCTGCGCCAGTAGGTCCGCTGACTAGGTCTTCTTTGTACTGCCAAATGATTCCCCGTCCATCCCATTCGAGTACTATGTAGCGCCTGCGACGCCATGCCGCTCCGCCGCCCACCATACGGCGGCACGCCGCCCCTTCCGGACGTCCACGGCAAACCAGATGACCAGATTTGCTGAGGCGCAGAGAGCAAACAAGAAGGGGAAGCTGTCCCAGTTGTTGCCCGAATTGTTGATGATCGCCTGAATCACGTTCGGACCGATCATCGATGATGCGCGGTTCGAGAGTCCGAATAGACCGAAGAACTGCGTTTTTCTTTTGTTTAGAACGAAAGCGAGGGTGAGGGCATTAAGTGACGTGGTCGGTCTGGATCTGGAGAAGGGATGGTCTGCAGACACACCATGTTGTCAAACCCAGGGGGGGAGAGCTCGGCCACCATCAGAATGCGTAATACGGTGCTTGAAAGAGCCCGAACACGACATTGGCCAGAACTCCCACACGTTATGGAATCTTGAGGCGACGGGCGCACCGATGTCAGCAAACGAGGAAGTAATCGTCGGGACACCTACCCGAACTTATCTGTCCATTAGCCGATCATTCCCCAGAGAGGGATCAAGATCGTCACCAAGTTTGTCACTACAAACTGAACGCATCCAAATCACCGTGATTGAGCGAGCGAAAACCGACAAGAAGACTGGTCCTTACCATCTTCGTGCTGATCTTCCAATAGCGTTGGGTGTACCAAAAACCGAGCGTACCTGCAGTCGACGTGATTGCTTGCGCAAGGCCGAGATAGGTATTCTGTAGGAACGAGAAAGTAAACTCGTCATTCTGGAAAATCGACACCAGTGTGCCCGTTGTGTTCAAGCCCTGCACAAAGGCAAAATCGTCCGACTGTATCAGTTACGTAGTCATACTCAGAGAGACTTCCACGCACATCAACAAGGACGAACGCGAAGAGGTAGATGAAGGTGTAGGGCAACTTCTTATACTGCTTCAAGGCGACCCGGATCTAGTTTGGAGTGAGACGCGACCGTGACTGATAGGTAGCTCCGGATCTGCATCAGCAAAATGGACCTGACCTGTCGTTACTAGGGGCAACTAGTGCCCATTAAAATTGAGGGCTGCCAGTGCTGCCAGTCTTGGCTAGTGCTCTCTAGTAACATTCCATTTTCCTGATGTGCTTCCAGCCGATGGTCAGATAGCTCTCTCCCTTCAGTAGCTTTGGCCCTGGTCGAGGCTGTTGGTATATAACTGATCATCGGTGAAGCTTCCGGATGAAGATGGCACGCACACCACCAGATACCAGTCAGAACCCAATATCCGTTCGTCCATGTGTTTCAGGCGTGAGCTAACCTCTGTATCATGTGAAGTTTGCTAGGTCTCACAAGACGATGACACAGTTGTTGACTTTGGGGTTAGACCGAAGGGGAAGCAGAAGCGACAAGTTTAGTGCCGTTACTGTGAGTCTGTCAAATCATGTTATTGCCGACAAGGGTGCAAGAAATGATGGACCTATGGTGCTGATATTGCTTATCCTGTTATTTTCGAGGCTCTGCTCGTAAACTTCGGCGGATATCTCACCGAGATCGCACCTCTCTCTGAGATCGCGCGAATGCTGCGTATTGCGTGCCAGCAGGGGAAAAATGGCTGCATAGAACACGAGCGTGGCACCATACGAAATAAAGCCAATCATGTACAGTGCCATCGCGAGGCCCCAGCGGCTTGGGGCTATTTACCGTGGCAATTATGCCTTTTTAGCCAGCACATTGAGCAACGCTTGAGGTGGCCACGTACACGTCAAGCTCATGACTGCGAACTGGGCCGCCCAACATATCAGAGTCACAACAAGGAGCAGCCACCTGCCGAATGTTCCGTAATCAGCGGCTGAGCCGACGGTCATGAAGATCGTGGTCATGACCTAGGGAAAGGTCAGGAACCTGGCTGCGAAAGTGCGCAGGAGAAACCGACGCGTACAGCAAAACTGGTCCCATTAGCAACCAAGACAGCAGAGCTTACCGCCTTAGTACCACTGCCCAGGGTAAGACGCATCTGCCAGAAGCATTGGTGTCTAGACACGACGAGCCTGGCCCGCGCACGAGCATAGACCGCGGCCATGGCAAGAGACCGGCAAAGCGTCATGGAATAATCTTGGCGCCCTGAGATCAATACTGGACCGGTATGGCTGAGAGGCTCATGAGGACGCACTTGAGGGACCAACACCTTGACATCAACCCACGCGCATCAAGTTCTCGAACGGAGAGACGCACACTACTACTAACTTAGTAACTACTTGCTAACTACGTTGTAATACACTGATAATGACCTGTGAGGGACATTGTGCATGACATCAAGAGGGTACGTACGATAGGACCTCCATAGCTCTATGCGTGTTACGACCGGCTCTTCATAGCTAGGAGGTGCAACAACGGGGGCTTCAGAGGCAGCTGTGTCGTCTTTCAGTCGTCTTTCCTGACACCTTTCCCGGGCCTGCATGCCCGGCTTACGAAGCACGGGCCCGGGACTATGCTCATACGAACGTGGGAATCGCACATATTTACTACTGAGTTGCACTGAGTTGCAATAATGACTAACTTCGTACCTCTATCAGTCTGCCTGCTCTATGGTGTCCTCACCTCGCCATCCAGAGGAAGAAAAAAAAAGGGAATGTTGACAATGCGCAAATGTATTAAAAGTGAAGTGCTACATGGGGTAACCTGCTCCCAGGCGCACAATGATGGATTCAAAAAAAGAAAACAAGAAAAAAAAGACTAATGATTGGACTTCAAGTTAGACTTATCTCAAACTGAACTCACCCGGGACTCTCTGCCTCATGATCTGGCCGCCGATATTCATGCAACCATACGCAAAAGTGGTCCAGGAGCCGTTTTGACTTGTTTCCGAGTCGTCGTGTCATTTGGTCATATAGTTATCCTCCCGCCCTAATAAATAACTCTACCACATGTAGGACTTGGCTCGAGTCCCCCGCTCTTTAGGAACCCAGTCACTGTCCCTGCCCGTCACTTGGGGGTTTTTCCTTTGTCTCTGCGCCCATCGTATGTATACATGGGTAAACTCGAGCTCGACAAAGTCGCCTCCAAAGGCGAGACCGACCTCGTGTCTCCCAGCCAGTGCGATACCATTGTAACCGAGACGCGCTCGTCTGTACTCAGCAAAGTTCATGGGTGCGTCTTTGTCTGTGCACAGGTGTTCCTGCTGAAAGATTCGCTGATCGACGATCGTCGTCTCGTAGGTTTGTCAAAGGTCTCATTATACCCCTCGATCCGCCACCACCCAAAGAGAGCATCGACGATGCCGATTATATTCCGGAGATGACTGCTGGCTGGTTTAGCCTCCTAACATTTGGCTGGATGAATAGCCTGATGGCGCTCGGCTATGCGCGTCCTCTCGAGGCATCTGACCTGTGGAGGCTTCAGGAGCACAGATCTTCGGAGGTCATCGCAAACGCTATTCTCGACTCGTTCGAGGCCCGCCGCAGGAAGGCAGAAGAATACAATACCTGTTTAGCCAACGGAGAGATCAAGCCCCCTTTAAAATTGCGCCTCATGTCCGCGCTGCGGGGACATGGTGAAGAACGCCTTAGGCAATGGGTGGAGAAAGATGGAAGGAAGCAGCCCAGCCTTACATTGGCTATCAATGACAGCATCAACTGGTGGTTCTGGTCAGGTGGTATACTGAAGGTTGCCGGCGACACTGCTCAAGTAACAAGTCCTCTGGTCTTGAAGGTGGGACTCCTTCGTCTGCTAGTATACCTTTTCTTCTTCTGACCCAAGTGCCCGTCTTTTAGTCACTTATCAAATTCGCAACAGATTCCTACGTTGCCCATCGAGAGGGATTACCCCCTCCACGCGTTGGCCGAGGAATTGCTCTTGCAATCGCCCTCGTGATTTTGCAACTTCTGGGTTTGCTCTGTCAGCATCATTTTTTTTATCGCTCAACCTCATCTGGTGTTCTTGTCCGCGGCGGCCTCATCACTGCTATCTATTCTCGCTCCCTACGTTTGACCACCGGTGCTCGAGCAAGGTTGTCTAATGGCAGATTAGTCAACCACATTTCGACCGACGTCTCCCGAATAGATTTCTGCTGCGGACACTTCCACACATCCTGGACGGCGCCTATCCAATTGGGGATCTGTCTTGGTCTACTGCTTTCCAACCTTGGCCTGAGTGCTCTGGCTGGCTTTTCCGTCTTCGTCATTCTTACCCCGATACAGGTCAAGATTATGAAGTTCTTATCCCGAACCCGACAAAAGACCATGGAATGGACCGATAAGAGGGCGAAGTTGCTCCAGGAACTTCTCGGAGGCATGAAACTTATCAAATTTTTTGCCTGGGAGGCTCCCTTCCTGGAGCGTGTAGCTGGATACAGGAAACATGAAATGAGGTAAATTAGTTATTGCACCCGTTTCTTGTGAATTTTGGACTTGGCTGACCTGTCACACCAGCTACGTGCGGACAATGTTACTGGTTCGTGCGGCGAACATGGCACTGGCCGGATGTACTCCAGCAATGGCATCTGTCGTAGCTTTTCTAGTATACGCAGGTTCTGGACATCAACTTACACCCGCCGTTATATTTTCTTCGTTGACCTGGTTCCAGCTGTTACGTTCACCCCTTATGATGCTACGTAAGTTGCACGACCTATTGAGCTATACCCGCTGTGTGCTAATCCTGTCACGTCATAGCTCAGTCCTTGAGTACGATTACAGACGCGCGAAATGCGATTGGTCGTCTCCAGGAGTGCTTCACAGTGGAACTCATTTCTGAGACGCTTGTGCAAGACTCGAAATTGAAGTACGCCGTTGAAATCGACAACGCGTCATTTACTTGGGACGGCCCCCCACCAGACCTAAATGAGGGCAAGGAAGATAAGGGAAAAAAGAAGAGTCCTAGTGATGCCCACCCCAAACCCGTATCCGTTTCCGAACCGAAAGAAGTCAAAGAAGAGGTACTGTTCAAGTTGAAGTACGTTGACCTTAGGGTACCACGGGGACAACTCGTGGCCATCGTGGGAGCAGTGGGATCTGGAAAGTCGTCATTGCTCCAGGGCTTGATTGGCGACATGCGCAGGACGGAGGGCTCGGTTCGCGTTGGTGGATCTGTAGCGTATTGTTCCCAGAGCGCCTGGATCCAGGTTGG
>WNGR01007530.1_pt1 | contig 15693 bp, 16 predicted proteins | sample 5407581 | NCBI WGS metagenome assembly WNGR01 (sample SAMN13153383, study PRJNA577476) | soil metagenome | isolation source: 80 cm soil or saprolite under Garry oak tree replicate 2 | place: USA:California | collected 2016-06-15
GCGCGGCAGGCGGCGACGCGCACGCCCAGGCGGCCGCCGCGTTCAACCTGGCGCGAGTGTGCCAGACCTGGCATGGCCTGCTCACCGCGGACCTGGACCCGGCGGTGCCCGGGCCGATACTCGAACTGCTCGGCTCGCCCTGACCGCATGTACTTCACGCTCGCCGTCAGCGCGGCCACCCGTCACGCGTGCGCCGCGCTGGCCGAGGCGGCCGAACGTGCCGACCCGCGGGTCATGCCGATCCCCGGCCCGGCCCGGGTGACCTGGCGCGCTCCGGACGGCCGCGCCGCCGTGCTGCACTGGGGCGGTGGCCGCCCGCCCTGGGCACGCAAGCCCGGCACCTCGCAGGCCGGCACCATCTGGGCCGAGGGCACCACAGTGCAGGCCCGCACCGGTCTGACCCGCGTCGACCCGGTCTACCTGGCCGAGGTGGTCGGGGCCGCCGTGGTCAGCGACCGGGCCTGCTGGGCGGCCGCGGTCACTGGGCGGCTGGGCGACCCCGGCCATTCCGACGTGGTCGTGGCGGGCCTGATCGCCGGCAGGCTCGGCGTTGAGCACACGGTCACCCGGCCGAGGCCGCCGGGCGCACGAGACGAGGCCGACGTCCTGCGCCGGCTCCGCGCGGCCGTGCTGGTGTCCGACGGGATGCTGTCCGCGTTCGAGAACGTCGGCTGGCCGGACCCGCAATCGGCCGACGGTCCGGCCGAGGCGGGCGGTCACGGGGGCGAGTTGCTGCGGGGCGGGTACGCGCAGGCCGCGTGGCGCACCCCGGCCGGCCTGCGCGTCGCGGCCGTCCCCCTGGATGCCGTGGCCGCCGCCGAACTCCTCCGCCGGATGACCACGCGCCGCCTCAGCCTGCTCCGGCCGGGCCCGGCGCGGGCCTATCTGACCAGCCTGGCACCGTCGGCCGCGGCGCTGGCCCGCGGTCCGCTAGCCGCGCTCGATGACTTCTACCTGGTGAACCGGGCCGGCCGGTGGTCGGCCGCTGCCCGGCAGGCCTACTTGCTGCGGTCGCAGCTGATCCAGCCGCTGTTCGCGGATCGCGTGGTGCGGGCCGCCCGGGCGGTCCCGCTGCGCGACCGGATGAGCGACCGGCTGCACCGCGACGTGCTCGGCCTGCTCTGCCCGGAGCTGCTGGGCCTGCCGCTGGCGGGCACGCCCTGGCACGGCGAGCCGCGCATCGCGGCGACCGTACTGACCGCCCCGGCCGGGGCGGCCGCCGCGGACTGGCGGCGGGACTACGGCGACGCCGTGGCCGGGTTCCTGCGCGGCTATGTCCTGGACCACGGCGAGACGAGCCCGGTCTTCGGCATCGTCCGCCGCAGCGCCGCCGAGCGCCTGCTCCGCGCGCCGCAGGCCGACCGGCACGGGATCTGGGCGCTGGCTACCCTGACCGCGCTGCTGTCCGGTGACTGGCTCAACGCCCGCGAGCCGGCCAGCCAGGCCCTCATCAGATAGACCCTGCTCAGCCCCGGCCGTACCTGGTCTCGGCCTGCCAGAAGTACAGCACGCCGACGACGAGGATGACGACCGCCCAGGCGGCCCCGGCCAGCCACAGCTCACTGGTCGCGAAGTCGGGGTGGCAGTAGGCCTGCAGTGACGGAGTCTTCTTCGCCGTGAAGATCGCGCACCGCGCCGCGTCGTAGGGCTTCGCGCCCGGAGCGTCGGCCCGGAAGGTGGCCATGATGGCGTACCTGGTCAGCGAGATGTACACCGCTGCCGGATTGAAGGACAGCACGTTCTTGGCCGACTCCGGCAGGGCAGCGGGCAGCGAGGCGATGCTGTACATGACCCCGCAGAAATACCGCCAGACCCGCAGCAGGAACGGGACCAGCTGGCTGATGTCCTGCGCGCCCGCGCCGACCCTGGCCATGATCAATGCAGCGCCCACGTTGAATGTGGCCTGCATCAGCAGGGCCGGGAGCAACAGCAGCCAGTACCAGGTGAGGGGTTCGCCGGTACCCAGCACGATGGCGAACAGCACCACCATGGACAGCAGCAGCTGCTGGAGCTCCACCAGCACGTACGCGAGCGGCAGGCAGGCACGCGGGAAATGCAGCGCGCGTATCAGCGTCATATTCGCCCGCATTACCGTGGAGCCGACCACGATCGACCGCTCGGTAAAGGCGAATATGAAAACTCCGATGACCAGATAGGCGGTGTAATTGCTGATGCCCCGGTTAGCCTTGAAAAGGATCCCGAAGATCAGGTAATACACGGCCGAGTTGAGCAGCGGCGTCAGCACCTGCCAGAGCTGGCCGAGCCGCGCCTCGGTGTACATCGACACGTTGCGCGCCGTGGCGTAGGCAAGGATGAAGTGCCGCCGCTGCCACACCCTGGCCAGGTAGGAGACCAGACCGGGCCGGGCGGAGCTCGGCGTCAAGCCGTAGTGTGCGGCCATCTCGGCCAGCGGCTCCCCGGCCGCCGACTCGTCCTCGGCCACGTCCGCTAGCTCGTCCCGCAAGCCGCCCGGAGCAATCAGCCGCCCGCGGTTTCCCATGGCTGTGGAGTTTATGAAAACGACGGCGGCCAGCGCGGAAATCCGAGGCCCGCGGCAAATCATTCGCCCGGAATTTGGTATCCATTAACCCGCCGTACCCATGACCCTCTTATTCGGGCCGAACGGCCGTGGTTTACCGGACTCCATAGCGCCAGGCGCGCCCGGCCGCGGTGCCGCCGCACCGCGACCCGGCCTAGCGGTCAGATTGTGAGATTGACGGTGTAGCTAAACGAGGTGACCGGAACCTCGACCTTGCGCATGGACACCACCTCGCTGGCGGTGCTGCCGGTGTTCCAGCACCACTCGAAGGCGTCGTTCGGCACCTGCGTGCCGAACTCTCCCGACCACTGGTGCCCGGAATTGTCGTGTGCGAAATAGAAGTACTTGGCCCCGTTGCTCAGGCCGCCGTGTGCCGTCACGTTGCCGCCGGGATTTACCTGCCACCACCCTTGCTTCATCCAGGCGTCACCGCCAGAGCCGCAGCTCGAGTCGTTGAACGCGATAACCACCCAGATCGGCCCGGGCGTGCTGTTGCTGAACGACAGGCTCACGGGGTCACCCCCGCGTTCGCCGCGGGCCCGCGTGGCGGATCCGCCGGCAGTCCGGGGTTCTTGTCATCGGCTGCGGGCGCGACGCCCGGGCGGTGGTCGGCGCCGCTTACCGCGGCACCCCTGCTGACCCGGGGTGCCACTGTCCCCCCCTGGACGCCTTTCTCGGCCGCCTCTTCCTCGGTCCATTCCCGCACGAGCTCAGAATCCGTCATAAGGGCTCCCCCCCTTGTCCGGGCGATATCAGATCGCTCGATGTTACGCCGGTGAAATCAGCCTAAACTCGCGCATTGACGCTGGCTAGGGGGTTTTGAAACGGCGGTTTACGCGTGGTGCTGAGTGCTTCAGGAGTTATCAAATCCTATTTAGAGCGCGGCGGACGGGGCGGGTTAGTACTCCAGCAGTAGATCGTGATCTTCCCGTGCAGGGATGATGGCTGGCGCCTGCTTTGGCGGGCGTGCTGAGGTGGGTGGCGCTAGCCCGCCGGGACGTCGTGGAAGAACACGTGCTCGGGATCACCCTCGTCCAGGCCTGAGAGTACTCCGCTGGGAGCCCACCCTTCGCTGCGTAGCAGTTCCCTCATCGGCATGTTCGAGTCATTTGTCGAGACGAACACTCTCGATGTCGAGGCGTTCCGGAGAGCCGCCCGGATGAGGGCGCGTCCGACTCCCTGCCGCCGCCAGCGTGGTGCGACAAAGAGCAGGTCAATGAAGTCGCGCTTGTAGAAGTGGCCGGGCTTGAGGGCGAGGAAGCCCACGATCTCGCCGCGCTCTGCGGCTACCAGGCAGGCGTGGTCCCTGACAAGCGCCTGGATCTCCTCGGGCCTGCCGAGGCCAAGAGGGTCGATGGCCACGATGGCGCTGACGTCCTCCGCCTGCGCCGCACGCAGTTCAGCCATATGTGCAGTATCGATCACCAGCGGCGCATGGCGCGGAGAACAACGGGACGACTGGCACCGGCGCCTACACGCAAGGCGGGGCGCTGGCGAAGATCGAGTACGGGCTCCGGTCCGGGGCCGTCTACGGGGTCACGCCCGCGGCCCAGGTGACGTTCACCACCAGCACCACCGCGCGCTCGGACGCTCCCACCGACCTGACCTGCGCGCACAACGCGGCGTGCTCGGTGACGTCACCGACGTTCTGGACCTCCTACGCGCTCACCGGCATCACCACCCAGTCACGCTGGCCAAGGGCCAGCTCACCTCGTCCACGGCGTTTTCGGGCGGGGCGTCCTACACCGAGGCAGTGACGGGTTACAACTCCTTCGAGCTGCCGTCGGGCACGCAAACCGTCATCCCGGCCGCCCAGGGCGCCCTGGCAGACACGTATACCCAGCAGGACAGCTACGCCCCCGACGGGCAGCTGACCTCCTACACCGATTCGGCCGCGATTCCTACGACGCCCAGACCCGGCGGCTGACCGAGCAGAAGACCCAGACCGGCACCGCCCAGAGCACCGTCGACGACCTGAACTACGGATACGACAACTTCGGCAACGTCACCTCCGAGGCCGACACGCCGTCCGCCGGTGCCACCGACGTACAGTGCTTCCAGTACGACTACCTCGGCCGCCTGGTCCAGGCCTGGGCGCAGGGCAGTACCGGCTGCGCGGCCACCCCGTCGGCTTCGGCCGAGGGAGGCGCGGCTCCGTACTGGAACGCCTACACGTACAACACCGTCGGCAACCTGACCGGGATCACCTCCACCACGCCGACCGGCACGGTGACCACGACGACGGACGGCTACCCGGCCGCGGGCGCGGTGCGGCCGCACGCCATCTCGACGTCCCAGGTCACCGGTTCGTCCGGCACCACCAGCTACGGCTACGACGCCAGCGGCCACCTGGCCAGCATTACCGCCACTGCCCAGAATGAGGCACTGACCTGGAACGATGCCGGGCAGCTGACGCAGGCCGCGATCACCCCGGCCGGTGGAGCGGCTCACAACACGAACTACATCTACGACGCGGACGGCACGTTGCTGCTCACCGCCGATCCGGGCGCGACCACGCTGTACCTGCCCGACGAGGAACTGTCGCTCAACACCGGCACCGGCACGGTCACCGGCACCCGCTACTACAGCATCGGCGGCGCCATCGTCGCCGCCCGCACCGGGGCCTCCGGGCTCGCGTACCTCGCTGGGGACCAGCAGGACACCGACTCGGTCGCCATCGACTCGGGGACGCTGGGCGTCAACCGCCGCTACTACGACCCGTACGGCAACGCGCGGGGCTCTGCTCCATCCAGCTTCCCGGTGGGAGAGAAGGGCTTCGTCGGCGGCGCCAACGACACCGCCACCGGCCTGACCGACCTTGGCGCCCGGGAGTACCAGCCCGGCACCGCCTCGTTCATCTCCCCCGACCCGCTGCTCAAGCCCTACAACCCGCAGAACCTCAACGCCTACTCCTATGCGCAGGGAAACCCCACCACCTACTCCGACCCGACCGGCGCATCCCCTCCGATGCTCACGGATGGGTCGGATGAAGCGTCGGGCTGTGTCGGCTCAAGGCAGGCTGCCGCGGCCTGTGACTCCAAAGTCCAAGAAGAAGACCCATCGGCCAAGGGCTACAGCCCGCCTCCTGCCAACCAGCCGGGCAGAGGTACCGCCAAGTTCTGCGATTCGTATAATGTCTGCCAAAGCATTCCGCCTGAATAACCCTCTATGTCTCCGTGTTGCTTCGAGATTAGCTACAGAGCATCTCGGGGTATGACCGCCACGATCAAGCGACAATTCCGGCTGATTTGAGCACCTAATTTTGCAGGTGGGCGGTGTCGTTGAAGGAGCGGAGGACGGCGGGGCCGTCGGCGTACCAGTCGATCTCGCAGAGGGCGGCGACGTCCAGGTGCATGCGGAAGAGCGCGGCGGGCGGGGCGAGCAGGGCCGCCGCGACCAGGGTCTTGATCGGGGTCACGTGGCTGACGATGAGGACGGTCTGCCCGGCCCGTTCGGCCAATACCCGATGCAACGCGGCGGTGACCCGCTCGCTGACCTGGACGAAGCTCTCGCCGCCCGGCGGCGCGACCGACGGGTCGGCTAGCCAGGCGGTCATTTCCGACGGCCAGCGCTCGCGCACCTCGGCGAAGGTCAGGCCGTCCCAGGCACCGAAATCGGTCTCCCTGAAGCCGTCGTCGGTTACCACCGTGACGCCGGTGACCGCCGAAACCTCCTCGGCTGTCCGCACGGTGCGCTGCAGGGGCGACGAGACGATAGCGCCGATACCCGCCTGAGCTAGCTGCTTGGCCGCGGCGGCGGCCTGCTGTACCCCGGTGTCGGTGAGCGGCGCGTCGGTCACGCCGGCGTACCGCTTCTGCACCGACATCGGCGTCTGCCCGTGCCTGAGCAGCAGGGTGACCGTGGGGTCGCCCTGGGCGGGGATCCAGGTGGTCCTGGCGCGCACCTAGATGCCAGACTCCGGGGTCCGGACCAGGATCCGCCTGCACTCCTCGCACCGGACCACCTCGTCAGGCGCCGACGCCCGGATGACGTTGAGGTCGGCCGCGTTGAGGCTCAGGTGGCATCCCTCGCACCGGCCGGCCCGGAGAATGGCCGCGCCGACGTTCCTGGTCTTGCGGATCTGGTCGTAAAGCGCGAGCAGGTCGGCGGGCACGTCGGCGGCGACGCTGGCGCGCTGGTCGGAGGCCTTGGCCGTCTGCTCGTCGATCTCGGAGAAGGCCGCGTCCCGCCGCGCCGCCACCTCGGCCATCTCGCCGCCGAGGCTGTCCCGTCCGGTGGTCAGCTCGTCCCGCTGGCTTTCGAGCGTCTCCCGGCGCTCCATCAGCTCGAGCACGACCTCCTCCAGATCGCCCTGCCTGCGGTGCAGGTTCTCGATCTCCGACTGCAGACTGGCGAGCTCGCGCGCGGCCGAGACCTGCCCGGCGTCCAGCCGGGCCCGGTCCCGCTCGATCCTGGTCCGGACCTGGTCCACGTCACGTTCGGCCCGGGTCTGCTCCCGGCTCAGGTCGCCGAGCTCGGTTTCGGTCGCCACCAGGGCGTCCTTGAGCTCGACAGCCCTGGTGTCCAGGGCGGCCAGCTCGGCGACTTCGGGGAGGCCGCGCCTGCGGTGGTCGAGGCGGGCGAGCTCGGCGTCCAGGTCGGCCAGTTCGAGCAGGCGGAGCTGGATCTGCGGTGATGCCTTCACGGGTCCCAACGTTAGTCGCCCCGGACGACTGTGTCGCGTGGTAGACCTGCGCCATGGAGATCCCTCACGTCAGCCGGCCCTACATGCCGGGTTACGGCATCGTCGGGCCGACCGAAGGTAGCGGACTCCTGCACTGGTCGTGGGCTGCGGAGCGGCTGACCGCGGCGCGCAACTACTGGGTGGCCACGGTCTGGCCCGACGGGCGGCCGCACATCATGCCGGTCTGGGGAATGTGGGACGACAGCACGCTGTGGTTCACCAGCAGCGCCGGCTCCCGGAAGGTCCGTAACCTGATCGCCGACCCCCGCTGCTGCGTCACCACCGAGGACGCGTCGGATCCCGTGATCATCGAGGGCACCGCGCACATCTCCACCGAGCTGCCGGTGCTGCGCCGGGTGGTCGACCTGATGAACGCCAAGTACCGGACGGACTACCGGGTCGACTTCCTCGACCCGGCCAAGAACGCCACCATCGGGGTCCGGCCGCGCCGCGTGTTCAGCATGCGGGCCGGCGACTTCGCCGGATCCCCCACCCGCTGGACCTTCGAAAACTAGCGGTAATAAGAAGGCAACCTTCGCGGTGCTAACTAAACACCGCCGGGCGGGTAGCTTGGAAGGGCGCCTACCCGCGACATTCCGCCATGAGACCAGCGTCCGCCCCTGCCGGTGACCAGCCCCGGGCTCCGCATGCCCTGCCCGGTGCCGTGGCAGGCATGCTCGCGGCCGCCGTAGCGATCGGCGCGGCGCAGTTCGTCGCCGGGCTGACCGCGCCGGCGAGCTCGCCGGTGCTCGCGGTCGGCCAGGCCGCCATCGACCTCACGCCGCAGCCGGTCAAGGACTTCGCGATCTCCGCGTTCGGCACGGCGGACAAGACCGTACTGCTCGGCGGCATCCTGGTGGTGCTCGCCCTGTACGCCGCGGTGGTCGGCATCCTGGCGGTGCGCCGGCTCGCGTTCGGCATGTGGGGGCTCGGGCTGTTCGCCTTCGTCGGCCTGTGGGCCGCTCTGACCAGGCCCGGCTCCACGGCGGCGTACCTCTGGCCCACCCTGGCCGGCGCGGCCGCCGGTGCGTTCACCCTGGCCAGGCTGACCGATGCGGCGGGACGGCTGAGCGTGTCCCGGGCCCCCGCCAGGCCACGCACCGGCACCGGTCCGGTGGCGCCGGGACGGTCCCGGCCCACGCCGGACTCCCTGACCCCGCCGGACCTGCCGGTTCTTCCGCCCGAGCCAGGTCCAGCCGCCGTGGCCGGAACCGGCCCGGGGGCGGCGGGGCCCACGAAGCCGGCCGAACCCACCGGCCCGAACGAGCCGGGGGAAACCCCCGGGGCCGGTACGGGCTACTCCTTTACCTTCCTTCCCAACCCCGACGACCAGGGGCCGCCTCGCGGGCCCGCCCGGCGGCGGTTTCTGGTCGGCAGCGGGATCGCCGCGGCCGCCGCGGTGGCCGGCACGATCGCCGGGCGCGAGCTGGGCACCCGTCGCGACGTCACCGTGGCGCGGAACGCGCTCCGGTTCCCCCGGCCGACGGTGGCCGCGCCGCCGCTGCCGCCAGGCAGCGACCTGCACATTCCCGGCCTTAGCTCGTTCATCACCCCCAACGACAGCTTCTACCGGGTCGACACCGCCCTGCTGCTGCCCCAGGTGGATCCGTCGACCTGGCAGCTGCGGATCCACGGGATGGTGCAGCGGGAGGTCACGATCACCTTCGCTGAATTGCTCAGGCGCCCGCTCATCGAGGACTATGTGACGCTCACCTGCGTGTCCGATCCGGTGGGCGGCCCTTACGTGGGCAACGCGAAGTGGCTCGGCGCCAGCCTGGCCGACCTGATCAGGCAGGCCCGCCCGCGGGCGGGCGCCACCCAGCTGCTGTGCACCTCGGTCGACGGGTTCACCTCGGGCACTCCGCTGCAGGTCGTGCTGGACGGGCGGGACGCCCTGCTCGCCGTCGCGATGAACGGCACGGCCCTGCCCGTGGCGCACGGTTTCCCGGCGCGGATGGTGATCCCTGGCCTGTACGGCTACGTGTCGGCGACCAAGTGGGTCACCGACATCGAGGTGACCACGTTCGCGGATGCTACGGCCTACTGGGCGGAGCGCGGCTGGTCACAGCAGGCGCCGATCAAGACCGAGTCCCGGATCGACGTGCCCGCGATCGGCTCGACGCTACGACCGGGGCCGACGCAGGTGGCCGGGGTGGCCTGGGCCCAGCACAAGGGCGTTGCCGCCGTGGAGGTCAGGGTCGACCGCGGTCCGTGGCACGAGGCACGGCTGGCCGCGGTCCCCGACATCGATACCTGGCGGCAGTGGGTGTTCCCGTGGCAGGCCACCCCGGGAAACCACGTGCTCGAGGCCCGTGCCACCGTCAAGACCGGCTACACCCAGACCGCGCTGCAGGCTCAGCCGCCGCCGAATGGCGCCTCCGGCTACCCCTCCGCCGCCGTCACCGTCCGCGGCTCCTGACCTTCGAGCAGGTCGCGAAACCGGCGGGCGAAGAGGTACGCGTCGCCCGGCCAGCGGGGCAGCAGCACGCGCATCGGTCCATCGTCTCATTCGCTACGGTTGGGCGGGGCGGAGAAGACGGAGGCGCGATGAGCACGGATGCTGAGTTCGCCCGGCTGGCCCGGGAGTACCTTGACGACCGGTCCGAACGGCACCCGGATGCCGCGACCGGACTGGGCGACCACCGGTTCGACGCGCGGCTGCCCGACCCGTCGGCGCAGGCCCTGGCCGACGAGCGGCGCGCGCTGGACGGCTGGGCCGCCCGGCTCGGCGTGCTCGACCGCGGCGCCCTGTCGGCCGAGCACCAGGTGGACGCCACGATGATGGCGGACAGCATCGCCCGGCGGGTGTTCGAGATCGACGAGCTGCGCGAGCACACCTGGAACCCGCTGCTCGCCAACCCGGGCAAGGCCATCTACCAGCTGCTGGCCCGGGACTTCGCCCCGCTGCCCGACCGGCTGGGTTCGGTGGCCGGGAGGCTGGCGGAGGTTCCGGGGATGCTGGCCGAGGCCCGGCGGCAGCTCGGGCGGATGCCCCGGGTGCACCTGGAGACCGCGATCGGGCAGTTCGGCGGCGCGATCGCGCTGATCAGCAACGAGATAGACGCCGCACTGGAGGTCGCTCCGCAGCGCGCAGCCGGGCTCGCCCAGGTCCGCCCGGCCGCCCTGGAGGCGCTGACCGAACACCGGACCTGGCTGTCCGCGCAGCTGGCCGAGACGGACGGCCATGGCGGCTTCGCCGATCCGCGGATCGGGCCGGAGCTGTTCGCCCGCAAGCTGTCGCTCACGCTGAGCGCGTCGGCGGACGCGGACGCCATCCTGGCCCGGGCCGAGGCCGACCTGGACCGGGTGAGCGAGCAGGTCACGGAGCTCGCCGCGCAGATCGCCGGCGCGGCCGGACCCGGAGTCGTCCGGCAGGTGCTCGACCGGCTGGCCGGGGACGTCCCCGCCGACGCCACGATCCTGGAGTTCTGTCGCGACGCACTGGCCGCCCAGACCGCGTTTGTAGCCGGCCACCGCCTGATCACGGTCTACGACGACCCGATCGAGCTGATCCCGATGCCGGAGATCGACCGCGGAGTCGCGGTGGCCTACTGCGACTCCCCCGGCCCGCTCGAGCCGGCCCCGCAGCCTACGTTCATCGCGGTCTCGCCGACGCCGGCCGACTGGGCACCCGAGCGGGTCGCCTCGTTCTACCGCGAGTACAACCGGCACATGGTGCACGACCTGATGGTGCATGAGGCCATGCCCGGCCACTACCTGCAGCTGCAGCATTCGCGCCGGTTCACCGGCTCGGACACCGCGATCCGGGCGGCGCTGCGGTCGGGGGCGTTCACAGAAGGATGGGCGGTCTACGCCGAACGGGTCATGGCGGAGCAGGGGTACCCGGGCGAGGGCGATCCCCGCGCAGTGCGGATGCAGCAGCTCAAGATGCAGCTGCGGATGACGATCAACGCGATCCTGGACGCCAGGATCCATGCGCACGGCATGACCGAGGCCGAGGCCATGGCGCTGATGGCGGACCGCGGCCACCAGGAGGAGGGCGAGGCGGCGGGCAAGTGGCGCCGGGCCCAGCTCACTTCGGCCCAGCTGTCCACGTACTACGTCGGGTACTGCGAGATCTCCGACCTGGCGGCCGACCTCAAGACAGCCGACCCCGGCCTGACCGACCAGCAGCTGCACGACCGGATGCTGGCGCACGGCTCGCCGCCGGTCCGGCTGCTGCGTACGCTGATCGCGGCGTGAGCGCCCGCCTACCTAGATCGGGTCGCGCCGTCGCGGGACCCGATCTAGGTAGTTAAATCGGTCATTCCACCGACGCGGTCGGCGGTGTCAGGGGCCAGACTTAGTCAAGCTGGGCCGCTCCGGAGGGAACCTCCGGCTGCGGGAACCGTGGTCGGTGCTGAGAGCGGTCCAGCCTTTCGGCTCACCGATCGCGCGTAGAGCATCCGCTCGGCCAGGGACCAGGCCAGCGTGGTGAGCAGGTAGATCCCGGCCGCGAGCGGCGCGAACGCGGCGATGACCACGGTCAGGTACGGCAGGGCCCGGACCAGCAGCCCGGGGCTGCCCGCGGCCCCGGGGGCGGGCGATGTCCCGGTCGCCTGGGCCATCATCAGCCTGCCGAACCGGGCGGACAGCCAGCACAAGCCGGCCAGCAGCACGAACAGGCCGAGGAAGACCGCGCCCTGCGCGCTGGCCGGACCCAAGGGGCCGGCGCCGCTCAGCCAGTGCGCGCCGAGCGGCACGCCGAGCAGGTCGTGGGTGAGCAGCGTGTTCGCGGTCCCGCCGACCGTCGGCGAGCGGAACAGCAGGTACATGACCGACAAGAACGGCCACTGGAGCAGGAGCGGGGCGAAGCCGGCGAACATGCTGGTGCCTTCCCGCTTGTACAGCGCGGCCATCTCGCGCTGCAGCCGCTCGGGCTGCTTGCCATGCCGCTGGCGCAGGGCCAGCAACTGCGGGGCCAGCCGGGCCTGGGCGGCCTGCCCGCGCAGGGCGCGCAGGCTCAGCGGCATGAGCAGGAGCCGGACCGCCATCGTGAACGCGACGATCGCGGCGACGGCGGCCAGGCCGCCGAGGACGGGCGTGAGGACACCGGTCAACCCGGAGACAAGGTGGTACGCGGCGTCCACCGGGACGCCAAAGAGACTCGACATGAGGAAACGGCCTTCCAGCTAGGACGGGATGAGGGCTGGAAGCGGCCGCGGAGTCCGCGGGCTTTTACCGGGAAAGGGCGGCCGCCGGGGCCGCCGATGGTGCTCTGGGCCTGGCCCGGCCCGCCGCGTCGGGATCGCGCTGGCGCAAGAACGCCGCACCCCAGGACTTCTCCCGCAGCGCCGAGGCGCGGCGGATCATCGGGAGCGCGGCGGTCGACCGGGACAGGCTGGCGACCGAGGTGAGCAGGGCCAGCACCGTCGCGAGCATGGCCCCGGCCAGGACGGCAGCCGCCAGCGCGGTCAGGCCCGAGGGGCTGACCGCGAGCTGGGTGAGGTCACGCAGCAGCCCGGCCAGCACTGCCAGCACGCCGCCGGGCACCGTCATCGCCTACCGTCCTAAAGAGAACCTGTCTTCAGGATACGCCGTCAGGTAAGCTCCGCGACGGCGGCTAGCAGGCGATCGACGTCGGCCTGATCGTTGTAGTGCACCAGGCCGGCCCGGACGGCGCCGCCCGAGTCGCGCAGCCCGAGCGCGCCGGCCAGCTCCCAGGCGTAGTTGTCGCCGTTCCAGACGTTGACCTGGCGCGCGGCCAGGTGCTCGGCGACCTGCCGGGGTGTCTGGCCGGCCACGGTGAAGAACGCGGTCGGCGCCCGCCGGGCGGCCCGGCCGTACAGCGTCACGTGCTCCATCGCGTCCAGCCCGTCGAGCAGCCCGGCGAACAGCTGGGTCTCGTACTCCTCGACGGTGGCCATCGAGGCCAGCACCCGCTGCCGCCTGGTAGCGGCGACGAGATCCGGTCCGTGACCGAGCGAGGCGAGGTGCTCCACCGCGGCGACGACCCCGGCCAAGTCGGCGAAGGCGGCGGTGCCGCGCTCGAACCGGCCGGGCACGCCGGCGGGCGCGGGCGCCAGCTTGTCCGGGTGCACGCTGTCCAGCAGGGCCGGGTCGGCGACCACGGTGCCGATGTGCGGGCCCGACCATTTGTAGGCGCTGGTCGCGTAGAAGTCGGCGCCGAGCGCCTTGACGTCCACCGGCACGTGCGGGGTGGCATGCACGCCGTCCACATAAACCAGCGCGCCGACCGCGTGCGCGGCCGCGGCGATAGCGGCCAGGTCCGGCCGGGTGCCAACGACGTTGCTGGCCGCGGTGACCGCCACCAGCTGGGTGTGCTCGGACAGCAGCTCGCCGTACTGCGCGGCGGGTAGTTCGGTGGTCGCCAGGTCGACCTCGGCCCACCGCACCGTGGCACCGCGCCGCGCGGCGGCCTGCACCCAGGGCCTGATGTTGGCGTCGTGGTCGAGCCGGGACACCACGATCTCGTCCCCCCGCTCCCAGCGCCGGGACAGCGCCTCGGCCAGCCGGTAGGTGAGGGTAGTCATGTTCGGGCCGAGGATGATCCCGTCCGGGCTGCCGCCGGTCAGGTCGGCTAGGGCCTGGCGGCATTCGGCCACGATGGAGCCGGACCGGCCGCTGGCCGGGAAGGTGCCCCCAACGTTGCCGATCCCGGCGCGGTAGGCCTCCGCGATCGCGTCGATGACCGCCGCGGGGACCTGGGTGCCCGCGGCACCGTCCAGGTAGGCGAATCCGTCACTCAGTGCCGGGTAGACCGCTCGGACGCGCTTTACATCAAAGGTCACGAGGTACAGACTCTACTCCGGCGCGCCGCCTGGCTCCTGAGCGGTGTCGGCCTGCGCGTACAGTTCCCTGACCCGACGCTCATTAGCAACTCTCCGCTGTTGAATGATTACACTTAGTTGCAAGGCGCACCACTCTAACACCCTGGGCCACTCCGGATCCCGGCTTGACGCAGTCAGCAGGTAATGCCAGGGATCGAGGTCGTCCCACCCGGCAAGCTCAGGCCATAGCTGCGGCATGCCGCCGCGCCACGCGGCCAGGACGAGCCCGGGGTTGGCTGGGCGGTAGTCCTTGCCCAGCGACCTGGCTAGGTCCCAGGCGTGCAGATGCCATTCGGCGCAGGCCGCGCCCGCCATCGCGCCCACGGTGACCTCGATCCCACGGTAACTGTGGTGGGTCAGGTCCCAGGACTGCGGCAGCCGCCGCCCGTAGGACCGCGCCGACTCGGCGAACGCCATGATGTGCTCGGGTCCCGGCGCGTCCGGCAGGGCGGCGAGCTCGGCGGCGTTCTGCCGGGCGAGCTTGCGGGCGAGCGAGTCAGCCGGCGCGTTGGCCGCCATGAGCCGGGCGAGCCTGCTCGCCGGGGCATCGTCGAGGTACTCGTGATAGTCGTCGGCGACACAGCGCAGGTGCCCGGCGAGGTCCACGGCCCGCCAATCGGCGCACGGCGTCGCCGCGAGCCAGTTCGCGTCGCTGAACTGAGCGGCCAGTTCGCAGATCACCATGATCCCGTCGCGGTAGGCGGCCAGGACGCCCGCGCGGGATACCCGGCTCATCTACGCCTGGGACGACTGGTAATGCTGCTGCGCTGCACGGTTCCTCCCCTGCCGACCGCCCGGCAACCGGTTCGCGAAGCCTCCGGGTCAGCCAGCGTGCCAGAGTTGCGGCCCGCGGACAAGCCGTAAGCCGGAAGAAAAATCAGGTGACAACCTTCCAGCCGCCCGGTTAACGTCGCGAGTAATGCCCTCTGTTACCCCTTCGCTGGTCATGCACGCCTTCGCCAGGGTACGGCCAGTCGGGGCGCTGTGGCGTCTACGCGGCTACCTGAAGCCGTACCGCATGCAGATGATCGTGATGTTCGCCGCCGCGCTCGGCGCGGTCACCGCCGAACTCGTCATCCCGCTCCTGACCAAGGTCGTGGTCGACGGCGCGATCGCGCATCACGACAAGCGCCTGCTGATCCCGCTGGCCCTCGCGGCGGTCGGCCTCGGCGCGTCCGAGGGGCTGCTGAACATGATCCGCCGCTGGATCCAGGCCGGCGCGGTCGCGAACATCGAGAAGGCGATCAGGGACGACCTGTACGCCCACCTGCAGCGCCTGCAGGCGTCCTTTCACGACGACTGGCAATCGGGCCAGCTCCTGTCGCGGGCCACGACCGACCTGTCGTCGATCCGCAGGTTCGCCGGCTTCGGCTTGATCTTCCTGGTCACCAACATCATGACGTTCGTCGCGGTGGTCGCGCTGCTGATCAACCTCCACTGGTGGCTGGGCCTGGTCACCGGTGTGGTGTTCGCGCCGGTGCTGCCGGTCTGCCTGCGGTTCGAGAAGCGCTACCGGGTGCTTTCCCGCCGGGTCCAGGACCAGCAGGGCGACCTGGCCACGCTGATCGAGGAGGCGGCCACCGGCGTCCGGGTGCTGAAGGCGCTCGGCCGCGGCCGGCAGGCCGCGGCCAGGCACGACGCCCAGGCCGCGGAGGTCTGCCGGACCCAGATCGAGAAGG
>WNGR01005419.1_pt1 | contig 15691 bp, 16 predicted proteins | sample 5407581 | NCBI WGS metagenome assembly WNGR01 (sample SAMN13153383, study PRJNA577476) | soil metagenome | isolation source: 80 cm soil or saprolite under Garry oak tree replicate 2 | place: USA:California | collected 2016-06-15
TGGGTCGGATTCTTGCCGATGGGATAGTTGGTGGCGTTGATCAATTCGACCGCACGGTTGTGAACCGCTACGAGCGTCGAGTCGACGAGCGTGCGGTGCGCGGGAGTCATATAGGTAATCGCCATGGTTGTCCCTTTTCTGCTATGGCATTGTCGGTTTCCTGTAAGCTTCAACGGTGTTGCCAGTGTAATCGTCACCAGCCTGGTGGTTGACGATTGGTCCTTCTTATCTTAGCAATTCTTTCACGATCGTCAAATTTGCCCCCTCAACCACTTGACAATTTCACCCGGATAAAATATATTTATACCAGGATGATATTATGTCCTGATGTTCTGATGTGCAATCAAGGAGTAGGCGATGCCGACAACACGCACGAGGCGAGACAAGCCAGGCTACCAGCGCAAAACGCGTGCGGTGAGCGAGGAGCGGCAAGAAGAGTTGCGCCGATTTGTTGAGAAGATCCAGAACTTGTAGCCCAGCGCATTTCAGGAAGCTATTTTTGCCGCGGCGCAGACCGGCCAGGGCAAGTATGTTGTGAATGCGGGCCCGGGGAGTGGGAAGACCACGACGGCCATCAAGCTGTCCACATTCTTCCCTGGCCGGGCCATTTATTTTTCTTTCAATAAGAAGATCCAGGTCGATACCAACGACAAGCTGCGCGCGCTGGGGTCGAAGATGTTCGCGCTGACCCTGCACGCCTTTGGCAAATCCTGCATTGAGAAGTACCTTGGCCGCGAGAGTGATGTTGACGATGACAAGTACAGCCGCCTGATCGACGACTTCGTGGGCAAGCGCTTGCCCACGTTCCTGCTGAGCCTGCGCCATGTGGATGACGAGGAGCTGGCTTCCATGCAGTTCGACGCCAGGGTGTGGGCGAAGGACCTGGTTCACTACGTCCAGGTGACGCTTTCGCAGCCGTCGGAGGCGGTGCTGCTGGCGCTCATCGATCAGTTTTCGCTGCACGATATCAACCCCTCGGCGAAAGTGTGGCCGCTGGTGGTGTGGGCCGTGGCCTACGCGCTGGAGGAGGGCCTGGCGGAGTTCCGCCAGTCGGGGAAAATCAGCTTTGACGATATGGTGTGCTACCCCGCGGGCTTGACCGAGGTCCCGGTGCGCCAGTTTGACCATGTGATCATCGACGAGGCGCAGGACTTGAACAAAGCGCAGCTGCGCCTGGTGCAACGGGCGTGCCACCTGGATACGCAGGTATTCGCGGTCGGGGATCCTCGGCAAAGCATTTATGCGTTCACCGGCGCTGATCACGATAGCATCGACAACATCATCCGGGCCTTTGATGCGCAGCTCCTGCCGCTCAGGGTGTGTTATCGCTGTGGCACGGCTATTATTGATCTAGCGAACCAGCTGGGCGGCGAGATTATCCCGGCCCCCGGAGCGCACGCAGGCGAAGTGCAGGTCGTGGAGGCCGGGGAGTACCTGAAGCGGCTTCGGAAGCGTGATGCGGTCATTGCGAGAACGACCGCGGTGCTGGTGCGCGACTGCCTCAAGGTCCTCAAGACTGGCCAGCGTGCCATGGTTTTGGGGAAGAAAATTGGTGACACCATTGCGGTCATCGTGACCCGCATTGAGGAGATGCGGGTAGCGCAGCGCGGGAAACGCCTGCTGCACGACGATTTATCCAACTTCCTGGACCTGCTGGAGGCCTACCGCGTCAAGCAGCGGCAGATTATCGAGGACACGCGCAAGAAAGACGTGGAGCTGGCCATCGATGAACTCAAGGACAAAGTAGAAACGGCGCGTGCCTTTTACACGGCTTACGTCTCCAAATGTGTCGATCCCGGCGAACGCTGTGTGAATGACCCGAAGTGCGAGTTCAGCCGCACTGTCGAAGACTTCAAGCGGTACATCCGGGGCCTGTTCACGGAAGATGAGACAGGCAACATGGTGCAGTTTATGACCGCTCACCGCTCAAAAGGCCTGGAATTCGAGCGCGTCTATATCATCGACACGGATCTGTTTCCCCACCCGCTCGCCAAGAGCGACAAGCAGAAAATCCAGGAAGACAACCTGATGTATGTCGCCATCACGCGGGCCATTCAGCAGTTGACCTTTATCGGCGCACCGTTCTCCTGCTTGCGGCTGCTAGGTGACGAGCTGGAGGACTCCGGTGAGGAGTCCTATGCATCTGGCCTGCATGACCTGGTTGTATTGGACAAAAGAGAACAGGAAAGTGAGATACTGGCGCTGGCCGCCGCCGAACCAGCGCTGGAAGAAGCGACTGCCCCAGCAGCGGACCAGGGAGAGCAGAAACCGGCAAAGCGGGGGCGCGGACGCCCGCGTAAGGGCGGCGCTGACGCAGCGCTGCGCCATGGCTTTGAAGTTACATTCGATCTGCGCACGATTGAGCTGCTTGACGCCGCGACCGACAACCGGAGCGAATATTTAGAGACGCTGGCTTTGGGGTGCCTGGTGCCGCAAGCTGGCGAGGAGCACTTGGCGGTGAGGTTGGAAGCGCGCTGCAACGCATTCCCGGCGATGGTTGCTAAGAAGTTGCGCAAGATCTGGACCACCCTCGGCGTGCGTGCCGCATGGGAGGCAAGTGAAGCGGTTATTCTGTTTGTGGACCCGCAACGAACCTACTATCCGTAATCCATGAGTGGCTGGCGTGCTCAACTAGCTGTTTGGTGAGCAGTTCTATTGAGATACTTGGCAAACCTACCACGAGATGTATCCGGGGGTGGATGCACCACAACCGGAAGTAAAAGAAAGCGAGGAGTGACCAACAATGCAAAACTGGCAAGTCGAAACATCAATGATCTATCTGGCGACTGGCGAGCAAATCAGCGCCGCTGTAAACGGAATATCACCTGAAGATGAGAGCGGCTATGTATTGGTGCATGGTCGCGAGGTGAAAGTCGGCCCGCTGCCGGACACCTGGCGAGCTTTGGGCTATGGGGAGATCGTTTCTATCACCTTGCAGACGAGCAGGGTGTTCAACACTGTTCTACAGCCACAAGAATATGAGCATCATGTAGCCTGGGTAGACATCGGCGAAAGCGATCTTGCTTTAACCAGAGCGCATAATCCGGGTGACATCATAACGAGCGGCGAGAGCACCTCGATCACAGCCGTATATGTGCAAAAAACTGGGCAATGGCGCGAAATGACCGACGAGGAATACGAAAAAGAGCGCCGCGCCTGGGAAGAGGATGGCAAGGATATGCGACAAATTAAGCAGGAATGGCGTGAGTACCGGGAGGAATAACACCATGCCAGAAGAGAAGATCACCTGGGAGCTGCTTCAGCAGTTGGGCCTCTCAATCACACCACATTCTGATGCGAGTCATGGTTGGGGCTATACCTGGCAGAATCGCGACTGGGTAGGGCCATTCACGACACCCAGTGCTGCCCTCCATGCAGCCTTTACTGAGGCGTTACTGGCATTGAAGTTCCGCAGTGCTGCACCATTTACTCAGCAAGCTGGCGAGCTCTGGCGCTTCAACGGTCAAGAAGAGGGATGGACGCGCATCGGTGGAGTTGGTACAGAAGACGATGAAGAGGCAGCAGTACTGGCTAGTGCCTATGCATTCTCTACTGCTCTGGATACCTTGCGAGGCATAGAGACCAGCGAGATCATGATACCAGGACCTCATGAGCGCTGGGAGCAAGCGTTACGGGTTGGATATCAAGCCTCTTCAGACCTGGAAAACAGGCTTGATAGTTGGCAGGATGAACTAGAAATGCATCATGAGCGCGAAGGACGAGCAGAGAATGCTCTCCTGGACGAAGAAGGCGAGTAGGGCATGAGTGAGGAACATCAGTCAGATAAAAGCAAGAATGAAGCGGCTTACCGTCGTGGCTGGCAGCAGGGCGCAACAGAGACAACATTGATTATTCTCCAGCTTGTAGAATTGGGCTACGATCGGCGCAAGATCAAGCAACTTCTGGCTATCTACCAGGATCACTTTGTCAGCGAATGGCGCAATACTGGCGATCTGGAGAAAAGAGAGCCGTTTCCATCGTTCAACATTCAGCGTATCGAGGAGATTGCCGCCAGCCATCGCGGGTATGATTGGCTGTTAGAAAGTGAGTAGCCATCATGACCGGATTAGAAGAGCAATTTGAGGACCTGTACGGGCCCCTGGCTCCATTCAGTGACTTCAAGAAGGGCGAGCACATCACCTACCGGGCTGAAGGCCAAACCCGGACGGGCATAATCGTGTGGGTGGCCACCGCTACGCGCATTGCTGGCCGGGATATCCCAGTGCAGTATATCGTGGAGTGCGACCAGCGCAGCGGCTTTCCTGATAACGTTTGGCAGTCCGGCATCGTTATGGATCCGCAAGAGCATCAGGCAGAAGAGCCCGCCATGGTGAAGTGTCCCTACTGCGGAGGCCTTCACTACCCCAACTTGGTGGAGCTCTGCCCGAACAATCCTCATCGCAAAGGGTAACATGTGGTATCATTTCAATTGTTATTGTCACAATTGAAAACAGGGAAACACCATGATTGATACTGCTGAGCAGACGACAACAGAATGCCTTGCATGTGGAAGCCCGATTATCCAGATTGCTGGCCGCGGTCATCGTAAGCGCCTCTATTGCGACGATCGCTGCCGGCAGCAGGCCCATAGGCAACGAACACAGACGCACGAGCAGGTAACAGCCGAGGCCCGGATCGCAGCGCTGGAAAAGGAGGTCCAGGAACTCAGATCCCGCCTCAACGTCGAGGAACGCTATCGCACCGATACTCAGGTAAGGCACTTCAAGTCCTGGCTCCGTCGTCGGCGACTTCCCCAAGATGCAGATTTCCTCAAGCTCTTCCTCGATGACACCCGCTTGCCTTACCACGCATCGCGATCAATGTATATCGCTCGCCTCAAACAGTATGGCTATACCGCTGAGGATATTGCCATGTTTGAAGAGGCATGGAAGGATATGCTTTTCAATCAATCGTGACAAAATACGTCACGATTAATCATACCTGAAACGCTGCAATTGGCGGAGCTGGGGAGCACTTCGTCGCCACCTGGTGGATGATGGTTCGGAATTGCTGGCGGGGGCTAGTTGGTTTTATCAATGGAGGGCTACATGGACGAGCGAGGGCATCACTTCGAGGAGGGTGCAGACAAGCGCCTGTGCTGTACGCGCTGCCTGCGCGAGTGGCAAGTGCTGCGCCGGTCGCGGCGCTGGTGTCCTGGTGTTCCCTGGTATGTGGCTGGCTGCGCTCCAAGCCACCTCTACACCCTGAGCCAGTTGAAGCGCAAGGGCCTCAAGCCGCGCGATAGGCGCGAGCGGGTCGGCTGTGTTGTCACCGAGTATCACGATGTGGTGTCGCTCTATGATATCGGCCAAGCCCTACCCCGCCACGGCGAAACCGAGCGGCAGCGAGAAGCGCGCTTAGCTGCCTGGCCGCGTATCCAGGCCAAGTACAAGTGTGAGCATTGCGGCTATGTGCCGGAGTCGCTGGCCGACATCAGGTATGAGATGTTCAAGGCAGGCCTCTGCCTCGGTTGCAAGGAGCGCCTGGAATGGCTGAACGAGCAAGCCGCGCTGGACGCGCAGATAGCCGAGGACCGGCGCGGCGTGTGCAGCTGGGCCTATCAGCTCTTGCGGCGCTCCGATTGGGCGCTGATCGATACCGAAACCACCTCGCTGAGCGGCGTGGTGTGCGAGATCGCCGTGGTTGCGGGCGATGGCGCGATTCTCTTTCACAGCCTGGTCAACCCGGAGCGGCCCGTTTCTGAGGAGGCGCGGGACATTCACGGCATCAGCGACGAGGAGCTGGCGGCAGCGCCTATCCTGCCGAAGATCTGGCCCCAGCTCCAAGAGGTGCTGCGTGACCGAGTGATCCTGGTCGCCTACAATGCGGCGTTCGACCAGGCGCGTCTGGCGCAGAGTGCGCGCCACTACCACCTCCAGGACCTCACGCAGGCGTGGGAGTGTGCGATGGAGGCCTACGCTGCCTTTTGCGGCAACTGGTCGGACTACCACGGCAGCTACACCTGGATTCCCTTGGTGGGCAACCACCGCGCGGTGGGTGACGCCCTGGCCGCGCTGGAGCGCGTGCGCGAAATGGCGGCGGCCTATGAGCGTGAGTATGTAGAACAAGAGCAATCGTAACGGGAGATCGGGCCAGGCCTCCGGGTCTACTGCGTTCGGATTGCCTCATTCGCTGGAAAGAAGTTACTCATGGATAGCACGAGTGAGCAGGCTGCGCAGGCAGCACGAGCAAGTCGAGGACCAGACTGGCGGCTCGATGAACCGCTCTCAAAGGGAGAGATAGAGTTGCCTGTAAATATCCCAATCCGCATGTGGATCTTCACCATGAAGCACGTAGCAATGGGCCACCTGGGCTATGAGATTGTTGTGTGGAACCGGACGCGGTTTATTTCGATTGAAATGCAGTGAGGGCCGCTATGATCGACGAACAACCGCGCTGCGGCAATCCGGCCTGTGGCTTGCCGATTGTCGTACTTCAGGGCCACCGGCCACGGCAATATTGCAACGATGCGTGCAGGATGGCCGCGCACCGCGCCCGCATTGTCGGGGAGAACCAGACACGCTACGAAGCGCTGGAGCTTCAGCTGGCCCTGCACGAACGCGAGGTCTGGCGCGAACGATTCGGCGGTCTGCTGTCGGCGTCGTTGGACCTGCTGCGTCAGCTGCGCATCACCTACTCTGAGGCATTGGCCGAGCAGATGGCCGCGGCGCTGCGGGCGGAACGCGACGAGGGCCGCAAGAGCCTGGCGGAGGAGCGCGCCACTCTGATCGATGAGACCATGCTGGCAGGTGAGCAGCTCGATTTCCCGGCCATCGTGACCGAGACATTTGACCTCGCGCCGACGGTGTTCTGCTGGAGCGCGTTTTGCGGTAGCGCCAGCATCGAGCAGTTGCGCCAGGCGCGAGATGTGGCGCACCTCAAGCTGCAGGTGAAGAGTGGCCGGCTGAAACTGGAGAAGCTGGGGAGCAATCGTCACGCGCTTGGCCGATGACGATTCAGAGTGAGGCCGGGCGGAAGCTGTTGGTGATCGTGCCACACCCCAAGGTCTCGCTTCTCGTTAAGCTCATAACCTATTCGGAAAAAGGTAAGCCGTATGTGCCTGTAAAATCGGTTCTTGCAGTCGTCTTTATGTGGCAGGGTATTAATGACAAACGATTGCTTGCTCAGTGGTCTAAATGCATGCTCCCTCGACAAATTTGTATGCAAGTGCTAAAATGCATGCATGAAAACATACGATGATGACTACCGGCTCATTCGAGTCTGGAAGAAGACACACAGGACACTGAAGGTGCTTGCAGCATACTCTCAGGAAAGCCTTGTCGAATTATTGGACCGTCTAGCAGATCAGGAGCGAACAGTGAAGCAATTTGAGTATCGCATGGTTGAACTTCATTATCAAGCGGTTAATTCCCCAGTATTGCAATACGATGAGCCGTCATCGGGAGCAGGCTCATATCAGACCTATAATCTTGATCAACTTGGTGAGCAAGGTTGGGAATTAGTGGCCATCATAGAACGACCTGCAAACAACATAGCTGGTCAACCTAAGCCGACACTTGTGGGTGTATTCAAGCGTGAGAAACGATCAAATGACTGAAGATACCTCCATAGCATTCCAAAATTTACGCACCTGGGAAAGTGCAACAAGGGTTCGCTTCCCTCGCACGAGATTGCCAGCATTCATTACCCCAGGCAGGGATATTTGGCGAAGTGGCCGGGTTACCTGACAAAGTACAAGAAATGGCTTTAACAAAAACCAATGGCCTGCGTCTCAATCGTCACGCGCCTGGTCGATGACGGTTCGGAATATCATCCGGATGAAATGATGGTAGGGGGCTAGTTGGTTTTATTCCCCCTGGGTGTAACTCACACACGGTCGCTGGGATATGTATACTGACAATGGAGAAGGCAAATGGGATTGGCTGACTGGTTCAGCACGTTTTGCACAAACATACGGGTCCAAGACGGTGGTACCATATCCACACGATACAAGGTCATCACTCGGCGGCTCAATACGGGTTTCTGGACAACGACCTCTGACACGGCACATAGTCTCTATGTTGGCTCCTACGGAAGAAACACGGCAACCCGGGGATTCAGCGACCTTGATATGCTCTTCCAATTACCAAATTCACTCTATGAGCAGTACGAATGCCATGCCGGAAATGGGCAGTCCGCACTTCTCCAGGCTGTTAAGAGATCGATTGAGAAGACTTACTCGAAAACAAGTATTAGGGCTGATGGACAAGTAATCCTTGTGCCTTTCATTGATGGGATTACCTTTGAAGTCGTCCCCGCCTTCATCAATACAGACAGGAGCTACACATACCCGGATGCGAACGATGGCGGAAGATGGCGAAAAACTGACCCTAAGCGAGAGATTAGGGCGATTCGCACGAGGAGTGCGGCTTGCAACGGTAACCTTGTCCTTCTTTGCCGGATGATGCGATCGTGGAAACAGAAGTGGGATGTTCCAATTGGTGGATTACTCGTTGATACTCTGGCATACCAGTTTATTGAGAACTATAAATATCGGGACAAGTCGTACCTCTACTACGGCTTCATGTGTCGGGACTTTTTCAAATGGATGGCTAATCAGGATGAGAAACAGCAGTATTGGAAGGCACCTGGGAGTGGTCAGTACGTGTACAAAAAGGAGCTTTTCCAGTACAAGGCCAAGCGATGCTATAACATCTCTCTGGAAGCCATAGCCTATGAGACGGCCGAGCCGAAGCAGGAGTGGTCAGCCAAGCAGAAATGGAGGGAGATCTTTGGAACAGCATTCCCGAACTGATGACACGCCCCAAGCGCGCAGTATTCTTGAGGGCCAATTGAGAGAGTCTTACGGGCGTGTTGTGTACTCCCATAAGACGCATGAAAAATGCGCGGATATACTCCTTTCCAGTCAGGGACGAATCAGAATATTGCAGATTGTATTGTCCGCTATTACTACAGCCGGCTTTATTGGTGTGGTGTTTGGTGCAGGCACGATCAGTGCTGTATTGGGGATAATCGTATCGACCGCCTTGCTGGCGCTAAACTCCTACACCAAGAACTACGACCAGGGAGAGTTGGCGCAGAAACACAAGCAAGCGGCGAATGATCTGTGGATCATCCGTGAGAAGTATTTGTCTCTTCTTGTGGACCTTGCCATGAGAGAGAAACCCCTTGAAGCGTTGCAGAAGCAGCGAGATCAACTAGTCGAGCAACTTCACACGGTTTACAGCGGTGTGCCGAGCACGACATACCAGGCATACAAGAAAGCGCAAGTGGCCCTGCAGAAGCTTGAGGACATGACGTTCATGGATGCAGAGATTGATGCGTTTCTGCCTAAAGAACTGAAAAGAGGCTCAGGTAAGGTGTAAATCACAAAGAGGAACCATTGTCTTCCTCGTATTGACACTCGATAGCTCATCGGCTATGCTTCGCTGTACCTGTGACTCTCAGGACACCCAGCACTGTAAGATGGAAGGGGTTTTTGCCTATGTCAACTCGCGCTTCTGCCTTGCCCGCTCTTGCCAAGCGTGACCTGGAGGCGTGCGTCGATGTGCCCTCTGTTTTTACGCTGTTCCGCAAGCTTCGCTATCCGGTCGAAGATGTGCCTGTTGTTGTGTCGCTCGAGCAAGGCGATCTGCCCGGTGGCCTGCGCGATGGGATTGCAGCACGCTATCCGGTCGCTCAAGTGGGCGGTATGCGCCCCGGCGACCCGCTGGTTTCAGTGACCCTCTTTGAATTGAACGATCAGGTCCGCAAAAGCGAGCTGATTCGTGGCATCGCTCAAGCCTGGACCCGCCGCTTCTTGGGCGAGCATCTGCTGGTCTTCGCGGTCGGGGGCCAGCCCAACCAGGATACCTTTGAGCAATTGGCTTTCGTGAATACGCGCCGCCTGGGTGAAGGGGCACAGGTGCGCATCAAACTGCATAAGCTGCTGATGGAACGGCGCAACCCCACGCGCCACGACATGGATACACTCAACCGCATCGCGCTCCCCCCAGGTGGCCTCTCAGCGGAGCAGCTCTACCAGGCACAGTGCGAGGCCTTCAATGTTGAGCGCCTCACCGATACCTTCTACCGCGAGTACGCCCGGCGCTTCCGGGCGGCGCAGCAGCGCATCAAGCAGGATAACCCGGCCATTGCAGCGTTTTCCGATCCCAGTCGGCTGCATACCTTCACCCAGCGACTCTTTGGCCGGCTGATGTTCCTCTATTTTTTGCAGAAGAAGGGCGCACTCAACGGCGATCGCCAGTTTATCAAAAGCTGGTACGAGGAAGCCGTGCGACAAGAGGAGAATTTCTATCGCTTCGTGCTGGAGCCGCTCTTCTTTGACACACTGAACCGGCCCCGACCTGAGGCGCAGTCGCGCTTTGGCCGGGTGCCCTATCTCAACGGCGGTCTGTTTGCCCCGGACGAAGATGATCATGTCGGCAGCGTTATGCTCGCAGACGTCCTCTTTGATACCCGGCATCCCGAGGGGCTGCTCTACTTCCTGGAGAACCATAACTTCACCATTGAGGAGGATACGCCGCTCGAGGTGGAGGTAGCGCTCGACCCGGAGATGCTGGGTAAGGTGTTTGAAAACCTCTTGGAAGAGGAGGAGCGCGGTCAGAGCGGCACATTCTATACCCCGCGTCCGGTCGTGGCCTTTATGTGTCGCGAGGCGCTGGCTGCCTATCTGACCCGCGAGACATCCATCGTCGGCGAGCCGCTGGGCTGGCTGCTGGACGAGGCGGAAACCGGCGAACCCGTGCGCGATGCACACATCCAGCCGCTTTTGAACACGCACAGCCTGCCACGCACACTGCGCGAGCGGGTGGACCGAGCGCTGGAACAGGTGCGCGTGCTCGATCCCGCCGTAGGTTCTGGTGCCTTTCCACTCGGCATGCTCGCGCTCCTCGTGGGCGTGCGGCGGGCACTCTTCCGCGTGGGTGGCGTCTCGGTAGAGCAGCAGACGCCACTGGTAGAGGGTTGGAAGCGTAATTTTATCCGCGACTGTTTATATGGTGTGGACATCAAGCGCGAGGCCATTGAGATTGCCCGGCTACGGCTCTGGCTCTCGCTGGTGGTGGATGCCGATCCCTTCGAGATGGAGCCGCTGCCCAACCTCGATTTCAAGCTAATGGCAGGCGATTCGCTAATAGAGACAATCAATGGCACGGCAATCTATCCGACGCGCCCAACAGAGAGCAAGGCCAGTCAACTCTCCTTAGTGGAGAGCGAGACCCAGCGGCTGATTCACCGCCTGGGTGAACTGAAGGACGAGTATTTTCAGCCAGCAGGTGACAGGCCCGCCAGTACCATCAAGCAGGAGATTGTGCAGACGGAGCGCGAGGTCGTGCTGGAGGCGTTGCGGGAACGAGTGCAGCAAAGCCAGGAGCGGCTCAACCATCTGAGCACATCGTTGGTAAAGACACTCTCCACGCAGACCAACCGTGCCGAGGTTGAGACGCAGCGTCGCGACATCTTGGTCACCCAGCAGGCGATAGCCGACCTGGAGGCGGGCAAACCCCCACCGCTCTTCCTCTACCGGCTGCAATTTGCCAGCGTCTTTGAGGAGAAGGATGGCTTTGATATCGTTATCGCCAACCCACCTTATGTGCGTCACGAGCGCATACCCCAGGAGACGCTGCGTACGCTGCGGGCGGCCTACCCCGCAGTGCAGCATGGCATGGCCGATCTCTACGTCTATTTCTATGCCCGCGCCCTGGAATTACTCCACGAGGAGGGGACGCTGGCCTTCATCTCCTCTAACAAGTTCTTCCGCGCCGGCTATGGTAGAAGCCTGCGCAACCTTCTGACCGGTCAGACGCAGACACAGATCATTCTGGATTTTGGTGACGCGCCGGTCTTTGATGCTACCGCCTATCCCTGCATCGTGCTCACTACCAAGGGCAGACCTGCACCAGACCACACCTATCGCGGCCTGACGGCAGATAACCACATTGACCTGGAAAAGCTGTACACCATCTTTGATAGCAAGGCCCAGGCGTTGCTCCAGGCGCAGGGCGCACAGCCCCCAGCCAGCAGCAGTGGCGCTTCAACCTTGGTGCAAAAGCTGATGCAGATAGGCACGCCGCTGGGCCGCTATGTCAATGGCAAGATGTATTTTGGCATCAAGACTGGTCTGAATAGGGCATTCATGATCGATCAGGAAACACGGAATCGCCTCATTGCTGAAGATCTACGCAGTGCTGAGATAATCAAGCCGTTATTACGCGGGCGTAATGTGGGACGTTATACCATCCATTCAGTGGGCCAATCGTTGATCTTCACCCGCCGAGGAATTGATATCAAGCAATACCCGGCCATTGAGCGCTACTTGAGCCAGTTTCGAGAAGATTTGCAACCTCGACGACCAGGGCAGGAAGGCCGAGGGCGCAAGTCGGGAAACTATCAATGGTATGAAATTCAAGATTCGGTAGATTATTATGGATCTTTCGAGGTGCCGAAGATTATTTATCCCGACATCGCACCAAGAGCAGAGTTTAGCTATGATAGATCAGATGCCTACCCTGATGCAACCCTTTTTTGTATCCCCACCCATGCGGTTTATCTTACGGCTATGCTCAACTCCAGCCTGCTCGATTTTGTGCTTATGCAAATAGCTTCTGCGATACGTGGAGGTTTCTTTAGGTATAAGAATTTATATATGGAGCAATTGCCCATTGTCGAGCCATCTCTAGAAAATCAGGTACGGCTGGCGGCACTAGTAGACGAGTTGCAGGCGCTGGATGGGCAGGGGCCGGAGGCTGAAAAGCTGGAGCGCGAGGTGGACGCGATTGTCTACCGAATCTATGGCCTCTCCGGGGAGGAGATCACCGAAATCGAGCGCTGGCACGCGGAGCGATGGGCGCAACTGGGTGTTGGCCGACGCGGGCAGCGGATCGTTGTGGATGAGGAGACAGAGGAGGTAGAAGCATGACCTATTTTCCGCCAGATATTATTGACAACGCCACCACGATCTTTGCTGAGGCGCTGGAGCAAACCATTCTCAAAGCTGACCAGCGCCAGCTGGACATTGCCACCGGCTATTTTGCTCCAGAGGTCTGGCGCATTGTCGGCAGCGCCCTTGCCGAACTGCGCGCCTTCCGCCTGCTGCTCGGCGAGCGCCCGGATGTGCCCATGGGCGGCCCGGAGGCCATTGATCTGCGCCGCTACTATCGCGCCAAGATCGCCGATGATCTGGCCCGGCTCACCTTCGACCGCCAGCACGCGCAACTAGTGGACGCACTGCTGGCGTTTCTGGAGCGAGAGGAGGTGCAGGTACGGCTGTTCAGCGGCCCCTTCCTGCACGCCAAGGCGTATATCTTCGACCAGATCAGCTTTGTGGGCTCCGGCAATTTTACCCCTTCCGGGCTAACGCGCAACTCTGAACTGATGTTGACCAGCATGAGCCAAGCGGTCGCCAGGGGGCTGCGTGAGTGGTTCGAGGGCAAGTGGACGCAGAGCGAGGACTACAAACCTGATCTCATCGACACGCTGCGTGCCTCCAAATTTGGCTCCAAGTCCTACACCCCCTTTGAGGTCTTTATGAAGGCGCTCTACGAGTATTTCAAAGAGCGCATCGCGTTGGAGCAGGACCGCGCGGCCACGGTGGACCTGGCGCGCTTCCAGGAAGAAGGCAAAGCCGAGGCGATCCGCTTGCTCGAGAAATGGGGCGGTGTGTTGGTCGCTGATGCTGTGGGCCTGGGGAAGACGTATATCGGCCTCTCCCTGCTGGAGCTATCGCAACCTGATGAAGCTGCTGACCGGGGGTCGGCGCAAGCGCGTGATCTTGATGACCGCGACCCCGGTCAACAACAGCCTCTATGACTTCTATCACCAGCTGCTTCTCCTGGCGCGCGGTGATGAGCGCTTCTACCGCCCGATGGGCATCAGCAGTCTGCGCGCCTACTTCAAAGCTGCGACGGAGGGCGGGCTCGAAATCTTTGACCTACTGGAGGAGACAACCGTGCGCCGCAGCCGCGCCGATATTCGACGCCGCCAGGAAGCTGGCGAGGAGGTGATTGTCAGCGGCAAACCCGTGCACTTCCCAGAGCGTCTATTGGAGCGCATTGATTACGACCTGGACGGCACCTACCAGGGGCTCTATCATGAGATCACCGACGCGCTGGATCGACTTCGCCTGGTCGCCTACAATCTCGCTGCCTATGCTCGCACGAAAACCAAAGCCACCGAGCAAGATGAGCAGCGTAACAACGCCCTGATTGCTCTCATGAAGATGCTCTATCTCAAGCGCCTGGAAAGCTCTGCTGCTGCTTTCGAGGAAAGCATCAGGCGCCAGGTTTCCTATCAGGGCGGTTTTCTCAAGATGCTCCGGGAGGGCAAGCTCCTGGATGCGGCCAGCTACCGCAAGCTCCTGGCGATTGAAGCCGATGAGGAGCGCCCGGAACGTGCCGAAGAGATCATCGGCGCACTCACTCCGGTTTCGCCAGAAGACTACCAGATGCAGCGCATCGAGGAGGGCGTGAGCCATGACCTTACCGTGCTTGAGAGCATCCTTTACATGCTCAAGAAAGCCCGTGAGGGAGAGGCAGGTGAGGACGGTGGCGACGATAAACTGCGCCAGATCAAAACGGCGCTTGCCGGTTCGCTCAAGGGACACAAGGTGCTGATCTTCACCAGCTTCCACGATACCGCCGTCTATCTGTACAGGCAGTTACTCGATGATCGCGCCTGGCAGGAGCAGGCCGGGCAGCCAGTGCTCGGCCTGATCAGCGGGGACACCAGGCCGGAGGAGCGCCGCAGGCTGATCGAACGCTTTGCACCGGTAGCCAATCGCCCGCCGGAGATCCCCGGAGACGAGCCCTGGCAGCCGGAAGGGCCGGAAATTCAGGTGCTCATCAGCACCGATGTGCTCTCTGAGGGGCAGAACCTGCAAGACGCTGGCGTGGTCATCAACTATGATCTGCACTGGAACCCCGTGCGGTTGATCCAGCGCGCCGGACGGGTTGACCGTATCGGTAGCCCCTACGCGCACATCCTACTCTACAATGTCTTTCCAGAGGCGGAATTGGAGAGCCTGCTGCGCGATCTGGAGCGCCAGGCGGAGCTGGTCTCCACCGAGGAGATGAAGTTCCCACTCATCAACTATATCCAACAGATCGGTGAGCGCGTGGTGGCTGAGATTCCTCTGGGCATCCACAGTGGCAAGCACTACGTTGCCCGAGACGCCCGCCCCGGTATCTTCGTGGCCTTCAGCGCAGGCGGTCGGCACTTCTGGCGCTTCTACCCCGATGATAGCAGCGAGCCCGAAAAGAACATTCGCAGCCTCTACACTATGATCGCCTGCACACGCGAGGAGCCGCGGATCGAGCCGGGGACGGTGCCTTACGAGTTGCTGGAACGCGCCACACACGATGTACTGGCACAGGTGCGTGGCGAGCAGGCCCGCAACCGGGTGCGCCCCGCATTGACCGGGATGGCCCAAAAGCTCTATAACTGGCTGAACCGTCCCACCCTCTGGCAGGAGAACGAAGCGCTGGACCCTGACCAGCTCCGGCGCTTCAACGGCGTACTGGAGCAGGTCTCGCTGCGCCCCTTTGAGCGCGATCGCGGCCTGAGAGCACTGGTCAAAGCCTACGAGGGCGGCAGCGACTTCGCCCAGCTGGTGGCTGACCTGGATAGCTTCTTCACGGAAAATGGGCTCTACCAGGAGAGCGACGTGGATATTGTGACGGCAGAAGCCATCAAAGAGGAAGACCTGCGCCTGGTCTGCTACGAGCGGCTTGTA
>WNGR01015310.1_pt1 | contig 15687 bp, 13 predicted proteins | sample 5407581 | NCBI WGS metagenome assembly WNGR01 (sample SAMN13153383, study PRJNA577476) | soil metagenome | isolation source: 80 cm soil or saprolite under Garry oak tree replicate 2 | place: USA:California | collected 2016-06-15
AGCCCAGCATGGTGAAGTTTATGCTGCAAGAGGCGTTCAAGGAGCCTAGCAAAAGCTGAGAAAAAGGAAGAAAGCCATGGCAAAAACATATCAGGCCCCGCTGTTTGTCCGTGTGGGAAATGTGCTGACCACGACCCTGCTGCGTGCGGGCGTCAAGCTAGTAGGACCCGGGAAATACCCCATGTACCTGCTCACGGTGCGTGGGCGCACGAGCGGGCAGCCACATACGATCCCGATCGTGATTCTTGAGCAGAATGGGAAGCGCTATTTAGCCTCCCCGTTTGGAATCGTGAATTGGGTACGCAATCTGCGGGCAGCGGGAGAGGCCATCCTCACGCGTGGGCGTCGTGCTGAAACGGTCACGGCAAGAGAACTGCCCACAGACGAGGCGGCCCTCATTTTGCGAGCAGATATCAAGCGCAACCCCTTCGCTCGCTACTTTGGCGTCACCGCGGACTCTTCCCTTGAGGAGTTCGAGCGTGCGGCGGTCAGCCATCCGCTATTTGTTTTGGAAAAGCAATAGCGCGGGTGCCCGCCCAGGCAGATAGGAGGAAGCATTCTCCGTCTTGAGCATTGAAGTGGAGGCAGAGCATATTCAGACCATTCGGATCATGGCCAACCCGGACAAACTCACACGAGTCTGACGAGAAACAAAGGACAACTCAATGGAAAAAGATGCAGCATTGCCCAATGACTTCCCGACGGACGGGGTGGAACTCCGATGCTTCCTGATGGTCAGCGACTACACTCGCTCGCTGGCGTTCTATCGCGATGTACTGGGAGCGACAGTGATGCGTGAGCTTCCCGGGACCCTCTGCTTTCTGCGTTTTGCCGGGAGCCAGATTCTCCTGTCGGCCCAGGGTAGTTCCATGAAAGACACGCCTGCCGTGATCAATCCGCCGCCTCTGGACCGCACGAGCGTGATCAGCGAACTGAGCATTCGGGTTCCTGACTGCTCGGCTGCCTACGAGGTCCTGCGCTCTCGCGGAGCCGAGTTTCTCACCCCTCCTTTCGAGTGGAGCGACGAGACCCGGGCCTTTTTCCATGACCCTGATGGACATCTCCTCGAGATCAGGGAGGTGCGGGAAGCTTCGTCTCGAAGCGAATAAACATGTGTGCGTGTGTTGAGCACGGGGTGCGGGAGGCGAGACCATCCCAAATCGGAGGAGATTGACCGTGCGGTTTGGCATGGTTTTCTCTTCAGCGCCCGCATTTCGGGTCGCTATCCGTACACCGCCTTGAGGACTGAACACGCGCGCAGTGTCACCCATTTGCTCAACTGGCCCTGCTTGTCAATATCCACCCAGGTTTTGCCATTGGAGGCAGACTGATTCCTCCAGCGTCCTGACGGCTCTTGCAGACGTGCATCTTTCGCAAAGCCCAACTCACACAGGACCGTGACATTCTGGAGGAGGTCGGCGACATAGCCAACGGGGAAACCCAGCTTGAACCAGGACGGGCTTGGCTTCACATTGCCCCAACCAGCCGGGTACGCGGCGGCAGATCGTGCGCAAGCGGGAAGGACGGCGACTACCAGACTGGATCATGCAGGATTCAGAGAGTGGACTGCCCGAACTGCAGCGTTTCGCCAGGGGGCTCGAACGAGATAAAGCAGTTGTGCCAGCTTCAACCGCTCTCGCGAGACTAGGCTCTGGACCCCTCATCTGCCAGAAGCAGACGATGAATCGCTCTGAGTGGTTCCCACACCCCTTGTCGGGTATTTGCCAGCAGGACCACATTGAGATCGTGATCGGGATAGTGACGAATCACCGCGCTCACACCAGCATTGATGCCCTCTTTCTCCACGAACAGGACTTTCCTGCTCCCGTCAACCGCGAACCACACCCCATAGCCGTACATCTGCCTCCACTCCTCCCCTACATGGTGAAGCACCTGAGGAGTAAAAAATGCGCTCACGGATGGGGCAGCGAGCAAAGCGCCTGCTTTCAGCTTGCGCAGTAACTGGTCCAGGTCGCTAGCGGTGACATAGGCGCCACCATCAGGCGAGCCAATGGGCGGATAAGAATAGATATTTTTCTTCCAGGCCACAATGACTCCATGCTCATCACGCAGCGGATCACATCCCTCGGCGGCCTCGTCATTGACCATATCCATGCGGAAGAAATCAGAGTGGAGCATTCCAGCAGGGGCGAAGATCTGCTGACGCACGTAGTCCCGATAGGACAGACCGCAGGCCTTTTCAATGAGCAAGCCCAGCAGCACATAGCCGCAATTGCAGTAGCGACATCCCTGACCAGGCGGAAAATTGGGAGGCTTGTGTGCAAATTGTGGGAGAAAGTCAGCCGTCTCTTTCACCGCATAGTTGGGCCTGGTCTTCCAGACATCGGCGTAGTCTTCCCCGCTCTCTTCTTCAGCATCATCGGCAATCCCTGAAGTATGGGTCAAAAGGTGATAGACATTCACCGTGGGCGCGATGGCCGTCTCCCGCAATCCCAGGAAATCGATGACCGGAGTATCGAAGGCAAAGAATCCCCGCTCAATGAGTTGCAAGGTTGCGATGGCAGTAAAGAGCTTGGTTACTGAAGCTGTATCGAAGCGTGTGGCAAGGGTGTTGGGTATTTTCCAGGAGCGGCTGGCATAGCCATAGGCACCTGCAAACAATTGGGCACTGCCCTGCGTGATCAAGGCAACTCCTGAGAAGGCGTCTCGTTGCGCGCGCTGCTGGAAATATCGCTCGAGTTCATCTGGAACGCTCATGAAAAACCGCTTCCTCCGTTCCGTAAGAAGTCATCGTTCAAATTATATCATAGCGAAAAAAATGCATCGCCCATCGTCTCAATAGTGATGAACTGGATCCGGTTTTTTGCTGAGGGGGCAACAAAACAACAGGAAGACTTCAAAGAATACCTCCAACCTCAGCCGTATTCAAATTGAGGACCAGGTATGCACCTGGTCCTCAATTTTTTCATGTGACCCATCTCCTGTTGACACTACTGAAGTCCTCATCTACATCGATCAGAACTTACGTCTAGCGTTGGGGGTGTCCGCTGTGTACCTCTGCCAATTCGTGGCGGATGTCGCCTTCAGACGTTGCAGTACCCGTTATCGGACGGTTCTCGAGTCGAGATGCAGCCTCACATCGAATATGGTCAGACGCTCAGAGGGTCGGCATGCCCGCATTTACGGGCACTCTTCATCCACCTGAAAGACTCCTCCAAGCAAGCGAATGAGTTGCTTCATGAACCACATACGGCCTCCTTATGAATGAGATGTAAGTAAGGGGTGTGTGCGGGATCTTCCAGATCAGATCACCGTTGTCGCATCTCTTGCTCCTCGTCAAATCGACTGAGGGGATGTGAAGTGGCCTTACACGCGACGACAGAAGCAGGGAAGTACCGAAGCTGGTCCTGTGGGGAAAGTAGAGCATGACTCTTGTTTCTCGTAATTACAGTATATCACATTAAATGCATATAAGTCAAGTATTTTTGAAATTAGATAAATATGAATAGTAAAAAAAGACAAGGCCCCTATGTCTGTAGTGTTCCCATGTACAAGAAGCGGACATTAACTCGGGGTGTACAGTTCCCCTGTTTTTGTAGGGCGAAGGTTTGTCCCATAACCACTTGCCTTTCCGGTTTTGCAGCGGGCAATCAGAATATATCTATAACGAAGTTAATTGCAAAGTGCAAGATATGTAAGGAGTAGTTGTTCATGACACCCAATACGAACAATCCAGCAGGAAACTACGCTTCTGTCAACGGAATCACTCTGTACTATGAGATTCATGGAACTGGCAAGCCTTTGATCATGCTTCACGGTGGCTTTGGGACCTTTGAGATGTTCGCCGCTCTTTCTCCCGCGCTGGCTTCGAAGTACCAGGTCATTGGGGTCGATCTGTATGGACACGGGCGCACCGCCCTCACGGATCGCCCCATCCGTTTTGAGCACATGGCTGACGATATCGCTGGCCTGATAGAGCATCTCGGACTCGACAAAGCCGACCTGCTTGGCTTCTCTCTTGGCGGTGCCGTGGCTCTGCAGACCGCCATTCGCTATCCAGAACGTGTCAACAAACTCGTGGTGATCTCCACCCCTTTCAAACGGACTGGCTGGCATCCCGAAATGCAAACAGGCATGACATCCATCGCCCCGGAGTTCTTTATGAGTACTCCCATCTATGAGGCCTATAGGAGTGTTGCGCCAAAACCAGAAGATTTCCCTCGCCTGGTCGCCAACATGAAGGAAGCCCTGGGTCAGGACTATGATTGGACCGAGCTTGTTTCCGCTTTGAGAACCCCCACGCTGATTATCGCTGGCGATGCTGATGGTCTTCCTCCATCCCATGCGGTAGCGTTTTTCACCCTCTTTGGTGGCGGCTTGAAGGATGCTGGCTGGAATGGTGAACACCTCATCCCATCACAACTCGCCATCTTGCCTGGTGCCACCCATTACAACATTGTGTTCCGAGCTGATCTGCTCCTCCCAGTTCTTTCTCCTTTCCTTGACCAATGAGAACCCGCCTCTCTACGCGGGCTCAAAGCCCGCGTAGAGAGGCGGGTTCTCATTATGGATATGTCATCATTTTACAGACCCTGGCAACCGGCCCGACTTGCTTGACATGTTCTCCGCATTCCTCTACAATCACTCCATCACAAAGGCAATTACCCAAAAACCTCTTCTACAAGAAGGGAACGACAGCCATGGCTACTGTAACAGCCGCCTCCCCCAACTATCGTTGTGAGCTAGGTGAAGGGCTTGTTCAGCGTTGGTCTACTCTAGAGGATGCAGAAAACATCGCTCAACTGTGCGGTCTGGTCTTTCGCGACACAGAGGATGAGCCGCTCAATGTCCGTGCGATGGAAAGTGTGCGCCGGCATATGAGTGGCCATTTTCCGCTGATGGGGCCTGGCGACTACGCGCTGATAGAGGACACGGGCAAACAGGGCAATCCCCTTGTTGCCTGCACCTGCCTTTGGAGACAGGAATGGGAATACGAGGGCATTGCCTTTGGCGTTGGGCAGCCGGAATATGTTGTCACGCACCCGGACTATCGCCATCGCGGGCTCATCCGCGCGCTGTTTGCTATGCTGCATACGCGCAGCGAGGCGGAAGGACACCTTGTGCAGGCGATTACCGGTATTTCTAACTTCTATCGTCAATTTGGCTATGAGTATGCCCTGGAATTGGAAGGGCGCAGAGTCACCTATCTGTCACTCATCCCCAGGGCGCAAGCGTCTACTCCCGATCCATATTCGCTCCGGGTGGCGACCACTGAGGACATTCCTCTGCTGATGGAGCTGTATAATCGCCAGCGTTCAGCGAGCATGGTCTCGGCCATCGCTTCCGAACGCTTCTGGCGCTATCACATTGAAGAGGAGAAGGATCCGACCGTAGGCAAGCAAATGTGCGTGAGAATGATCGTTGACGATGCGGGCGCTGTGCAGGGGTATCTGATGGTAGCAATCAGGCGCTGGAGCGACAGTCTCGATGTCTATGCACTGAACCTTGCGGCTGGTGTCAGCTGGCAAGCGGTGGTGCCACCACTTTTGCGAGCGCTGCAAGCCTATGGCATGCAGATACCGGCGGTTGGGCCTGATGTTCCACCATTCAATCAAATAAGTTTCTGGCTAGGAAGCGCGCATCCTGTCTATGAGGTGCTCGGTGAGGCGCTGGCCCCGTTCTACGAGCCGCCCTATGCCTGGTATGTGCGCGTACCCGATGTGCTGGCATTCCTCCGCCATATTGCTCCGGCCTTAGAGAGACGTATAGCAAACTCAGCGGCAGCAGCCTACACAGGCGACCTCACGCTCGACTTCTATCGCGGCGGCCTGCATATGGTCTTTGACAAGGGGCACATCACGCGCATTGAGCCATGGCGGGCACCAGCCTACAACAACAAGGCACATGCCAGTTGTCCGCCGCTGGTATTTTTGCAACTGCTCTTCGGCTATCGCAGCCTGGATGAACTGCGCTATGCCTTCCCTGACGTGCGGGTAGCGAAAAGCCAGGCAGAAGTGTTACTCAACGCCCTTTTCCCCAAGAAATACTCCTGGGTTCCCGGCTGATGCCGTGCCGTGTATTTGCCCTTATCCCTGGCTGCCCCTCAAACTGACCGTATAGGGTACGGGCGGGGCTTGCCCCCGCCCGGGTAATCCCACACATCCAGCTTTCCGATGACTGGCTTCCCGGCCAGCGCTGTACGGGCCGGGCTTGCCCCCGCCCTGCTAATACCACCCCGCCTTAAATTTTCCCCACCAGCTATACTCAAGTTAGAGACTGCTCAGCCATACGTTCGTCGGCTTTTCTGCGCAAAAGCAAGCACCTCATCCCAACAAGGAAGGAACCGTTCCATGAACCGCGACACACACAGACCCTGTTTCCAACTCACCCACCTCCTCACGTTGCATGGTAAACCTCAACCATTCAAAAATAATACCGCGCAAAATGAGCGGTATTTGCACACTATCTCAAGTTCATCGATTTAAAAACATTGCTTGTTTCACAGTCTTTTTCGGGTAACTCCCCTCCGTTGGTATACTTCCAAATACCTGCTTTCGTGGGTAACACCTCTTAGAACTGCATGCTACACTGAATAGAGATCGGGTACTGTATTGCCTGAGAACCAACCTCCCCGTTGTCTGGCGTTTTTTCCGTTGAAGCGCAGGAAGTTGCGTATTTTAGACTCTGGAGGTGATAACTTGATTCCTGGTTCCTTCGATTATCTGGTAGCGCACAGTGTCAACGAAGCTGTTGCCCTGCTCGATCAACATGGCGGTGACGCCAAAATTCTGGCCGGAGGCCAGAGCCTCATTCCACTCATGCGGTTCCGCATCGCCGGGCCAACCACGCTGATTGACATCAATCGTATTGCTGGCCTGGAGTACATTCAGGAGACGGATGGTACGCTGCACATTGGTGCGCTGACGCGCGAGGTAGAACTCGATAGTTCCAGCCTCATTCGAGACCGCTATCCCATTCTGCTTGATACCTCGTCGGTGGTCGCAGACCCGGTGGTGCGCAACTGGGCCACGGTTGGCGGCAATATCGCGCACGCCGATCCCGCTAACGATCATCCCGCCACCATGCTCGCGCTGGGAGCTAAAGTCGTCGCGCTTGGCCCGGCAGGAGAACGGATCGTGCCTATCGAGGAGTTCTTCACCGATGTCTCATTTGAGACAGCCCTTTCTCCCAATGAGATGCTCGTTGAACTGCGTATTCCTGCCCCGACCGAACGCAGCGGAGGAGCGTATTTCAAACTGGAGCGCAAGGTGGGAGACTATGCCATAGCCGGTGTTGCCGCTTATATCACGCTCGATAGCAGCGGGAATGTCATCTATGCTGGCATCGGCTTGACCAACGTTGGGCCTACGCCCATCAAGGCGCGCGATGCCGAGCAATCGCTGCTGGGTAAACCCCTGGATGACGCCAGTATTCACGCGTCAGCCGATCTTGCCGCCGCTGCCGCGCATCCCACCAGCGATACGCGCGGACCCGCCGAATACAAACGCGACATGGTGCGCACCCTCACGGTTCGCGCGCTGCGTAAAGCGCTTGCCCGTGCTACAGGAGGTGAATAGCATGAGTACCCACCATATTACCGTATCAATTAATGGGACCCCTTACGAAGGTGATGTCGACTCGCGCACACTGCTTGTACACTGGATTCGCGACACCCTGCGTTTGACAGGCACGCATATTGGCTGCGATACAACCTCGTGTGGCGCCTGCACCATCCTGGTCGATGGCAAGGCCACCAAGTCCTGCACCATGTTCGCGGTACAGGCGGATGGTCGTCAGCTTATGACCGTGGAGGGCCTCGAACAAAACGGCAATTTGCATCCGCTTCAGGAGGGCTTCCACGAGAAACACGCGCTGCAGTGCGGATACTGCACGCCTGGAATGATGATGACCGGCCTCGCACTCTTGCAGCGCAATCCCAACCCGAGCGAGCATGAGATTCGTGTCGGCATCTCCGGCAACCTGTGCCGCTGCACCGGCTACGTCAATATCGTCAAAGCAATACGCTACGCCGCCGATAAGATGCAGGCCACTGAAGCGGTTCCGGTGAGCGCCGGGCAAGGAGGTGAATAATGGCGACTCAAGTTCCTTCTCACGCGCTGGGAGAAGCCTACAAGCGCAAAGAGGACGCTCGTTTTATTCGCGGGCAAGGTAATTACGTCGATGATATGCAGTTGCCCGGTATGCTCTATGGCGACATCGTGCGCAGCCCTTACGTCCACGCCCTGATCAAAAACGTCGATATTAGCGAGGCCTTGAAGGTTCCGGGCGTGGTGGCCGTGATTACCGGAAAAGACCTGGACGCAGCCGGGCTTGCCTGGATGCCCACGCTTTCCGCCGATACCGAGGCGGTGCTGGCCCTGGACCGTGTGCATTACCAGATGCAGGAAGTGGCCTTTGTCGTGGCCACCAGCCGCTATGCCGCCGCCGATGGTGTAGCAGCGGTTGACGTAGAGTATGAACCACTGCCGGTCCTGGTGAATGCGAAGAAAGCGCTCGACGCCGATGCGCCTTTGCTGCGCCCCGACAAAAAAGAGAAGCAGCCCACCAACCAGATTTATCACTGGGAAACGGGCGAGCGCGAGGCCACCGATGCCGCTTTCGCCGAGGCACAGGCCAATGGGGTCGTCGTTCAGCAGGAGATGTACATCCCGCGCATTCACCCCGCGCCGATTGAGACCTGCGGCTGCGTGGCCGACTTTCACAAGGCGACGGGTAAGCTGACGGTCTGGATGACTTCGCAGGCTCCACACGTGGTCCGCACACTGTTTGCCATCGTTGCCGGTCTGCCGGAACACCGCATTCGCGTCATCTCGCCGGATATCGGCGGCGGTTTTGGCAACAAGGTACCCATCTATCCCGGCTACGTGTGCGCGGTAGTAGCTTCTCTGACCACCGGCAAGCCCGTGAAATGGATCGAGGACCGCACCGAGAACCTGTGCAGCACCGGCTTTGGGCGCGACTATCACATCAAGGCGGAGGTAGCCGCCGATAAAGATGGAACCGTCCAGGCGCTGCGTGTCTACACGCTGGCCGATCACGGCGCGTTCGACGCGGCGGCCCAGCCCACCAAGTTTCCTGCCGGCCTCTTCCACACGCCTTTGTGGAGGTGGACGCCGTACACACCAACAAAGCCCCAGGCGGCATCGCCTATCGCTGCTCGTTCCGCGTCACCGAGGCCTCGTACCTGATCGAGCGCATTATGGATACGCTGGCGCATGATCTGGGCAAAGACCCGGCGCAGCTGCGCATGCAGAACTTCATCAAGCCCGAAGCCTTCCCCTACCGCTCCGCGCTCAACTGGACCTATGACAGCGGCGACTACGAGGCCGCGCTAAAACTGGCCATGAAGAACGTGGACTACGAGGGGCTGCGGCGCGAGCAGGCGGAGAAGCGCGCGCGCGGAGAGCTGATGGGCATCGGTATCTCCAGTTTCACCGAGATCGTCGGCGCTGGCCCCGGCAAGCACTTCGACATTGCCGGTATCCAGATGTTCGATAGCTGCGAGATTCGTGTGCATCCAACCGGCAAGGCGATTGCGCGCATCGGCGTGCAGACCCAGGGCCAGGGACATGAAACGACTTTCGCCCAAATCATCGGGGCTGAACTGGGCATGTCGCCCGATGATATCGATGTCGAACACGGGGACACCGATACCGCTCCTTATGGTCTTGGCACCTATGCCAGCCGCAGTACGCCCGTAGCTGGCGCGGCCACCGCCATGGCTGCTCGCAAGGTGCGCGACAAAGCGAAGAAGATCGCCGCCTACCTGCTGGAGGTGGGTGAGGAAGACCTCGAATGGGAGCCTGGGCGTTTCTTCGTCAATGGCTCACCGGGCAAGGGCAAGACCATTCAGGAACTGGCGTTCGCTGCCTATACCAACTGCCCGCCCTACCTGGAGCCGGGCTTAGAGGCGGTTAACTACTACGACCCGCCCAACCTGACCTACCCGTTCGGCAGCTACATCTGTATCGTGGATATCGATCGCGGTACCGGGGAGGTTCACATTCGTCGCTTCATGGCGGTGGATGACTGCGGTACCATCATCAACCCGATGATTGTCGAGGGGCAGATTCACGGTGGTTTAACGCAGGGGCTTGCCCCCGCGATGTACGAGGAGCTGTCCTACGACGAGAACGGCAACGTCCTCGGCAGTAACTTCCAGGACTACCTGATTCCCACTTCGATGGAGACGCCGCACTGGGAGACCGACAGAACCGTCACCCCTTCGCCGCATCATCCTATCGGAGCCAAAGGTGTCGGTGAATCGCCCACCGTGGGCGCGCCCCAGGCCATCGTGAACGCGGTTGTCGATGCGCTTGCGCATGTTGGCGTACGCCACATCGATATCCCCGTTACTCCCTGGAAGGTGTGGAATATCCTGAAGGAGAAAGGGCTGACATCGGACTAGCGTAAGGATGCAGGACCACGGGTGTAGGGGCGCAATTTATTGCGCCCAGTGGTGTAGGGACAAGGGGTGGTGAGGCGGAAGGGTGGGGGCCTTGTGCTTGTCCTGGGCGGGGGAAGCGAGCAGGCACGCCGGACAAGCACAAGGCCCCCGCATCCGCCCCACCCCACCCCTTGTCCCTACACCTGTTTGCTTCTATAGCGAAAAACATTGAAGCGTACCCTGCATGGCTGTTTTCTGGGGAATTATCATGACTGAAACACTGCTTGAGCTTGCTTATCGATTGGAGCAGGCTCGTGAACCGTTTGTGCTGGCCACCGTGGTCTGGTGCGAGCGCCCGACTTCTGCGAAACCGGGAGCACAGGCCATTATCCGGCCCGACGGTACCATGACGGGCTGGATCGGCGGCAGCTGCGCGCAGCCTGTCGTCTTGCGCGAGGCGCTGCGCATATTGCGTGAGGGAGATGATCCCTATTTATTGCGTCTTGGCTCGCCAGATACAGGAATAGTGCGCGACCACGTGCGCCTCTTCCCCATGAGCTGCACGAGCGGCGGCATCCTGGATATCTATATGGAACCACATGTACCCCAACCTCAGCTTTTACTCATCGGCGACTCTCCTGTGATTGCAGCGCTTAGTCAACTCGCAGGGGTTGTCGATTTTTCGGTAACGCACCTCACCACTGCCGACCTTAGCCAGGTACAGGTGAACGAGCGCACGTACATCCTGGTTGCCACGCACGGGCAGTATGATGAAGATGCGCTGGAGCAGGCGTTGCGCGGCCCCGCCTCTTATGTTGGCATGGTGGGAAGCCATAAACGGGCTGAGACGTGCCGGAACTATCTACGTTCGTCCGGGTTAACCGAACAGCAGATCGAACGCCTCAAGGCGCCTGCCGGATTGGATGTAGGGGCCGTGACCCCACAAGAAATCGCCGCCAGTATCCTTGCAGAACTGGTGCAGGTGCGGCGTCGGGGCCGGACGCTCGAAGCGCCTCGTGAAGTACCTGAGCAGGAACAGGCGCAAAGCGAAGACCAGGCGCGGAGTTCTGCTACTGCCACCGACCCCGTTTGTGGTATGATGGTTGAAATAGCCACTGCCCGCCATCGAAGTACCCTGCATGGGCAAGACTATTATTTCTGCTGCCCTGCCTGTAAGCGGCTATTTGAACGCAATCCGCAGGAGTACCTGGTACAAAACGAGAGGTGATAAAGACATGGAGTTTTCTGGAACGCAAACCATTGCAGCACCCATCGAAACCGTGTGGGCTTTTTTAATGGATGTGAATAAAGTCGCGGCCTGTGCGCCCGGATTCCAGAGCCTGGAAGTGCTGGGAGATGAACACTGGAAAGCAGTCGTGGCTGTAGGAATCGGTGCCGTCAAAGCCAAATTCACATTGGATGTGACGCGCCCGGAGATGGAAGAGCCGACGCATATGGTCGTCAAAGGGCGAGGAAAAGCGCCCGGAAGTGCCGTTGATATGTTCGGTGACATGGTGCTTACCTCGCTGAACGATGCTGAAACGCGCATGGACTGGAAAGCCACAGTAGTGGTAAGCGGCACCATCGCCAGTGTGGGGGCGCGGCTGCTGCAAGGCACGGCGGAACGGCTGACGGGCCAGTTTTTCACGTGTCTCAAAACAACGTTGCAGACTCCCAATACCGTCAATACGAGCAGTTAGCGTGATGGAATCTGCGGTAGATCGCTGGCAAGCGATAATCGACGCGCGGGCGCAGCAGATGGACGCGGCATACGCGCGTCTTGGGCGTACCAGCGCTGATTTCTGGGACCGCCGGGCGCGTGGTTTTCATCGCTCGACGAAAGATACTATTGCCAATGATCCTCTGTATCGCAAATTGCGCGATATCGTCACACCGGAAACAAGCGTCCTGGACTTTGGCGCAGGCACAGGACGCTTTACCCTTGCGCTCGCACCTCAAGCGAAACACATCACCGCCGTTGAACCGAACGCCAGTATGCTGGATTTGCTCCGGCAGGATGCCCAGGAACAAAAGCTCTCAAACATTTCTTATCGTGAGAATACATGGCAGGATACACCCGGTGATCTCTCGTCCGATATTGTGATATGCAGCCATGTCCTCTATCCCATTAGGGATATCGTGCCATTCCTCTCAAAACTACAAGCCGCGACACGTCGGGCCTGCTACATCTACATGCGCGCAACCCCCATCGATGCCCTGACCGCTCCTTTCTGGAAGCACTTCCATGGCGACGAGCGCTGCATGCCTCCGAGCTACATCCACGTGCTCGACGTCTTGTACGAAATGGATATCTACGCCAATGTAGAAATGGTGCATCTTTCCCCAAGCCTGCGTTACCCCTCGGTAGACGTGGCTGTGTCCGAGATGACGGAGCAACTGATCTTACCCGATGACGAGAAGACACGCGATGAATTGCGCCACCTGTTGACAGGGTGGCTGGTTAAACGGGATGATGTGCTGGTGCCTCCATCGCAAAACATGGTGTGCGCTATTATGTATTGGACGCCTTTTTAGCAAAGATATCAGCAAAGTGGCCTTCATGGAACACGAGATACCTCAGATTTGGAGGTGCTCTGTGAGAAACCAGGCAGTGGTCGTCTTGCCTGATCCCATAATCCCTTCCACAAAAATGAAGCGCGTTTGAATCATAGACACATTACGTTTCTACACTAGCCGGCACAATCGTACAACTGTAGTCCCTGTATGCTACCAGGGAGGAGTGGTTGTTCATTTCCGCCGGGGAAGATACTGCCCGGAAATGGTAGTTGTCGTTCAGCGGGGAAAGGCGGTTGCCCATCTCCACCTGGAGAAGGCGGTGGAGTTACGCTGGCACCGGAAGACCAGAGGTTTGTTGGCACGGTACTACAATGTGAATGCACCCACAGCGTAAGGTCGCTGTTTTGCCCTTCCTGGTTTTCGAGAATCTGCTTTTGAATGGACTCGAGTATTTGAGGCGGGAGATTGTTGAATGAAATGGGAGGCGGCAACAAAAAGAAGCGCACCGTTCCATTGCTTACCAGGGATTGTAGCTGTTGCACCGTTAGTATTGGATCGGTACCTGTAAAGCCGCCCAGCGCCATCACCGGTTTGCCAGTATCGAGAATAATAGGAGCGGCGGTCGCTACATCGAGGGTGGCAACGAGGTAGCGGGTATGGCCCTGCTTCGCCTCCAGGTATTGAATGAGTTTTGCATCGCTCAACCCACTTTCGTTGCTATTCCCAACGCTTCTTGCAAATGGATTATTCGCTCCCGTTGACGACGGACCGGCAAACGGCAGTGTCGGGTTGACGCCCTGCCAGACGGGTAGAGCAGACCAGGTCGTCGGCGCGAACAGGAGCGCCAGCAGGCCCGCCGCGATCGTCACACCGGGATTGGGACGCAGGTGCGGCAGCAGTTGCCCTATTATGAGTGTTGCGGTTACCACTATGGAGAGACTCACAATGATGGGCGTGAGCCATCTACTCCAGGACGAATAGGCTGACAGTAGCCATACTTGTACGAAAGCGGTAATCAACAGCGTCCCTGGAAGCAGCCATCTTCGCCAGTCAATGCGCTGGTAATCCTTCCAGAGCGACACAAGGCCGATGCCCACTAATGCGCAGATAGCGGGTGCAAGCATTGAAAGGTAATAACGGTGATAGAAGTTCGCGACGCTGAAAAAAACATACATGGTTATCAGCCAGGTTCCCCAAAGCGCGAGGGCCTGCTGGTGTCGTTGCAGCGGCAGCCGCACGCGGGTTTGCCAGCCAGCCACCAGCAATCCCAGTATCGCTAGCGGCAGCAGCCAGCTAATTTGTCCGCCCAATTGCGTATTGAAAAGCCGTAAAGGGCCGGTCCCTCCATTTTCACTTGGTGCTACAACGGTAGTTGTGGATGGAGTAGAGGCGTCGCTGTTTCCTCTATGATACCCGGTGAGACGCTCCAGGCCGTTGTAACCGAAGGCCAGGTTGATCTCGGAGTTGGCCTGGCTGGACCCAACGTAAGGCCGCTGAGATGCCGGGGTGAGGTCAACCGCCAGAACCCAGGAGAGCGATACGACGAGCAGCACGAGCGCGGCCAATGCTAGATGCACGATGCGTGTGCGCCAGCGAAGAGGCGCGCCGAGCAGGTACACCAGTCCAAACGCTGGAACCACTAAATAGGCCTGTAGCATCTTGATATTGAACCCCAGACCTACGACCAGCGCCGTGAGCAGGAGCCAGCGCAGGCGGCCTTTTTCGGCGGCGAGGCTCACGCACCAGGTTGCCAGGAGCAGGGTGAGCACTAGCAAGCTATCAGGGGTGTTATTGCGGTTCGTGACCACGCTGATGGGTGTGATGGCCAGCGTCAAGGCCGCGATCAATCCAGCCGCCGGGCCGAAGACGCGCCGCACCAGGATATAGAGCAGCGCGACGGAGAGCACGCCTGCGATTGCCTCCGGCAGCAGTATGCTCAGTCCGCTGAAGCCAAAGACTTTCGCGCTGGCCGCCTGTATCCACAGACCTAAGGGCGGCTTATCTACTGTCACGAAGCCGCCTGGATCGAATGAAACGTACCACAAGTTATGAAAATTCTCCAGCATGCTTTTCACAGCTGCCGCGTAGTAGAGATTGCCATAGCCTTGTTGATCAAGCTGGAAGATATTTACAAAAGCGGATATCAGTAGCACAGCTCCAAGAGCAACTCGCTCCCACAATGAGATGGAGGTGTGGGTTGGGGGTGTTTGTGCGCTATCAGACTCCGGTATATCAGTTATTTCTGTCGCCAAAGTTGGGTGCTCCATCTCTCAAAGGGATTCAGTAAAAGCGTTCAGGTTAGATGCATTATACCCGATGTATGCCATTGTTTATCTTCTGGATTGGTGTTAATTTAGCATAGTAGAGATGCGCGTCATTTTTTTGCGAAAAGATGGACGTTGTAGCATAGGGTCAATATAAAGAGAAGCAAGCATGAATGAAATGTTCATGCTTGCTTTCTCTTTGCGTGATTGGCACAGATCTCAGGCGATGGACCTTTCCAATTTCTCGAAGAACGATTTGAGCGAGTTCTTGGTGATGCCCTGGCCAATGGGGTTGTTAGCGATGGCGATAGGGCCTTCGAGATCGGCTTTCGCATCATAAGTGAGCAGCGCGCCATCTGGTTCGTCGGTGATGGTAATCTGGCTGGTGGCGTTGACAGACCCACCAGTGCCTCTGCGTTTCACTTCCAGGACGAGCAGATTCGGGTCCTGGCGCTGTGCCATATTGATTACAACGCCGTATGGTCCTTTCAGTCCGGGCAAGGGAGTCGTAATATTTGCTTTAATGCGCGTAGCATC
>WNGR01005947.1_pt1 | contig 15684 bp, 22 predicted proteins | sample 5407581 | NCBI WGS metagenome assembly WNGR01 (sample SAMN13153383, study PRJNA577476) | soil metagenome | isolation source: 80 cm soil or saprolite under Garry oak tree replicate 2 | place: USA:California | collected 2016-06-15
TAGCCGGAAACGGCTGGGGCGGAGAATCAGGATCGGGCTGCGCGGTTCGGTCATACGAGATCGGTAGGAGCGCCAGGTCACCACCGCTGGCGGCTTGGAGACCGGCTGCAGCGGCACCGTCGATTGGATTAGCGCTGGTCCTTAGAAGCGAACCATTGCCGCTGATCGGCGGAGCCACGGGATTGGTCAGAAGCTGATCGAATTCTTTGTCCCTGGGTAATTCCGCAGGATTCGGGCTATTTGTTTGAATCGCACTTTGGGGCAGTTTCTGCTTGGTCTGACAGTCGGCATCCGCGCGATCTAGCGCGGGATCGCATTTCGCCAATTGACCTTGTTGAGCTTGCGGGGCTTGCGCTCGCTGGGCGGCCACGAGCTCGCGAATCCGCTCCTGTTCCAACGCAGCCTGCTGGCGGCCTACTTCGGAATCGGGATTTGTCTTGGGCAGCAGATAGCCGTAGCGTTGCAGCAGCCGCGTCGCAGCGGCCCGGAATCGGGCATCATTCGCGAGCCGCGAGAGAATGGCGGAGTCGGTTAGATCCGTATCCTTTATGATCTGCCCGCGATCGGCTGCATCTTTCGCTACCCAGCGCTTCAGCTCGACAAAGAGTCCCGGATTCGCGTTCAAGACCGCAGTGATTTGCGATTCCGAGGCGGCTACCCTGTCCAGATTGTCTTTGGCGAGTTCGGAAGCGGAAATTGCCTGGTTCTCTCTAGGCTGTTGCGCGAAAGCACAAGTAACGAGGAAAAAGGACAACGCGCAAAGACACATCGAAAGGACGGCCGTTCTAAGGTTGCGCCCCTTAGTGACCAGGACAATCATCCAAGAGTCCATCACGACTCACCTTGTCTTATCCGAGAATTGCTACGCATAACATCCAGAATCTCTGCTTCGGCCGCCTTATAGGTCATCGAACGAATCCCATCTGACGCTGAAAAGAGAGTGAACGAATTACCGTCGCTGGCCAGTGCCATGATTTGTATTTCGGGATGCCTCTGCAACATGTCTTCCCGCTCTGACCGACCAAACCGTCGAGAGTCCAGCGAAACAATCAGGAATTCCGGCTTGGTCTCTTCGATCACTCGGGAGATTTCCTCTTCATCGCTAATTTGGGCAACGACCTCGACACCCTCTTCAGTAGCTAGGCTCATAGCTATCACCTCCCGCATCATTCGGGGTTGGTTGGCCATGGCCACGCGAATCACTTGAGCCACAGAAGGCATCTGCCTCCCATGCGCACAATAACGGGCATGTACAGTGAGGGGAAGGACCAAAAAGGGTTCAAAAAGGTACCTAGTTTGATACCTATTGGCGTACCTAAGAAGTACCTATTTGGTACCGAGAAAAGTACCTATCCGGTACCAAGAAAAGTACCAAGGCACAAAGCATCCCTTTTAGAATCACCACAAGCAATCGACTAAAATTGCTCACCGGAAGGGTACCGTGGTACCCAATTTTTGAGCTTCTGGTAAGGTACTGTACTAGAAACAGTACGAGCCAAGACAGATTTGGAAGCAGCCAGCCGGGGGGACCGTCTAATTAGGGAGATCTTCAGCGCGAGCGAGTTGGATGACCTCTGAGCGGTCGTTTGCTCCGATCTTGCGGAGCATTCGATGTATATGGTTCTTCACTGTTTGTTCAGACAGGTTAAGACGGGAGGCAATCTCCTTATTGGTCAGGCCACGAGCAACCATCGAAAGTAATTCCTGCTGGCGCCGCGTCAGCCGGAGGCCCATTTTTCGGACGCAAGAAGTGAATTCCCCTACCCCTGCAAGGGCGTCGAATAAAGCCTTGCAAAATTTGGATGGACAGACCGCTTCACGTCGCGCTACGGCGCGAATTGCAGCTATCAAGTCCGCTGGCGATGCCTCGTGCAGTAAATACCCGCTCACGCCCGTCCGTACAGCTCTGAGGAAGGCACCCTCGTCGGGGTCCATCCCAACCATGAGAACCTGCGCGTTCGGATTCAAATCCCGCATCCGAGTAACACTTTGGCGGTTCAAAGCGTTCACGCTGACCGAATCCAACAAAATCACGTCGCTTTCTGACCTTGCAATACGGAGCGCTATATCTGACAACTCCGCGGATAGTCCTGTGACGAAGATGTCTGGTTTTTGTTGGATGATGCGGATTAATGATTTGCAGAGAAGATGATTTCCTACAAGAAGAAGAACCTTGATCCGAAGGCTCGGATTCACTGGAATCGCACCTCAGCCGCGCTAGAGCTCGCTTGATCTGCCCGTTCATGGCCCAGTGATAACGAGGCTACCAGGGTTCCCAGGGTTGCGAAGTGTAGTCCGAAGAACGGCAGAATGCAAGATTTACTGTATTGAATTTTTGGTTATAACCTATCAACGGAAGGCTTCTCCACACTACCTATGCAAAGAGAATTCGTTTACTTGACTCTCTCCGTGTGGCAGTGGCTGCCACCGATATTTTTGGGTTATGGGATTGGTAATTTCTCCACCTCCGCTAGTCAAAGCGCAACACCAGACTTGAGCTGATCCTTGCGGCTGGTGTATTGAGGCTTCTCCTGTGCGTGAAGCGCACCCCTAAGTGCATCCTTAAGATTCAACCGGATGTCATCGTGCTCGACCTCGTGATGCCGGAGATAAACGGCCCTTTTCGGCCTCGTACACTTCCAGTGTGGCTGTGCGGCAGAAGCGGATGCGCCGCAGGAATTTGCTGGTCCTGGCGTCCGCATCGTTACTGTCTCGCCGCCCCAATACGCGCTTGTATCAGGGCTCACGTTCCCATCATTCTATGACTGAGCACGCCGACGCTGCCTCGAAAGCGGAACCAAGCTCCGCGCCGGGCGTGTTGTGGCTGAAATTCTAGGCGCAGCAGTGCTATAAACAAGTGGTCTAAAAGAACACCCAGCGGAATACCTGAGCCTCTTTTCCTGGAGGGAGTACATGGCCCTGAGACATCGCCCCATGCGGCCGAACGATGTGAGGGAGTGCGTTGAGATCGTGGCCGCTCATCCGGTTATATGTCCGCGATACGGAAGCGCTATCCGGGATCTGCCGCGCGTGTGGCTGGGGCTCCTGGGGCGCGAGGCGTTTCGCGCCGTCGTTTTTGAGGACTCCAGGGACTCGCAAGTTCGAACCATGGGAGTGGGCTGAAGACCCCACCCTTTTTCTGGGTTGGTCCGGAGCTGATCAATCGCATGAACCGCGGCGCTTCTCCGCTGCTGTCAGATAAGCAGCTGCGCCAAGCAAACGCGGACCGTGGGTTGAATCTCGTGACGTGGGAAGGCGCTTTGCACTCGGGGTACTTGAACTGTGTGGAGGCTCATGAGGCCATGTTTGCTGCGTTTGTCGTTCAGCACCGAGGTTTTCTTTTGAAGGAACTTATTGGACATGGTATGACCTTTGAGGCCTTCGTAGGCACAATTCGCAGCGGCGGCATGCTTCTCAGTGCAGCGGGTGGCCGCTATGCCGATTCCCCAGATAAACCCTTGCACGAAGTGTTCGCTGAACCACATGTTGTTGGCCTGACCCGGGAACTGGCACTGGCCCGATTCGGCACCTGGATTGGCTCCCTTTTTGTTTACCAGCCGCCACAGTTCGGTTTCCGCCCAAGCGAGCAGCGCTTGCTGCTGAGCACGTGGTCCAGGCACTCGCGCCGAATCGAACCAATGACGCGCTCGACGTAGGCCCGCTGCCAGGGGGAGCGCGGCGTGGACAGCACTTCGTGGATACCCATGTCTCGCACCTGGTCTCGGAAGGCATCGCCGAAGATAGCATCGCCGTCGCGCAGCAGGTAGCGCGGAAGCTGGTCAAAAGGGAACGCTTCGCGCAGTTGCTGTCCGGTCCACTGCGCGGTGGGGTGGGCGGTCACATTGCAGTGGACAATGCGGCGCCGGTCATGGGCCAACACGAGAAACACATAGAGAACCTGGAAACGAAGGGTCGGTACGGTGAAGAAATCGATGGAGACCAGCTGCTGCAGGTGATTGTCCAGGAAGGTGCGCCAGGTCTGCGACGGCGGCTTGCCGCAGCGTACCATGTATTTGCTGACGCTGCTCTCTCCGATGTCGATGCCGAGCTTGAGCAGTTCCCCGTGGATGCGGGGTGCACCCCAACCGGGATTCTCCCGGCACATCTGGCGGATCAGATCTCGGACCTCGCGCGCAATTACAGGTCGTCCGGGTGGGCCGCGCCGCACCTTCCAGGTCCAGAACAAACGAAAGCCGGCACGATGCCAGGCAATGACCGTTTCTGGCCTGACGATGGCCAGCGCCGAGCGCCAATCGTTCCACAGGCGGGACAGACAGACCCACAACAGGCGGTTCCTGCAGGTCAAATTCGGGCGCTTTCTTGCGGACCGCTGAAGCACGCCGATTTGGTGGCGCAGCGCCAGGTTCTCCAGTTGGAGCGCAGCACGCGCACGGAAGATCGAAGACAGTGTGGCGAGGAGTGTCGTGAGAGAAATGAGCATCGGCGAGAATTATGACAGAAGTATAATTCCCGTCCGCTCAGACATTTCGAGATTTTCGAGAGGCACAGTAGAAAAATCATATTCGGGCCATTCGCCCGATGGATAGGAAATGGCGTGGACGATGTCTTGCACCGCATTTGGGTGTGTTTCATCGCCATGGGGACTCGGAAAGAGTTCATCTGTTGTAGGCGAAAAGAAGAGCCTTTCCCCGAAGGACCGGAACCGATTATTATGTGTCTGGACACTGTCTTGACAGACTGGGCAGCCTAATCTATCCTTATTGTGAAGGTGGGTTTGTGAGGAGGCCCGTATGTCCGTGAGAGCTGTCGCCTTGAAAGAGGAGGGTACGCACCCGCCTTCAGAAGGCGTCCTCGCTCGCTTCGCCGAGGTACGACCTATCCGGTCCTTAAAAGATCTTGAGAAGGTGAAGGAAGAACGGCCGGATATCGTTCTGATGGATTTTCGGATGCCCCACGTCGAGGGGAAAGAAGCGGTCGAAGTGCTTCGCCAATCCCGCCCGGCGCCGGTGCTTGTGCTCTTCGATTCCAAAATGCAACCGGCTATCCTGCTCAAACACTTGAACAGCCTAGGCACACTCAAGGCGACTCGCCATGGTCGGTCGCCGAGTCTCTCTCAGATCGTTCGACTGTTGGGAGTGTCGCAAGAGGTCCTCAGCCGAATCTTGAATGTTTCCGCCCGGACCGCGCATCGTTGGCTCAAGGGAACACGCCCCCGGCGGACTCGAGAACTGGACAGGCTTCTTGAGATTGTCGCCCTGCTTGAACAAACCCTCCCCAACGATGAAGCCATTCGGAGCTACTTGTACCACGCCAACCCCATCCTCCAGGGTGAGAAGCCTATCGACCTGCTGATTCGAGGGGAGTTTGACCGCGTGGCAGCGGATCTACAGGCGGTTCAAGAGGGAGTCTACGTCTAATTGGCCCTTCCCCTGGACCTTCCTCGGTCTTCCCTTTCCGCAGTTGTCTTGCGAGTTGTTCGTGAAGGCTTAGACCCGTTGGCGACAACAGGAAGCTTGAGGGCCGGCGGCCGCTTCAATTCGCCGAGTCAATTCGGCGCGCTCTACACCTCACTTGAGGCAGACACCGCAGCCAAAGAAGTGGCGAGAGGTCTGAGACAGCGAGGGATTGATCCCGACCAATTCCCGGAACGTGCGTGGTGGGTTTACGAGCTGGAAGTGAAGCTACAATCCGTTCTCGATCTCACGGACGTGGAGGTTCTTCAGAAAATTGGAATTTCAGAGAGTTCACTAACCAGTAGCGAAATAAACGCACCGAGGGAGATCGCTGCCGAAGCTAGAGAACAGGGCTACGAGGCGTTGCTGGTCCCGTCCGCCGCCGTTTCCGGCTCCAAAAACTTGGTTATTTTCCTGGATAAGGTGTCGGCGCGCCCGAATGTACTCAGTTCCAAGCCAGTGAGCCTCAGTGAAAAAACTACCTAAACAGCGGGAGAAATCGGCGACGCATTTTGTGCGGGAAACAGACACGTTAGCCGCAAGTGATAGTGATGTATCCTCGTTCTGCCGATCCGCCCTTTGATTTCAGACGTTTCTGCCAATTGCAAAGTGCGTCTTCCATCGCTTCGACGTGTACGCCGAGATGCTTTCTAAAACGCCTGATCGTGTCCTCCACTTCCACGGTAAATTGTCCACTTCGCTTTCCCGTGACCATTTGGAGCGCTCCCGTCCCCGGGCCCGTTCCTTCAGCTAAATAGCAATGTGGCGGCGAGATTTGCATAATTCCGAGGTTACCGACGAGGCAGAGAAAGTCGAATCTGCCGGTCCTACCAAAACGAGCCACGGAGATTTCCTTATATGCGTTATCGAACGCAATTTCAGGAGTTCTTCCCTTTGTAACGGCGCACAGTGCTTCATACGGACTACTGGCAGTCTGCCTCACCCACTCGACGAAGGACCGGATTACTGCCGGCGTGCCAATCGGGCTATCGGGATTGTTGGTTTCGTATTTTCGATGGTTGCCGAACTTCAGGCGTTGAATTTTCTTGCGATTTGCGTGCATCCAGTCCTCAACTGCGCCGGGGCGCCGATAAATGGTTTTCCAGTCCCAACGACCCTTGCCGAATTTCCCATAGAACAGCCGCACCGTATCTCGGATTCGCGGTGATCTTGGGTCCCACCCGAAGTGGGTGAAAAGGAAGGCGAGCCATATTGATTCATCGCGATCACCCGCATTGAAGGCTTCGACGACTGCCCTGAGCGGGTGGAAGTTTTTCCGAGACGGGTCTGTGGAGCCACCGAATTTCTGCATTGAGAAGGCACGGAGCTTCTTTTCTGACTCGAAGAGCTTTTCGGCGAATCGCGCCTGTGATTCTCTCGTACCAAGACCGGGCAGCTTGTGCGATGCGTGGAACTTGGCAATTCGCGTCTTCAGTTCGTCAGCTGAGTTGATGCGCATGGCCTTCGTTTTTCTGCCGGCCCACCCTTTGGTCAGAATTCTAGCCAGTCAGCCTATTTCTCTCAAACCCAAGACCTGAATCGGAGCAGCTCTCCCAGTCCGGATGCACAGACAGCAACCCGGGGAGGAGGTGTGGTGTCGATGCGTTGTCCATATTGCGGCGAGAGGCGATCGGAAGTACTCAAAACGGTTTACCGCGGCCACAATTCGTATCGCCACCGGCGATGCGTTTATTGCGGGTCGCGGTTTAGTACCCAAGAAAGGCCAGTACGCTGGAGCCGTGTCGAGCGAAGGTGGCCTGGGCCGCGCCCGTCGCGGAACGGATGGAAGAAGCACCGAGTTTCTGCGTTGCGTGGAAAGTGCGAGGTGGCATCCTGTGGAGTGGATTTCAAACAGGCTGGCGTTCGACGCCATGTGGACCACATCGTGCCGGCTCGGCTCATCCGACGATTAAGCGCTGGCAATCCAGACCGTCGTGAAAACCTTCAGTGCATCTGTAGGACCTGCCATGGGTACAAGCTCCAGGCCGATCACAAGCTGTGCTTGGGCGATAAGCTAGGCTGCCTGGCGATTCTTCGCACATACAATTTTGATCTTGTGCGAGTCGAGCGGGCGCTGGCTTTATACGGGTTATAGTTTGGCTGAGAAATTAGGGCTCAGATTCAAGCTCGTCCCTGTTCTGGCGAATCGCAATCCACTGCTTCACATCCTCCAGCTCAACCTGCTCCATCCGGGAATTCTCCGGGTGTCGTGCAATTGCGTGGCGCAACTTGGCAGCCAAGTCCTCCAGTTCTCCGAGACTCATCTTGTTTAGGGCAGCCATAGCCCTAAATTCTAATCTGAAAAAGGCACGCTTGTTTCTTCAATCGCGGAAGAACGAAAGGTCTTTATTGTAAATTCTTGCAAGTTGTTGAAGCTCTACGAAATCCACGCGCCTCTCGCCGAGTTCACATTTTGAAATGAACGAATGAGCTTTCCCCAGCCGCTGCGCGACATCGACCTGAGTCAGTCCGGCCTGCTTGCGAGCTTCAATCAATCGGCTGAGAAAATTCTTGTAGGCGTTCTGGTAGGCTTTGTCTCGGGCATTCACCCCCAATGTATATTGAATCGTTGACGAATTCCCCAAAATTGGGAATCATCCCAAATCGCTGGATTAGCCTTTGCACCGAACCTCCAACGGCGGGCTAAGCATCGGAGTGACAAAGGGTTCTGCCGTGGCTGATTGCGAGATTGAGTCTCGGGCACCGATAATCGGGCCACAGGCTGGTAGTACTAAAGTTACTATAGAATCAATAATTGTCATGCAACCTCCCCTCGTCTCAAGTCGTCTATCTCTTCAAGAGGGTACTCGTGCCCTCAAAGCGAGAATCGAACCCCAGTCCCCCGATCTTGCTCAACTCGGTCGATCGCTTGGGCCGACCGATCGATCCCGCCGTGCTGTCTGTCGCACAGGAGATCGCCCAACAAGCGGTTTCCTACGCCGAGAAACTCCTCGGCGATCCCGCCGTCGGTTTGAATCTTTTCGAGGAGGCTGCCGCGGCAGTCTCCCAAGCCGTCAAGAACCGGAAACAGTCTACGCAGCCACCGATCCGAGATCTCCGTGCTTACCTATTGCACAGCTTCAGGCGCCGCATCACACAGGAGAGGCGCAAGCAAGTTTCCTGGAGGAACGAAAGTGAATGGATCGAGGAACGGCATCGAACAACGCATGAAATTACAAGTCTCGAAATGGACCTGCTTGTGGATGAAGTGATGGCCGCGTGGGATAAAGTGACGCAAGAAATCATCTTGCGTCGTCTCGAGGGCTTTTCGTGGGGTGAGATCGGCGAACGCTACGGGATCTCAGCGCACGTCGCACGAATGCGGTATAGCAAAGCTTTGCAACGGGCGCGAAAGATATTTAAAACGCGCGGCATAGGAGGATAAGGGGGCAAATACCTTGCCGTTTCCTAGCAAGAGACGCAAGAAGGCGTTTGATACATTCGAAAGGAAGTTCCTTCGCATTCTAAAACGACATCTGTCGCGCGATTTTCCGAATCCGAAAAGAATTGGCTGTCCCCCGAAGCAGAAACTGGATCTCCTCGGGTCGCAGCCCGCGCGCGTTGAGGAGTGGGTCGTGAAGCACCTCTTGTGTTGCTCGCCTTGCTATGTCACGTACAGCAGGATTCTGCGGAAGCAAAAGATAAGAGGTGCTATCCCTAAGCCTAGGGGTAGAGAGCGAACAGCTGCAGCGGGAGAATAGTGAATATTTTGCAGAGGGCCGATACAATCTCTCCACAGTTTTTGGCCAGTTCAGACCCATAAGGTTCCATCCGACCGCCTCCCGAATAAAATCGCGCAATCCCCGAAAAAATCGGAGACAAATTTCCCCCCAAGCCCCTCTATATAGGTGAAAGCTCGTAATGAATTGTCCGCGCTAGCTCCGACCGGATCCCAGCCCCGCTCGAAAGTTAAGGCACGAACAGTTCGGGTTCTCAATTCGTACTAACGGGGCGGATAGGTGTCCCCGGTGACGATTTGCCAGCCCAGAACCGAGGCACGTTTTCAGTTGGGGGAGGGACGGAGGGATCAAGTATAGAAACATGGGCAACGGGCGGGAAGCGATTAATGTGAGTCGTTGAGACAATTCCCGCTCGTATCATATTTTTGTTTTGCCGACAGGATAGTGGTTGACCGTCCCCGGTTACCAGCTCGGCATGCCAAAGAGGAATCAGACGGGTAAGGCTATCGTCTACGGGATGCCCTGCCGCAAGGATTTTGTTCTATGCGGGACCGTCGACGCAGCGAAAATGAGTGGGATTCCTATCGGTTCTTCAGTCCAGAACAAGTCGATAAGATCTTGTCAGAAGGCGCAAGGCGCGGCCGGATCAGTTCTCATGCAGCAATCGAAAGAATTCTGAAGTTAGAGCCCGGAGTTGAACGAGCGGAACTCTGGCAACGCATACGCCAGCTCAAATTTCCCTCGAACGGTACACCCTACCGCAAGAGCGCCTGGGGCACGGAAGACGATCAGATTCTGTCTCGCGGGTACGAAAAAGGTTGGTCAGGAAAGCAGGAGGCAGTCCGCGAGCTCCTAAGGCGCCATCCTGACTGGCGGCCGCATATAATCTGGAAACGCGCCGCGAAGCTCCGTCTGTCTCACAATATCTCTAAGCGTGGGCAGGACCGTTCTCACTCAGCCTGGTCAGAGCATGACAACCAAACCCTTCTAAACCTCGCTGGCTACAAGAGTCCGCGGGCGATCGCGAGGATGCTGCATCGGTCCGAAGCTGCGGTGCGCTGTCATCTCATGCTTCTTGGCAAGAGCAGCCGTGTTCACTTAGAAGGCTTTTCGCGCCAAGGACTCGCAACGGACTTGCACTTAGGAAAGAACACCGTCCAGCGGTTGATCGTGGAAGGGCTGCTTGAGGTTCGGGATCCGCGCATCACACGAGAATCGCTCGACCGTTTGTATGAGTCCGGCTGTTTACGCCCGGCGCAACTGGGTCAACCGCCGGCATCGGCCTCCATTAGACCAGATAGGAATCGTGAAGGCGGAGTCTCGACGCCCGGCAATCCATCTGCCGCAACCAAACTGTCTACCCCATCAGGGAAAACCTCGCGGGCCCAGCGGGTGTGGGCGGAAACCGCTAATTCGTTAGGTGCGCCCGTCGAGACGATCAAAAGGCTCATTGCAAATCGTGTCTTGAGACTATACGACCCCACGATCACCGAGAAATCTCTCAGAGATTTCTGCCGGCATCACGGTTCGCTAATTAATTATGACTTTCTGAACCGCGAGACCAGAGAATGGCTTCAGAATTCGATGGGTTTCGTTCGGGCCTCGGGCGAATCTGCCTCACGACGCCTCATATCCCTACGCAAGCACGCCCGCATCGTCAGACAGTGCACAAAAGGCCATACGATCCGCGGCAATGCATTCTTCAGTCATATCAGAAAGTGTGAGCCGAAGGTTTCGGAGAGCTCCCAAAACAAGAGCCTGGTGGACCGCCTAGTTTGACAGAGCGCGCCGCGGCCCGCTCCCACTCGCGGAGAGAAGGGTAAGGAAGCGAGTGACTTACAATCCACTCCTTTGTCCAACGTGCGGCAAACGCGTGCGTTCTCACGTGCCACGGGTGACAACGCGCTTGCTCAAGAAGACTGTCAGCCCAACCCGCCTCTCTTGCCTGCGATAAGAAATGCTCCTTACCCCAATTGCAGATTCTCTGCCAAGTGCTCGATCTTGGCTGAGGGGGAGCCTCAGCGGCTGAGGGCCTGTTGAACCTGGAAACTTCGGGGTACTTGCGTCTTAGGTCAGTTAGTACGTGGGAAGGCATGTTGAGATCCACGCTGAACAGCGGACGAAGCCATAGCACGAGGGCCTCCCAACGGACGTACCCTTCAACTGCTGTAGCCACTGCCGAAGAATCGGTCCTGTCGAACAATTCCCATTCCATCGCCAAGCGCCACCATCGCTCGAAGCTGGGAAGCGAAGCCGGGCGCTTTCGATTCCACTCTTTTTCACAGTACTCCCAATATGCCCAAGCTCCTCGGGAGAGAGGATGGCGAACTCCATAGAAGATCAGCGCATCAAGCCAGCCTTGCTGCTTTGCATAGCCGAATCTTTGAGTGTGAACCCATTCGAGCAGGCGAAGGGCTAGGGGTTCGGGGTGTTGCGACCGCGCGCTGCCCCCTAGGAAACCTGGACAGCGCTTTTTGACAGCCGCCAATACCGAGGAAGGTGCGTGGCCCTCCGTCCCACTGACAGCCTCGCTCCAGAGCGCCAGAGCTTGCCAGCGGGGATACTCCTCGTAAGCCCTGCGAAATCTGCTCCACGGGACGCGCAACAGTTGGTTATTTGCCTGGCGTCTGGCGATGGCTTGGACTTTCAATTCAACGCTAGAGAAGCGTGGCGCCTTCATCCCGTTCTTCATACGTGGCACGTAGGCAGTTCCCGAAAAACCGCTCCTGAGAGATCCGGCTGAGCCGAGACTACCGAGAACCAGAGCATGCTTCAAGCGGCACTCCAGTGGAAAAGTTAGCTATGAAATCCCGTCTTGGCGAAATATTTTTGCTCCGCCGGCAAGAGGCTAACCACATGAAGCGCCGGCGGGAGAATCGTGCCGCCGGTCCTAAACAGATCGCTCAACTGACTGAAAGGTAGCGATGAAAGGTCGGATCGGCGAAATTTCTTAGCCCCTCCGCAGACGGATTCGCCTTACACGAGGTTCAGCGCACCGCTCGAAAGGTAGCGATGAAAGGTGGGATTGGTCAAAAAAGTTTTGGGCGAGCGCGCATCTCCCACCCAAAGAACTTTTGGAGCTCTTCGCAATATCCTTATCGCTCTTCACGCCAACGACTTGGCGCCTCGGTGTGAATCCATCCACCATTCCGATCGACTCAGATTTGGAATCGCAAAGGCGCTTCCCGCCATGAACGGCGCAGAGAGATAAGCCTGGCGCTTAAGTGCGAACCGGATTGACCTGGCGTATGTTGCGACCGCATTTCAGAGGTGGAATCTGTGTTCGCGTCGGTCAGAGAACTCGCCAAGGGGCTGCGCGATGCGCAGTACGTGATCGATCCTGTAACTCTTGAGGTCGTCTATCTCGCGGCCCGAATGCGGAAGCCGCTGCTAGTGGAAGGCCCACCGGGATGCGGAAAAACAGAGTTGGCGTATGCGGTCGCAGCCGCGGCAGATACCGTGGTGGAGCGTCTGCAATGCTACGAAGGCATCACCGAAGAGAAAGCCATCGGCAAGTTCGATGAAGCCTTGCAGAAACTCTTCCTTGAGACGCAGAAGGAAGCCCTCGGCCAGGATTGGGATGGAATCCGAAAACAGCTGCACTCTCTCGATTTTTTCGTAGAGGGTCCGCTGTTGCGCGCGCTTCGGCACAACTCAACGCCGTGTGTACTGTTGGTCGATGAGCTCGATAAGGTAGACCACGCATTTGAAGCATTGCTCCTCGAAATGCTGAGCGCGTGGCAGATCACAGTTCCGAAGCTGGGAACAGTCAAGGCTGCAACCATCCCTTTCGTCGTGTTGAGCTCGAACGAGGAGCGGCGCCTAGGCGACCCGTTGCGCCGACGATGTCTGTATCTGCGGTTCGAGTATCCGACGGTCGAACGGGAGATCGAAATTCTAACTACGCGTAGTGCCAATCAAGAAGCACCGTTACTCGGTCAGATGGCGGGCCTGGCACACGCACTTCGCGGCTGGAACATGGAAGAGATCGCGCCAGAACAGAGAGATGTTCTTTTGCCGCTGCTGGCAAAGACAGAGGGAGACCGAGGGAGACTTCTGCTCCGCGAGGGTTTCGAGGGTCTGATCGTGGATTCCAAGATCTACAGAGAAAAGTTGGATCCGGCGAGGATTGCAGCTTGCGCCGCAGCTTGAAAATCCGATTGACGGCCGCGCTTTCGAGAGCGCTTGTTTTCTCGATCGTGGTCACTGCGCCTGCAGTGCGTGCTGCTGAACCGGCAGGCGAGCGCGAATTCTCAGCCCGGTGTGCGGCCTTTTACGCATCGTCTTACCAAATCCCCGTAGAACTGGTGGACGCCATCATCCAGGTGGAGTCGGCTTGGAATCCTCGTGCAGTTTCGGCCAAGGGTGCGGCGGGATTGATGCAGCTCATGCCCGCGACTGCAATCCGATTCGGCGTGCGAAACCGATTCGACATCGAAGAAAACATTCGGGGTGGAGTTGCCTACCTAGCTTGGTTGATCCAATTGTTCAATGGTGACCTACGGCTAGCCGTCGCGGCCTATCAAGTGGGTGAATCTCAGATCCTTTCGCGGGGACTAGCATACTCCTCTCCGGAGGTTTTTCAGTACGTCAGCCGAGTGGCGCAACTGTATCGCGCGAGGCGCCAGGAGACTGCGCTGAGGATCGCTGTACCCACTAATGTAACGGCACGATGGAGTGAACGATGAGAGTGTTCGGCAGGCTTTTGCTCTTGTGTTTTGTTTGGGGGACTCCTGGCGCGTTTGGGCAGGTGACCAAAGTGGAACCACAGATCGTTACCGAGACCAGTTTGGAAGGAAAAGTTGCAGTGGTCGAAGTGGCGCCAAGATTTGTCACTACAGTTCGTTTGCCAGAACCTGTCAACTCTGTGGTCGTTGGAGACCCGTCCCAATTCCAGGCGGAGCACTCGGAGCGGGAGCCAAGACTCATCTTCGTCAAGGCAATATCCACGAAGCCAGCAGAGACGAACCTGTTGATCTCAATGACGAATGGACACCAGGTCAGTTTGTTGCTGGTCAATCGGGGAGAAAGCCCGTCGGGAAACCGAAACCGCGTGGATTTCTTAGTCAGGTATGAGGCAGCGGGTAGATTCTTCGTTGCACCCACCGGTTTTCCTTTCGCACTCATCGGAGAAACCGTTCCTCTAGCCCAAACTCCGCAGGTCTCAACGGATGCGTCGGGGAAGCCTTACAAACTCGGAACGGGCCCAAGCCTAGCGTCCTTCCCCGCAGCAGATCCTCCGGCAACACAGGCACCACACGCTGATGTCCAGAATGAGGGCCTCGATAAGCTTCTCGAACAGCAAGAAAACGCACCGTTGCCGGTGCTTTACGGAGAGCACATCACTGAAGAATCCCTCTCGGGAGATCGGGTGCGCGCGGGCGTCAGCCGTGTGATCGACGGCGGGCAACAAGTAGTTGTTCTGTTCTCAGTTGTGAATCCGACTAAGCACGCGATTTTGTTGATGCCACCACAAGTTCAACTTGGCGGAAGAACGACTTCAGGGAAAGTGATACGGCACAAGAAGTGGTCAACAGCCGAGCAATTACCGGTCGGGGATTTTCGGTTGAGCAAACGCCGCATTGGTCCCGGAGAGCGCGCGGATGGCGTCGTGCTGTTTGAGCGTCCGCCCTACAAGCAATCGAATGAGACGCTTCTGTTGCAAGTGGCCGAATCGGGGGCCGTGGACCGCCCCGCTTTAGCCCCTATTGGATTCGGAATCAGCACTGCCCTGGAGGACAGAAATGGCAGAGGAAAATGAGAAGCAACCCAGTGTAGTAGATCAGGGTGCCTTAGAAGAAACGCAGGCCGAGGAGTCAGATGTTTCAACTCGGCCAGGCTGGCGTGAAATCTTTCGTCAAGCGTTTGATAAGGCGAGACGGGAACAGCAGCCTGCGAGCCGGCGGGAGCTAGGGCGCGACAAGAGTCGTTCTCTTTTCCTGCTTGCAGGAGCAGCAATTGCTTTGCTTCTGCTATTTCTCGGCGTGTTTTCGTCCTCGAACACGAAGAAGGCTACGAGTGGAAGACCACCGGGTGCGCCGGATTTGGGACGCAGAGTGACTCCGGGACAGCAACGCAATGGAGAAGCGGGATCGGTGACCCCTCTTCTGAGTGCACAAGGGGGTCAGCCGGATGTTGCGGCCGACCAGGATGTAACTCCGGAAGAGGTGGGCAGAACGGCGCGGCCTAGTCAGTCGGTTCCTGCATCGCAGCCTGCAACCAGCACAAATCCGAGCACTGCGGGACCCTATGCTCTAGGGAGAATCAACTTCTCCGATACTGTGCCACCCCAGGAAGCGATCGCGCCAACCGGCTCATCAATGCGAACAGGGTCAGACGATTTGCGTAAACCTTCATTGGTCTTCGTCCGGAATATTCAAAGTAATGCGGTAAGTCCCAACACGACGCTAACTTCGGGCGCAATGCAAGAAAGCCCGATCGCTGTGAACCTGCCCGCGGGAACGCGCCTAGTCGCTCGGCTCCAATCGGTTGTGAACAGCGCAATCAAAACGCCTGTTGTGGCGGCCATCGAGTACAACTACGAAAGAGACGGGGAAATCGTCGTCCCTGCAGGGGCCCAAGTACTCGGC
>WNGR01005678.1_pt1 | contig 15682 bp, 14 predicted proteins | sample 5407581 | NCBI WGS metagenome assembly WNGR01 (sample SAMN13153383, study PRJNA577476) | soil metagenome | isolation source: 80 cm soil or saprolite under Garry oak tree replicate 2 | place: USA:California | collected 2016-06-15
CGGCCAGGGCACAACGGCGTGCCGTCACAACCATGGAGTTAGCTCAAGATGCAAGAACAGGCAGCATGACCGGCGTAACTGACGAGAAGTCGACCAGCCCGGAAGAGATTCGCGACGACCTCGTCGACCGAGCCGCCAAACTCGATCCCGACTACGCGGACCTGATCCGGCTCTACTACCGCTACCTGCCGCCAGAGGAAGTGATCGACGACCAACCCGCCGATCTGGTCGGCGCGGTGCGGTCCAACTTTCTCCTGGCGCGACGCCGGATCGCCGGTCGACCCGCGGTCAGGGTGATCAATCCGACCTCGCGCGAGGACGGCTGGGAGCGACCGACGAGTGTCGTTCAGGTCGTTACGGACGATATGCCCTATTTGGTCGACTCGGTGGTGTCCGAGCTGACCAGGGGCGGTATCGGAGTGCAGCGGGTGGTGCACCCGATCGTGGTGGTGCGGCGGTCGATCGACGGGGACCTGTTGCAGGTGCTGCCGACCACCGATCCGGAGAACCCGCCGTCGGACAGCCTGGTCGAGTCGTGGATGTCGATCGAGGTCGACCTGATCACCGACCCGGTGCGGGCGCGGGAGCTGGAATCGCGGCTGGTGGCCGTCCTGCACGACGTGCGTGAAGTGGTCGAGGACACGCCGTTGTGCCCTGGCCGACCGGTTGGAGTCAGAGCCGCCGCCACTGCCCGACCAGGAGGTCGCCGAGGGCGCCAAGCTGCTGCGCTGGCTGGCCGAGCACCACTTCACGTTCCTGGGCTACCGGCAGTACGAGCTGGTCGAGGATCCGGAAGCGGCCGGCGTGCCGGCACTGCGCGCGATGCTGGCCAGCGGGCTCGGCGTGCTGCGCCAGGACAGCCTGGCCGCCCGCGGGCTGACCTCGGGGCCGGACACGGCCTCCCACGCGCTGGCGCCGCAACTGCTGGTGCTCACCGAGGCCAGCGCGCCATCCACCGTGCACCGCTCCGCTTTTCCTTACTACGTCGGCGTGAAGACGTTCGACAGGATCGGCAACGTCACCGGTGAGCACCGCTTCCTCGGCGTGCTGACCAGTGCCGCGCTGTACGAGGACGTGCTGGACATCCCGGTGATCGAGCGCCGGGTGCGCGAGGTGATCCACCGCGCCGGCTTCCCGCTGGAGTCCTACTCCGGCCAGAAGATGCTCGAAGTGATCCAGAACTACCCCCGGCCAGAACTGTTCTCCACCGACGCCCAGTCGCTCTACGAGACGACCACCGGCGTGCTCGCGCTGGCCGACCGGCGGCGGCTGCGGCTGTTCCTGCGCCGCGACCCCTACCACCGCTTCTTCTCCTGCCTGGTCTACCTACCGCGCGACCGCTACACCACGACCACCCGCCTCGCCATGCAGGAGGTGCTGCTGGCCGAACTCGGCGGCATCAACCTGGAGTACAGCGCGCGGGTCGGCGAGACCGAGATCGCACGAGTGCACTTCATGGTGCACACAGATCCGGCCAGCCAGGCCGATCCGGACTCCGCCGCGATCCAGCAGCAGTTGGCCGACGCGGTGCGCAGCTGGGACGACCTGATGGTGGAGGCCGTGCTGGCCGAGTGGCGGGCCCGGCACCAGGCGGGAAGCCATCCGACCACCTCGGAGACCGCGTCCGAGCAGGGGCAGCGGTTCGCGAAGTCGTTTCCCGAGGCGTACAAGGAAGACTTCTCCGCCGAGGAAGGCCTGACCGATCTGCGGCGCCTGCAGACCCTGCCGTCCGACGGCGACCTGGACACGTCGTTCTACCTGCCGGAGGACGCCGAGCCGGGGGAGCGGCGGTTCAAGCTGTACCTGGCCGGTTCCCGCGTGACGCTGACCCAGGTGTTGCCGGTGTTGCAGCGGATGGGCGTCGAGGTGGTCGACGAGCGGCCCTACGAGGTGCGCCGCGACGACGGCACCCAGTGCTGGATCTTCGACTTCGGCCTGCGCATCGACCCGGCGATCCTCGCCGAGCTCAGCACCGACCTGGACCGCGCGCGGATCCGCTTCCAGGAGGCGTTCGCGGCCGCCTGGCAGGGCAACGCCGAGGTCGACGGCTTCAACGAACTGGTCCTGCGCGCCGGCCTCGGCTGGCGCCAGGCGATGGTGCTGCGCGCCTACGCCAAGTACCTGCGCCAGGCCAACCAGCCCTACAGCCAGGACTACATCGAGAACGCCGTGCTCGGCCACACCGACGTGGCCACCGCGCTGGTCCGGCTGTTCGAGACCCGGTTCAACCCGGTCATCGCGGCGGACGACCGGATCGCCAGCGCCGAGTCGCTCACCGCCGGGATCACCGAGCTGATCGACGAGGTCACCAGCCTCGACTCGGACCGCATCCTGCGCAGCCTGCTCACGCTGATCAACGCGACCCTGCGCATGAACTACTTCGTCCGGGACGCGGCCGGTCAGCCGATGTCGTACCTCACGGTGAAACTGGACCCGCGTGAGGTGCCGGACCTGCCGGCACCCCGGCCCCGGTTCGAGATCTTCGTGTACTCGCCCCGATTCGAGGGTGTGACTTCCGCACCGAGGTGCTGGGCCTGGTGAAGGCGCAGGCGGTGAAGAACGCGGTGATCGTGCCGGTCGGCGCGAAGGGCGGCTTCGTGCTCAAACGCCCGCCCACGCCCACCGGTGACCCGGCCCTGGACCGCGAGGCGCTGCTGGCCGAGGGCATCGCGTGCTACCGCCTGTTCATCAGCGGCATGCTCGACCTGACCGACAACCTGGACGCCGGCACCGTGGTCCCCGCCAAGGACGTGGTCCGCTACGACGGCGACGACACGTACCTGGTGGTGGCGGCCGACAAGGGCACCGCCACCTTCTCCGACATCGCCAACGAGGTGGCCGGCGAGTACGGCTTCTGGCTGGGTGACGCGTTCGCGTCCGGTGGCTCCGCGGGCTACGACCACAAGGCCATGGGCATCACCGCGAAGGGCGCGTGGGAGGCGGTCGAGCGGCATTTCCGCGAGCTGGGCGTGAACGCCCAGACGCAGGACTTCACCGTGGCGGGTGTCGGCGACATGTCCGGGGACGTGTTCGGCAACGGCATGCTGCTGTCGCAGCACATCCGGCTGGTGGCCGCGTTCGACCACCGGCACATCTTCGTCGATCCCGACCCGGACCCGGCCACGTCGTTCGCCCAGCGGCGCAGGATGTTCGACCTGCCCCGTTCGTCGTGGGACGACTACGACCGGGCGCTGATCAGCGAGGGCGGTGGGGTGTGGCCGCGCACCGCGAAGTCCGTGCCGGTCAGCGCGGCGGCGCGCAAGGCGCTGGGCCTGGACGACACGGTGACCAAGTGCTCGCCTGCCGACCTGATGCGGGCCATCCTGCTGGCACCGGTGGACCTGTTGTGGAACGGCGGCATCGGCACCTACGTGAAGGCCGCCACGGAGAGCCACGCCGAGGTCGGCGACAAGGCGAACGACGCGATCCGGGTGGACGGCGGCGAACTGCGCGCCAGGGTGGTCGGCGAGGGCGGCAACCTCGGCCTCACCCAGCGCGGCCGGATCGAGTTCGCCAGGGCGGGCGGCAAGGTCAACACCGACGCGCTGGACAACTCGGCGGGCGTCGACTGCTCCGACCACGAGGTCAACATCAAGGTCCTGCTGGACCACCTGGTGGCCGAGGGCCGGCTGGATCGCCTGCGGCGCAACGAATTGCTGGTCGACATGACCGATCAGGTGGCCGAGCTGGTGCTCGCCGACAACTACGACCAGAACGCGGTGCTGGGCGTCAGCAGGGCGCATGCCGCGTCGATGCTGACCGTGCACGCCCGGCTGGTCGCCGATCTGGAAGAGCACAACGGGCTGGACCGCAAGCTGGAGGCGCTGCCCGACCCGGTCGGTTTCCGCGCGCTGGACAAGGCGAACGAGGGCCTGACGTCACCGGAGCTGGCCACGCTGCTCGCGCACGTGAAGCTGACGCTGAAACAGGAGGTCCTGGCCAGCGACCTGCCCGACCTGGACGCGTTCTCCCGCCGGCTGCCCGAGTATTTCCCCAGCCAGCTGCGGGACCGGTTCGGTGACCGGATCGGCATGCACCCGCTGCGCCGGGAGATCACCACGACCATGCTGGTCAACGAGGTCGTGGACGGCGGCGGCATCTCCTACGCGTTCCGGCTCATGGAAGAGATGAGCGCGAACGCGACGGACGCCGTGCGGGCGTTCGTGGTCGCCAATGGCGTGTTCGACCTGCGGTCGCTGTCCGAGCGGATCCGCGCGCTGGACAACGTGGTACCGAACGACGTGGCCGACGGGATGGTGTTGGAGGCGCGGCGATTGCTGGATCGCACGTCCCGCTGGCTGTTGTCCAACCGGCCGCAGCCGCTCGCGGTGGGCGCCGAGCTGTCCCGGTTCGCAGTGCCGGTGCAAGAACTCGCCGGCCGGGTGCTGACCCTGTTGCGCGGCCGGGAACGCGAGTACGTGGTCGAGGAAACCGAGCGGCTGGTCGCCAAGGGCGTGCCGGCGGACCTGGCCGGCCGGGTGGCGGCGCTGTTGAACACGTACGGCCTGCTGGACGTGATCGACATCGCGGAACTGGCCGAACGCGAGGGCGTAACGGCCGGTGTCGAACGCAGCCACCAGGAAACGGCGGAGCTGTACTTCGCGCTGTCCGAACACCTGGACATCGACCGCATGCTCAGCTCGGTGAGCGCGTTGGAGCGCGGCAACCGGTGGCACGCGCTGGCCCGGCTCGCGCTGCGCGACGACCTGTACTCGTCGCTGCGCGCGATCACCGTGGACGTGTTGCGGCACAGCGATCTCGGCGACAGCGCGGACGACAAGATCGCCAGGTGGGAGGAGACCAACGCGTCCCGGCTGGAACGGGCACGGACGTCGCTGGCCGAGATCCGCAGGGCCAACCGACTGGACCTGCCCACCCTGTCGGTGGCGGCACGGCAGGTACGCGCGATGGCCCGATAACCGGGATATACGCCGACCGACCGGTATGGCAGTGTGCGCCGCATGGGGATCAGATCGAAATGGCGCGCCGGCCACATGAAGGACCCGGTCTCCGGCGTGTTCCGGGTGTCCGACTGGTACGACGCGCATCCGAACGGCAGCCCGTCGGCCATCCGGCTCACCGGGGTGATCATCGCGGACGGGCTGGCGCCGACACCCACGGAGGCGCCTGCCGATCACCACGGCAAGTGGGTCGGCAACAACGAACTGCCGGTCACCGTCGACCGCACCGATCCGAGCAACTTCCGGATCGAGTGGGACCAGGTGCTCAAGCAGGACTGGCGCGCCACCGCGCAACAGCGCGCCCTCGACGAGGCGACCAAACTGGCCGGCGGCGTCGCCGCGACCGACGTACCGGTCGGCGGTTTCTCGTCGCCCGGCGCCCCGCCCGTCGGGCTGTCCCCGACGATCCAGCGGGCCCTGCAGGCGGCCGGCATCGATCCCAGCATCATGAATTCGGCGAACAGCACGGTGCACATCGAGACGAGCATGGCGACGCCGGACGAGGCGCGGGCCATGATGGCGTCCTTCTTCGGCGGCCAGCCCGGTCAGTTCACGGGGGCCGGCCAGTCCGTGGCCACCACCGGCGTGGTGCGGGACGTGCACGACGTCGTCCCACAGACGCCGCTGCCGCCGGGGACCAGTCAGGCCGACCTCACGCTGGACGTGCGCCGGCCGGACGGCAGCACCTATCCGGCCACGACCAGGATCGGCTTCCGCAACCCGGCCCGGCGGGCCGCGATCACCACCATCGGCACGACACTGCCGCTGCTGATCGACCCGAACGACCCCAGTCGGCTGAGTATCGACGTCGGGCGCATGAACCTGCCATGACCGACTGCCCTCCCCGACGTTGTAGTGTCGTTCGACCAGGCGGGGCACGTGGCGTTGGAGGGTCTGTTGGGTGTGTTCGTGGCGGAGATACGTCCACGCTGGTCGGACATGGACGTGTTCGGGCACGTCAACCATGCGAACACGGTGACCCTGCTCGAGGAGGCCAGGGTCGACCTCCTGTTCGGCGAGGGCAGCCGGCACGGCGCGGCGAGCATGTCGGAGGGCATGGTGGTGGCCCGGCTGGTGGTGGACTACCACACACCGCTGATCGTGGACGGCTCCTGCGTCCGGGTGGAGATCGCGGTGCGCGAGCTACGGGCCGCGTCGTTCACCCTCGACTACATCATCCACAGTGGACGACGCGAGTCGGATGCCGTTGTCGCCACGGCGGAAACACTGCTCGTGCCCTACGACCGGGAGGCCGCCCGGCCACGCAGGCTCACCGACGCGGAGCGGGATTTCCTGGCCGGCTACCGGGCGGGTGTACGCAGTGCCTGAGCTGCCCGAGCTGTATGTGCCCGACGAGGCCGACCGCGACGATCTCGGCGCCTTCGTGGCCAGGTCGATCCGGCTGGACCAGCAGGCCGTGGTGCGCCTGCGTGGCCGGGCCGAGGATCTGGTGGACGCGTGGGTCGCCACGCCGTTCGACGTGCTGGCCACCCGGACCGTGCGCGGCCGGGTGCGGCCGACGGACGTGACCGTGTCCGGCAACGAGTTGCTCGCCGCACTCGCGGTCGTCGGCGGCGAACGGCTGGACCCAGGCCCACCGCGCGATCTGTTGTGGCGGGCGGCATTGCCCCCGCCGGGCGGCTGGCTGGTGGTCGACGAACTGCCGATGCGGATCGTCGCCGACCTGGCCGACCGTGGTGTCGAGGTGGCACGGCAGAACCCCGGCCCGCGCGGCAGCGCGCCCGCGTCGTTGCTGGACCAGAACGTGCTCACCGTCAGCGGCGCCGGACTGGACGTGAAGGTCCCGATGCGGTGCCTGTTCGCCTTGTCCGGCATGGGTTTCCTGGACAACGACGACAACGGCACGGTACGCGTCACCGCAACCGACGCCTGGCTACGCCTGGACGCCCGCTACGGCGCCGTGATCCGCCGCCGCCACGCCCTACTGCCCCTGCTGGTCTGATCTAGACCATCAGCACCGCCGTGTCCTGTGGCAGCTGGTTGTCCACCAAAGGCGCGCTGGACAGCAGGATCTCGCCATTCGGCAACGGCACCAGTGCGCCGCTCGTGTTGAGCGCACAGATCAGCCCACCGCCCTTGCGGCGGAACGCGAAACAGCCCGACGGCGCGCCGTACCACTCCAACTCGTCGCCCTGGAACGCCGGGTGCGACTGGCGTAACTCGATCGCGTGCCGGTACAGCGACAGCATCGAGTCGGGATCCTCAAGCTGGGCCTCGACCGTGAGGCCGGCCCATTCGAACGGTGTTGGCAGCCAACTGTCCTGATTGCCGGTGAAGCCGTACGGCGGCGCGGCGCCCTCCCACGGCAGCGGCACCCGGCAGCCATCCCTACCGCGATCGGTGTGGCCGGATCGTTCCCACACCGGGTCGCGTAACGCCCAGTCCGGCAGTTCCAGGTCCGGTAAGCCGAGTTCCTCACCGTTGTAGAGGAAGACACCGCCCGGCAGCGCGAACTGGACCAGCGCCATTGCCCTGGCCCGGCGCGCGCCCAGTGGGCCGTCGCCGTAGCGGCTGACGTGGCGCACCACGTCGTGGTTGGACAGCGCCCACGACGCGGGCGCGCCGACCTGGGCCACGCTGGCCAACGACCGGTCGATGGCCACGCGCATCAGGTCCGCGTCGAACTCGGCGTCCACCAGCCGGGTGTCGAAACCGAGGTGCAGCTCGTCGTGACGTAGGTAGCGGGCGAAACGCTGGTCGTCGTCGACCGCGAGGTCGCCGATCGCGATCCGGCCCGGGTACTCGTCCAGCATCCGGCGGATCATCCGGTGCACGTCGTGCACGCCGTCGTTGTCGAACCTCGGGTCGTTCGGCTGTGCCACCGCCACGCCGGGCCGCCGCGCCAGCCGTGGGTCGATGTCGGGCAGGGCAGCGGGTTTGGCCATGCCGTGCGCCAGGACGATCCGGAACCCGGCCACCCCGCGATCCAGCCAGAATCGCATCGTCCGCTCGAAGTCGACGGCCACGTCCGGATTGGCCCAGTTCAGGTCGGGCTGCTCCGGCGACATCAGGTGCAGGTACCACTGGCCGTCGGCGACCCGGGTCCATGCCGGCCCGCCGGACACTGCCGGCCAGTTGTTCGGCGGTTCCGAGCCGTCGTAGCCACGGCCGTCCCGGAACACGTACCGGTGGCGCTGCGGGCTGCCCGGACCGGCGGCCAGTGCCGTGCCGAACCACGGGTGCCGGTCGCTGGTGTGGTTGGGCACCAGGTCGATGCCGACGCGGATGCGGTGCGCGCCGGCTTCCTCGACCAACCGGTCGAAACCGTTCAGGTCACCGAACAACGGGTCGACACCGCGCGGATCCGCGATGTCGTAGCCCATCGCGGCCATGGGGGACGGGTAGAACGGCGTCAGCCAGATCGTGTCCACACCAAGGAGTTCGAGGTAGCCGAGGCGGGACCGGACACCGTCCAGATCACCTGTCCCATCGGCGTTGCCATCGGCGAATGACCGGACGTACACCTGGTAGAACACAGCGTCACGCCACCAGGTCGACTCCGCGGCTCTCTCCGTCTGGAGGTCGGCTGATCGTCGCACGAGGAGTCATCCTGCCATCCGGCGTAGCCCGCGTGGCGCCATATGCAAGATCAAGCTGAGACGGGTGGTGGTAAGACTCACATCCAGGAGTTGACCATGCTCTGCGCGGCCATCTCCAGGTACTCCCAGAGCTGCGTCCGGTACGGCTCGGGCACCCGCGCCTCGTCCACCGCGATCCGCATGCAGCGCAGCCAGGCGTCCCGCTCGATCGGGCCGATCGTGAACGGCGCGTGCCGCATCCGCAGCCGGGGGTGTCCTCGCTGGTCGGAGTACGTGCGCGGACCGCCCCAATACTGCATCAGGAACAGCGTCAGGCGTTCGGTCGCGCCGGTCAGGTCCGGCTGCTCCGGGTAGAGCGGCAACAGGATCTCGTCCTTGGCGACCTCGGCGTAGAACCGGGTCACGACGCGGCGGAAGGTCTCCTCACCGCCCACGGCTTGATAGAAGGTCTCCGGGGTGGCCACCTGTCCATCTTCACCCACCGAGCCGGGTACATGCCGTCCGGGGCGTCAGTCCTCGGTGGCACCGGTGGCCAGCGGTGGCGTGATGCCGGCTTCGTCGAACACGGCCATGATCCGGCGGCGCAGTTCGCGTTGCGTGGCCCACTGTCGGGCCGGGCGGACCTTCACGGTCAGCCGGAGGGTGATGTTCTCCGTCGTCATGCCCTGCACGCCCAGCACCTTGGGCGGCTCCAGCACGTCGTCCGCGATGGGTGCCTCGCCGGTCGCCACACCGGCCACCTCTTCGAGCAGGTGCAGCGCCCGGTTCACGTCGGTTGCGTAGCCCAGCGGCACGTCCACCACCGCGACCGCGAACCCCTGGCTGGAGTTGCCGACCCGCTGCACCTCGCCGTTGCGCACGTACCAGACCGTCCCAGCGTAGTCCCGGACCGTCGTCACGCGCAGCCCGACCGACTCGACGGTGCCGGTCGCCTGGCCGAAGTCGACCACGTCGCCGACGCCGTACTGGTCCTCAAGCAACATGAAGATGCCGGACAGGAAGTCTTTCACCAGGTTCTGCGCCCCGAAGCCCACGGCCACGCCGATCACCCCGGCCGACGCGATGATCGGCGTCAGGTTGAACCCGAGGTCGCCAAGGACCAGCACCCCGGCGATGCCCCACACGACGAACGACGTGATCGACTGCAACACCGAGCCGATCGTCCGCGCCCGCTGCGAGCGCCGGTCGGACACCAGCGACGCCAACGTCTGCGGTGCCCGTTCCCGCAACGGCCGCAGCAGCGCGGGAATCCGGCCCTGGCTGGTGGTCAGCCGCCGGATCATCCGGTGCAGCAGCAGTCGGGCGAGTATCGCGACCACCAGGATGCCCACGATGTGCAGCGGCTTGGCCACCAGCCAGCCGGCCGACCCGGCCAGCCATCCGTTGTGCGTGACGTTCCAGACCTGGCCGCACCAGGTGGTCGCGTCGTTCGCGCAGAGCGGCTTCGCGTCGCTCAAGAATCCGTCGAACACGGCGCCGACCATAACGGCTGACCACGGGTGATCAAGCCCTGCCTGGGCGTATCGCGTGGGGTGGGCGCACAATGTGTCCAGGCCTATGAGACACGTCACGGTATGGGCGTGCATTTCCAGGGTGATCTGTGGTCGACTATGCGCATACCCGGTGGAGGTGGTCGAGTGCCCGACCGACAACCAGTCCCCATCGGCGCGGCCGCGAGGCAGGCGCCGGGGGGCGTGGCGTGCCGAGAGCCGGTGACGGTGATCTCCGCACCGAGTTCGGTCGAGGCCGATCCGGCCTGTCATGACTACGTACACAGTCATGACTACATACCAAGGCAGACCACCTGGGGTCGCCGTCGAGTCCTTCTACTCAACGCGACATTCGAACCGTTGACCGCCCTGCCACTGCGCAGGGCGGTTGTGTTGGTGGTCTGTGGCAAGGCCGAGGTGTTGCACGGCGACTCGGACGGCCTCGTCCTGCACTCGGCCAGCCTGGCGGTGCAGGTGCCGTCGGTGATCAAGCTGAGCAACTACGTCCGGGTGCCCTACCGGGCCCGGGTGCCGTTGACCAGGGCCGGCCTCATGTATCGGGATCGCTACCGGTGCGCGTACTGCGGCGGCCGGGCCGACACCATCGATCACGTGGTGCCACGCAGCCGGGGCGGCGCGCACTCGTGGCAGAACTGCGTCGCCAGTTGCGCCAAGTGCAACCATCGCAAGGCCGACCGCCTGCTGTCCGAACTCGGCTGGCGGCTGCACAGGGCGCCCAGTGCGCCGCACGGCCCGAACTGGCGCTTACTCGCCGGCGTTGCCGAGGCCGACCCGCTGTGGCTGCCCTATCTGGGCGAGCCCGCGGCCTGACCCGGCCGGTCAGCAAGTAACCCGGGTGCCCGCGGCCGCCGTCACGCGCGTGCCGTCCAGCGCGGTGACCCTCGTACCGTCCAAAGCGGTCACCCTGGTGCCGTCGAGCGCGGTGACCCTCGTGCCGGCCAAAGCCGTGACCCGGGTGCCATCCAGCGCCGTGACGCGGGTGCCCAAGGCGGTGACCCTGGTGCCGTCCAGCGCGGTGACCCTCGTGCCGAGTGCGGTAACCCTTGTTCCATCGAGCGCTGTTACCCGAGTACCGTCCAGCGCCGTCACACGAGTGCCATCCTGAGCCGTGACTCGAGTGCCGGCCAGGGCGGTGACCCTGGTGCCGAGGCAGGTCACGCGGGTACCCATACGAGTCACGCGGGTACCCATACGGGCAGTAACCCTGGTACCTTCGCGCGCCACGGTCACCCGGGTGCCGAGGCAGGTCACCCTCGTGCCGGCTGCTGCGGTGACTCGCGTTCCGTGACGCTGCGCACGGTCAACGTCATCCGAAAGTGTGGCAGGGCTCACTCGGCTGGCAGCAGGGGTCGTGTGCATCGTGTGCGCTCCTTGACATAGATACCGCGTATGCGTGTTTGATGGGCCTTCGCAAGAGCCGTACAGGTGAAAAGCTACGAGCAACGGTGTCTCCAGACAAGCCGCCAATTCGGTCGCCAGATGCGGCCATCCGGATCGGGGGCATTCGGACCAGCGATTGCTCTCACCGAGTGATGTCGGTGAATGGTTTCAGTCACCGGGTCGCAGTGCTCGCACGCGTCGGTAGAGTTGGCCACCGTTCGCGCCGGAACCGTCACAGTCGGCCATTTCGCCTGCTGAGCGGGTCGTATCGGACGAACCACCGCGGTAGTCGCCGATGAGCGTTGCGGGGAGGGGTTGCGTCGATGGCCGGTTTACCGGCACAGGCGGGATCGACCACCGAGCACATACCGACCACCAGTATCGGAACCGGGCCGTTTCGCTTGCTCATCTTGGCGGGCTTTGCCTCGCTGACCGGCGACGGTGTCCGGATCGCGGCGTTGCCGTTGTTCGCCGCGATCAGCACGCACAGCCCGCTCGCGGTCTCCGCCGTCGCCGTGGCCGAGGTGCTGCCCTGGCTGCTGGTCGCGCTGCCGGCCGGCACGCTGGTGGACCGGTGCTCGCCGCGCCGCGTGGTGCTGGCGGCCCACGCCGGCCGGGCCATTGTCGTCGGCGCCCTCGCGGTCGCGGTGCTCACCCACCACGCCGGTGTGCCGGCGCTGATCGTCGCCGCGTTCCTGATCACCAGCGGTGAGACGTTCGCCGACTCGGCCTACCAGTCGCTGCTGGTCGAACTGGCCGGCCGGGACCGGCTGGACCGCGCGAACAGCTGGTACGTCTCCGCCGAGACGCTCGGCCTCGACCTGGGTGGACCGCTGCTGGCCGCGGCCCTGTTCGTCTGGTCGCCCGCTGCCTGTTTCGGGTTGAACGCGGCCCTGTTCGTGGTCTCCGCGGTGTGCGTCGCGATGCTGCCTGAGGTGGCCGTCGCGCCCGCGATCCCGGCCCCCCGCGACGGCATGCGCGCCGGGTCGCCGCCGCTGCGCCGGCAGCTCATGGAGGGCGCCCGGTTCCTGTTGCGCGACCGCGCGCTGCGCGTGCTGATCATGGCCGTCGTCGTCGCCGCGCTCGCGGCAAGTGCCGCCAACGCGATCATCTCGCTGTACGCGATCGAGACACTGGCCGTGCGCACGGCTCTGGTGCCGACGTTGTGGGCGGTGCAGGCCATCGGCACGCTCGGCGCTGCCTGGCTGATTCCCCGGCTGGCCAGCAGGTTCGGCGAGGGCCGGATGATGGTCGCCGCGCTTGGTCTGCTGGGTCTGGCGTTCCTGGTGGTCGGCGCGGTCCCGGTGGCCGGCGCGGTGTGGGCGGCGTACCTGGTGGTCGGCGTCGGGGCAGGCGGCTGGAACGTGCTGTCCGCCACCCGTCGCCAACGGCTCACGCCCGGCGCGATGATGGGCCGGGTGACCAGCGCCTACCGGATGCTCGCGTGGGGCCTCATGCCGCTGGGCGCGGCACTGGCCGGGCCGCTGGCCAAGGGCACGTCGTTGGCCACCGTGTTCGTCGCGGTGGGCGCGCTGGTCACGGTGGTGGCGATCACGCTGGCACGGCCACTGGTCCGTACCGGTGGCCGGTGCGTGACCGGGTAGTGGATCAGCTACCGTACTGCGCGTGAGCGTTGTGCAAACGGTGCTGATCTACGTGGCGATACCGGCGGTGGTGTACGGCGTCGTCGCGTTGCTGACGCTGTGGCCGCAGTCCGCGCGCGGTCCCCGTTACCGCTCCGGTCAGGCGTGGACCTACGACCCGGTGTGGTGGAGCGCCAACGGCGTCGTGGACGACGGCCGCGCCAACCGGTCGACCGTCGCCGTCCCCGAGGACACGTCCGTGCGCACGGCTCGTGGAGGTGCCCGTGGCAACTGGTGAGCACAACGGTCCAGCGACCGTCGCCCGACCCGACGAGGACATCGCCTACGGCCCCGGTGCCGCCGTGATGCCGGCCGGCCGGTTGTCCATCGCCCGCACGATCAAGCCGCTGCCGTCGACCGTCCCGTTCACCCCGGTGCAGCTCGCCCGGCTGGACGAGACGATCACCCTGGCCAGCCGCGCCACCGGCCTGGATTTCAGCATCTACCTCGGCGAGCTCGGCCCGGACACCCGCGCACGGGCCGAGGCGCTGCACGCGTCCATCGGCCTGCCGGCCGCGTCGGACGCGGTGCTGATCGCCGTGTCGCCGGGCCAGCGTGCGCTCGAGATCGTCACCGGCGACGAGGCCTACCGCAGGCTACCCGACCGCGCGTGCAAGCTCGCCGTGATGGCCATGGTCGCGTCGTTCAAGGAGAGCGACCTGATCGGCGGTCTGATCAGCGCGCTGCGGATGCTGACCGAGCAGGCCGGCTCGCCGCCCCAGCACGTCCACCCGGCGCACTGACCGGGTCGGGCTACAGCACGCCGACCCGGTGCAGTTCTTGGGTTAGCTGGTACCAGGAGTTGGTCACCAGGTCCGCGCCGATCTGGGTCGCGGTGTCGCCCAGCACCCGCCCGGCCGGACCGGCGCTGTAGATCACCACGGGAGTCTCGCGGTCGAACGTGCGTACCGTGCGGATCAGTTCCAGGCCCGCGTTGGGCACCGGCTTGCCGGCCTCGACTCGCTCCATATCGGACACGATCACCTGGTAGCGCTGGCCGGTCAGCTTCTGCACCGCCTCGCGGGTGCTGCGTGCCGTGTCCACCACGATGCCCCGGCGCTCCAACTGGTCCAGCTGCAGGGCGTTGTGCGACGGGTTGTCGTCCACCCACAGCACGCCGGCCGGTTTCGGTCGCGTGTCCGGCCGGGCCGCGGTCCAGCCGGGCAGGTCCTCGCCGGTTGATTCCGCTGACGGGACAACGCTCAACTCGGCCGGGACGCCGTCATCCGGTTCGGGCTCCGGCAGTTCCAGGCGTTCCCACGGCGCCTTCACCAGGTCCGCCGGGAGCGGTGGCCGATCCGGTGACGGCACGTCGACATCGGCCGGTTCGGTCTCGTTCGCCGGCTCCGCGGGGAGTGCGGCGGCGCCGCTGGTCACCGGGACCGGCGCGGTGATCCGGTTCGGGCTGGCGGCGATCCGCAGCGGAACGCCCTGGCGCAGCGCGTCGACATCCTTGCGCAGCGCGGTGACCTGATCGTGCAGATCGGCCATCATGTCCACCTGCTGGCGGTGCAACTCGCTGACGGACACCTCCTGGCCGGCGATCCTGATCGTGAAGTCCCGCCGTTCCGTCGACCGGATGACCCTGGTCAACGGCCCACGGAACAGTACGAGCACGGCGAGGACGATCAACGGCCACAGCAGGCTGGCGATCGCGGAGATCGTTTGCGACACGACCGAGAACTTTAGCCCTCCGTACGCGTCGCGGTGAGTCCCAACGCACACCGCGACACGCACGGATTGATCACGACCGGTCGAATTCCTGCGCGGCCAGCGCCCGCACGATCCCGGCCCGCCCCTCGGACACCAGTCGCCGCAACGCCGGCGGCCGGTCCTCGGCCAGCCAGTCGTTGGCCGCAGCCACCGTGCCCGGCGCGACCGCCCACGCCGGGAACAGCCCGAGCACGGTCGGCTGGGCGCGCTCGCTGGACCGCCGCTCCCACACCCCGGCCACGTCCGCGAAGTACTTGGCCACGTAGCCGGACAGCAGCTTCTTCTGCGCCGGGTGCGAGAAGCCGGCGATGATCGCGTCGCTCACGGCGTTGGGCAGGTCGTCGTCGAACACCGCGCGCCGCCACGCCTCCGCCTTGGCACCTTCGGTCGGCCGCAGCGCCCTGGCCCACTCGGCGTGCCGGCGGCCGGCCGCGGTCGCGTCGCGGGCCAGCTCCGCGTCGATGTCGGGTTCGTCGGCGCTGCCGTGCGCGGTCAGCGCGCGCAGCAGCCGCCAGCGCAGGTCGGCGTCCACGGTCAGCCCCGGCAGCGGCGCGGTGCCCGCCAGCCAGCCGCGCAGCACCGCCTGGATGTCCTTGTCCAACACGCAGCCGCACAACGCGTTCACGTAGGCCAGCTGGTGATCCGACCCCGGCGCCGCGCCACGGGCCAGCCCCAGCACCCGCTGGCTGAAGTCGCGCCACCCGGCCGGCGCCCACGCGCCGTCCGCGTAGGAGCCCAGCGCGGTCTGCGCCTGCAACAGCAGCCGCTGCACCACGCCCACCTCGGACTCGCTGCCGACCCCGCGCAGCACCAAGTGCACGAAGTCGCGCGCCTTCAGCTCGGCCTCACGGGTCATCTCCCACGCCGCCGACCAGCACAGCGTGCGTGGCAGCGGTTCCGCGATGTCCTCGATG
>WNGR01012421.1_pt1 | contig 15678 bp, 13 predicted proteins | sample 5407581 | NCBI WGS metagenome assembly WNGR01 (sample SAMN13153383, study PRJNA577476) | soil metagenome | isolation source: 80 cm soil or saprolite under Garry oak tree replicate 2 | place: USA:California | collected 2016-06-15
CCCGTCTAGGGTACGGGCTGGGCTTGCCCCTGCCCTGGTCTTATCAGCAATCATGATCATGTGTCGTAGTAGGGTACGGGCCGGGCTTGCCCCTGCCCTGGAATCCTGAATCGGCTGGAAGCGGTTTGGGTCGGGCGCAAGCGCCTTAAGACAATCTACTGCCCTGAGCGCGCCTTGCTATACTGATCCGTCAACTCGGTCTTCGTGCGCTGGTAGAGTTCGCGGCCCTGTGAAAGTGCGTCGGTCGCGCGGGCGCGAATTTCTCCGGTCAGGCCAGCCGAGCGGTTGCGCAGCGTGACACCCTGCTCGCTAAGCTGGGCGCGGGTATCCTCGCCTGCCTGCGGGGCCATGAGCAGCCCGATAGCCACGCCCAATCCCAATCCTACAAGTAAACCAAAGAGGAACTTCATAGATTACCTCACTCCTTCTCTGAAATATTCATCTGGTACTCCCCAAAGGAGTACCATGCCCATTATACGAAAAATTGTCCCCAGGGTTGTTTCTCGGTACGTTGAATTCCGCTGCATAAAAATGACCGGAACGCTATCCGGCCAGCCCACCGACATACACAAACAACCTTGACCAGTCACCTCACAGGTTCGTTGACCACCTGCTCTACCGTATCAAGCAGGTGCTGCAGCTCAAAGGGTTTTTGAATCAAGCGCACCCCTTGATAATAGTCGGGATCACTCGCGATGAGCTTGCTGACTTCTTCGGCCTCAAGCACTGCCGCCGTGTAGACGATGACAGGTATTTCGGCGGTGACGGTATCATCCTTCAACTGCCTCAATATGTCTTTGCCAGAGATGTTCCCTAACTTCAAGTCAAGAATCAGCAAATCAGGGAGCGTGGCTTTCATGGTAGTGAAAGCGTCATTCCCATCTTGCAGAATGGAGACCTGGTACTGTTCGTCCTCCAGGACTCGACGCATCAGGTGAAGTAACTCACTTTTGTCGTCAACAATCAATATCTGTTTTGTCACAAACTCTCGGCGCCTCTCCTCAACCCGGTGGTCAAAGAGAAAACGCTCCCTCCTGTGATTCTTCGCTTTTCAACGGTAGAGATGTGTATCAGTAGGCTCTATGGAGCTTCGTCGATTCACACTCCTACGTATCTGCCGTGCAACCTAAAAAAAGAGGCACACCCTCTGGTCAAGTACTGTGCAGTACAATGGTAGTGTATCATTTTCTATTTCAACAAGCAAGACCAATTTCACCAAAAAACGTGGACATCCGGTCCAGTCCGCCTCTTGACGGAAATGGTATACTAAGGGCGTGATTGCGTAGCTCAGTGATAGACTACGGCCTTGTTATAAGGCACTAGACTTGAGGGCGTAGCTCAGTGGTAGAGCAAACGACTTTTAATCGTTTGGCCGAGGGTTCGATCCCCTCCGCCCTCACTATAATTCATAATCCTTACCTTGACGCCTTTCTTGAAAGCCGCCGCTGCAGACAAACGGAACGAAACAGGTAGTGTGATTATCGGTCTATCCGTATCGCTGTTTATTTTCTATCTTTCTGCCAGGTGATTCACTTTACGACAATCCACACATCTCCTACGCCTGTCCCTCCGGTGACATGTAAATCCCAGCAACCCGCCGTAGGAAATTTGAATCCAGTACCCACTTCGCCACCAGGACGAGACCAATTCGAGCCTTCATGTCTTTCAAGAAAAATGGGTAGGATGCGCTGTCCATAAGGACCAAGTGCGACGATATGGATAGGGTCCGGGAAGCCGACACCCATTCTCCAGATAATCTTTCCTTCATTTCCAACGCTTGGAACCCCTCCCAGGAACAAAGCCCACAAATCCATTAACGCTGTTGTTCCCTGTGCCTCTGGGAACCCGAGGTTTGACGTATCAAGAGGCGATGGAGGATGGCAACCAGGATTTCCCAGTTTGGGAGTTGGTGAAGCAGTTGGGGATGGGACTTGTGGCGATTCTTTGGTCAGGGGTGTTGTAGGAGCTACCGCGCTGTTGGAACAGGCAGCCAGTGCAAGCACTATCAGGAAGCTGTAGATAGACCAGGACCAGCTAGAACCATACTTTTTAGATCGCATGACACATCTCTTCTTCCCGGCGCAAAATAAACGCCCTTGTAGAATTGACGAGATGATACATATTCTGTCTCGTATCATTGTTTCACCACAAGCATACCTGCTTTACCTGAAATGAGGCTAAATTAAATAAGGAAGCGTAAAAAGGCACGTTCTTGCCCGGTTACTTCCGGGGAAGAGTAACATACGCGTCAGCTACATCGTGTAGATAATAGAAGCGATAATTGATGACTCGGAGGAAACAAGAAACTACCCTCCAATTTGCAAAGGCTAAAGGGGATCACAATGCAAAATTCAGACAATCCGATGGTTGACATGGAGATGCAACAGTGCATTCAAAACTGCCTGAACTGTTATGCGGTTTGCATGAACATGGTGAATGGAGGTCAACAGGCGAGGTCGCCATATACCACTACGCTGCAAGATTGCGCCGAAATGTGCATGACGACTGCCCACTTCATGGAGCATAACTCTCCACTGTTCGGGTACGTCTGCCAGACCTGCGCCCAGGTGTGTAATCACTGCGCGGGCGAATGTGAGAGTAGGGGAGATATGGACTGCGCCAATGCGTGCCGCAACTGCGCCTGGTCCTGCGAGCAGCTTGCAAAATTGGTGCCTTAACGATACAGATTAGAAGCGCATATGAGTGCGTACGCACCTCTAATATACCTCGTCCGCGATCAATCCCTGGCGGAATGCGAAAATCGCCGCCTGGGTGCGATCACGAATACCCAGTTTCTGAAAGATAATCGACAGGTAATTTTTTACCGTTTTCTCAGAATAGATCAGCTGCTCCGCAATCTCCCTGTTGCTCATGCCGGTGGCGACATAGCGGATAATTTCAATTTCTTTCTCTGTGAGGGCATGAATAGACGGCCCGTTCGACGCCAGGTCCGACAAACGCCGGTATTCGCTGACAAGCGTGCCCGTCAGTTCGGGCTCGATGAGCATACCGCCGTTGTGCACGGCGCGAATGGCTTGCGCAAGCTCGTGTGACGAGGCGCTTTTGAGCAGATAGCCCCTGGCCCCATTGCGCATGGCCTGTAAGACGTGCTGCTGCTGGCGATACATCGTGAGTATGATCACAGCGATTGAGGGGAATTCCTGGGTGATCTGGCGTGTGATTGCAATACCATCTACCACAGGCATACTGATATCCATTAACACTACGTCTGGACGTAGTTGGCGTACTTGTTGCAGCGCTTCGAGGCCATTCACGGCTTCGGCCACCACGCGCATATCTTCCTCTAAAGCAAGTAGTTGGCATAAACCTTCACGCATCAATGCATGGTCATCGACCAGCAAAATGCTAATCACCGCTGTTTCCGTGCCTGCTTTGCCTGCCTGTATCCCTTTTTTTTCTGATTCAACGGTCTCCATTTTCGCAGAGGTAGGCGTCTCAGTCTTGAGAACTGATGATTCGGGATTAACTGTATCGACGACAACAACTGCGCGTTGTATTTCACCTGTTTGCTTGTATTGCATACATGGCTCCTTCTCATGTGCGCAGCGTTTGCGCTGGCTGGAAAATCATGAACGGTTGTGGTTTAATGAAAGAGATTCTACGGTTATTATAAGCAACCAGGCGATATTCAGCATCACTCACCTGGGGGATTTCGTGTGTTGTGCGTTAATATTATTGGATGTGCTCTGCGTTAATAGTAGTAGAGCATTGTAACGGGCTATGTAGAAGTGGGAGGTGACGAAAAGAAAGGAAAAGATACCTACATATGAAAACTACGACAGACGAGTCGCAACTCCTATCAGATGTGTATGCTGAGGCGCACGAGCGTTTCAGCCTGCTCAACGATCTCGCTCATGGCTGGGAGCATGTCCAGCGCGTTTACCGGCTCGCTCTGCATATTGCACAGCAAGAAGGCGCGGATCGCTTCATCGTTGGCGTAGCCGCCCTGCTCCATGATCTGGGTCGCCTTACGCACGACGAAACCCGGCATCACGCGGATCTTTCAGTGATCCACGCCAGAGAATTACTGACCAGGCACCAGGTTCCCCCAGATAAGCAAGAAGCTATCTTGCACGCTATTGACGCGCATAGTTTTAGCAAAGGCCTGCAGCCTCGTACCCTGGAGGCGCGGATCGTGCGTGACGCCGACCGGCTCGATAGCCTGGGCGCAATCGGCGTCCTGCGCTGGGCTATCACCGGAACCCAACGGGGCACACCCGAAACTCGCTCCTACCACCCGGACGATCCCTTTGCTGAATGGCATCCCCTGGATGACCGCCGTTATATGCTCGATCACTTTTACTCCAAGTTGCTTAAACTCTCCGATACAATGTCAACGCAGACAGGGCGCAAGCTGGCCGAACGCCGCACGCGCTTTATGCGTACCTACCTGGATGAGTTCAGGGACGAACTGTCAATGTAGCCTCCAGCGTTTCAAGAAAAAGCGGACATGGTCAAAGCCAGCACAGCAGTGTATACTCGTTTGCCGGTGACGGCGTTGTTTTCCCCGTCACATCGTTTGATGGTCGGATTTCTTGCTGCCCCCGCGCCTCCGCTGATGCAGGTGTACTGAGGGCGGGCGATGGTTTTGGCCGCGGTGGCGCTACGTCATTCAGCCATGCATTGTCCTCCGCAGCTTCTAAGGGTACTAACGCTTCCATTTGATAGCCAGGTTCTGCCTGTCTCCCGGCAGAATTTTCATTCTTCCACCGATGTGAGGAGCTATCCTGTTCTCTTCGCGGTACAAGCGGAGGCATGCTATACCAACGATTGGCGCGCATCGCCAGGCGCATACCGCTGCGGGAGCGCAGCATGCTCTCAGAGAACACCCAGGATGATGGCATATCGCCAGGTTGTTTAAGCAACATAAGCTTCATTTCCCCATGGATTAAGAATGATCAAGAACTCCTACTGTGCTGATTCCAGTATAGCTGGTGGAGAATAGAGGTTCGTGAATTTAAACTATTGCATTTACCAGCCGCATTCGCTATACTAACAATAACTTATCCGGCTGAAAGCAACAGGAGCATATCGGTGAGCATACATAATCATTGCTCGTGTATCATCGCTAAGAACCAGCAGGCAAACCAACTCTATTGGAGGTTTGGTTTGCTTCGCATGCCTTTCAGCATCTAAAAAAAGCAGACGCTAAAGTCGCCAGACCTTCAAGAGGTCTGGCGACTTTTTTTTGTGCGTCACAATCCGCTCTCACTTACTTAAAGGAGGAACACATGGATATCGGTCTCATTTTACGTAGTCTGTTGATAGGTCTTTCGATTGCCGCCACCGTTGGCCCTATGTGCATATTATGTATACAACGAACATTGTCTAAAGGATACCTCTACGGCCTGGTATCGGGCCTGGGCATCGCGACGGCTGATGCCGCTTATGGTACTATCGCCGGATTTGGCCTGACGATTATCAGCGCATTTCTCGTCAGTCAACAAGCATGGATACGCCTGGTGGGCGGCCTTTTTCTTGTCTATCTGGGCGTCAAAACAGTGTTGACCCTGCCCGCAGAACGGGCAGCCGCGACGAAAGCCAGAGCAAACAACTTCCTGGGCGCATACACATCCACGTTTCTGCTCACCCTGACCAATCCGCTAACGATCCTGTCATTCGCAGCCGTCTTCGCGGGTCTCGGTGTAGGCACGGCAGGTACAACCGGCAGAAGCTACCTTACCGCGACCCTGGTTGTGCTAGGTGTGTTTCTCGGCTCAACCCTCTGGTGGTGCGTGCTAACTAGCAGCATCAGCCTGCTACGAGGAAAATTCACAGCAACCTGGATGCTCTGGCTCAATCGCATCTCAGGGTGCATAATTGCTCTCTTTGGCATCATTGCGCTCCTGAGCCTCAGATAGCACATGGTCAGGCGCGCCGGATCTCAACCTGGTCGTTCTGCACACGTACATCATAGCGAGGCGCGTTGACAGTGGCCGGGCCGGTGAGTACTTTTCCATCGCGCATGCAGAAACGGGAACCATGCCAGGGGCATTGCACAATATCGCCCTGGAGGGTTCCCTCATCCAATGGCCCTCCAGCATGAGGGCACGTGGCCGCAATGGCGTAAAACTGCAAACCCTGGCGCAGCAAAACTACCGGCACACCAGAGGCTACGACGCGATAAAGTTTGTTCTCCTCAACCTGCTCGATGGCCATCACTGGCTCATAGGTGCTACTTCCCTCTTCCCACGCGGTGCGGTTTACAGATGTACCTTTGGTAAAAACCATTTCGCCGCCCAGGTAGGCCGCGTAGGTCATCACCCCCAGGCCAATGAAACCAACTATGGCGGCTGCGATGCTATCCCCGGAGGATTGCGTCAGCCGCAGCACGAGCGAAATGATGTAGAGGAGAAGCGCTGACGAATTGAAGATGGCGTGATTGAGTCCAACGCTCCGCTCAGAACCGTAGGTATCGCTCCAGTCAGCAAACCCGGTGGCGGCTGCGCCAAGCGCGCCCAGGATGCCTATAATCACAGTCACCTCCGCGCCGCGCGCAGCCCAGGCCCAGCTAACGGGAGAAATAAGCCAGATGATATCGAAGATCGCCGTGATTACCCAGGCCCCAACAGGAATATCTGTGAGCACCGGGTGCAACGGATGCCCGAGCCCGGTGCCATTGAGAAAACTCTTAAAGCGGCGCGGCGGCTTGCGATTGGAACCGATCAAGACGCCAATGATACGCTGCAATTGATCGCTTAAACGTTCCGCGAACGGTTGCCTGGTCGAAACTCCGGGTGACGAAACGCTTTCTGAAGCCGGATCGCTGGTTGTAAGGGCGAAAATACCGGTCTGCTGGACCTGGCAGCCACATTCTTCACACATGATAAGTGCTCCTTTCGGATGATTGCTTGTAGGGACGCGATTTATCGCGTCCACCTTGGGGCATCTCTTACGTTTGTGGACGCGATAAATCGCGTCCCTACAGGTTTCTATACCACAGTTATTCTAAAAAGTCAATGATTTAATTGACTTTCTTGAGGAGGAACATGCCACGTCTAAACTGGAATAATCGATTTTTTACAAGCACGCGCGGACGCATTCTAACGCTGTTACGCCGGGAAAAACGCACAGTGGATGATTTAGCCAGCAAGCTTGCTTTGACAGATAACGCTGTGCGCGCCCACCTTGCCACGCTGGAACGCGATGGACTCGTGCGCCAGCATGGAGAGCGCCGCGGCAGTGGCAAACCAGCATTTGTCTATGAACTGGCTCCCGAAGCTGAGTATCTGTTTCCCAAATCGTACGGACAGGTCTTGAATGAACTCCTGCAAGTACTCGACGAGCGCATGAGCAGAGAAGAGTTAGAACAAATGCTGCGCACCGTTGGTCGTCGCATCGCCTCGCAATGGAATACCCCAGAGGGAAACCTGCGCGTTCGACTTGAGGCCGCCGTGGAAGTACTGAACGAACTTGGCGGCATGGCGGAACTAGAAGATGAAAATGGTGTATACATTATTCGCGGCTTCAGCTGCCCTCTTGCGGCAGTAGTACCCGGACATCCCGAAGCCTGCAGACTGGCCGAGGCGTTGGTAACAGAACTTGCGGGAGTGCCGGTGAGGGAACAGTGCGAACGTGGCGAACGGCCCTGCTGCCGCTTTATGGTGACTGCCACATGATATAATACATATTCGGTATAGCCACACCTTTGAGTGTATCGGTGTACGATTTTTTGTAGCATGAGCGTGAAAAAAGGAGACAACGAGCATGACAGAAGGCAATATCTACCGGGTAACAGAGCTGGTAGGCACCTCAAAAGTCGGGTTCGACGACGCGGTGCAGCGGGCTGTAGAACGTGCGCAGAAGACGCTGCGCAATGTCCAGTGGTTCGAGGTCAAGGAGCAGCGAGGCCGCATTACTGCTGATGGCATCGAGTACCAGGTGACGCTCGGACTCGGTTTCGCTCTCGAAGGCTAATCCCAAACAAAAAGGCTGTACGCAACAGGATTGCGTACAGCCTTTTTTATCCAACGATATACAGGTTTTAATCCAGGTAATCCTTCAACTTGCGGCTGCGGCTGGGATGGCGCAGCTTGCGCAGCGCTTTGGCTTCGATTTGACGAATGCGCTCGCGCGTGACATGGAACTCCTTGCCGACTTCTTCCAGCGTGCGGCTGCGGCCATCGTCGAGGCCGAAGCGCAGTTGCAGAACCTTGCGCTCACGCTCGGTCAGGCTATCCAGCACGTCTTCCACCTGCTCCTTGAGCAGTTGATGGCTGGCGGCATCGGCGGGAGCCAGCGCGGTATGATCTTCGATGAAATCACCCAGGTGGCTGTCGTCTTCCTCGCCAATCGGCGTCTCCAGACTGACCGGCTCCTGGCTGACCTTGATGATCTCGCGCACCTTCTCCGGGCTGATCTCCATCTGCTCAGCGATTTCCTCGGATGTAGGTTCGCGCCCCAGGTCTTGCAGCAGACGGCGGCTGATGCGAATCAGGCGGTTGATCGTCTCCACCATGTGGACGGGAATACGAATCGTGCGGGCCTGGTCAGCGATAGCACGGGTAATGGCCTGGCGAATCCACCAGGTGGCATACGTGCTGAACTTGTACCCCTTCGTGTAATCGAACTTTTCGACGGCGCGAATCAGACCAATATTCCCCTCCTGGATCAGGTCCAGCAGGCTCATACCCCGGCCAATGTACTTTTTCGCGACACTGACCACCAGGCGCAGGTTCGCCTCGGTCAGGCGGCGCTGGGCCTCTTCACCATCTTCAATAATGCGATAATCACGCAGAGCTGCTAACCGGAGTTGCTCGTTTCTGCCACGCTCCATGCGGCGCGCCAGGCGCACCTCTTCCTCGGCAGAAAGCAGTGGAACACGCCCGATCTCGCGCAGGTACATGCGCACGGGATCGTCCAGGCTGCTCTCCAGGTCAGCAACTACTAAGCCAAGGCCCTCGTGTAACTCCTCCCACTTGTTATGCGCAATCTCCTCGACATCAACCTCGTCCTCAGGCCCAGGCTCCCAATCTACGGGTGGCTCTTTGCTTGGATCCAGGGTATCCATAGATTCCTCGTCCTGTAACTTAAACAGGTCATACGATTCAGTCGTATCGACAGGAGTTACAAAGCTTCCTCCCGTGGCGGCATGAGCATGACCACCAATCGCGCCAATAGTAAAAACGCGATCATTGCTACCCATAAGGGTTTCGTCAAACGGACCCACAACAAACATATCAGACAAAGGTTCCGTGTTCATACGATCTTGGACTACTAACTTTAACACTTCTTCATTCACCATGTTGGCATCCCCCTTCAGAAAACAGGCGTCAAGGATAAACGAATAAACGATACACCCTGTCTCCTGATGCTGGTTTCTTTCTTATTCATTCCTCTCAAGACCCGAATGCGGTGTCCTGGCTCGGTCAGAACGAACAAACGTCATTGAATAATAAATGAGTTCACCGAACAAAACTACCCATGTAAATGCATTGCTGAATCAATTGTTCGCAACTGACGATGAATTGCCAACAACTGCTGCTGGAACTGCTGTACCGCTTCAGACTCTCCAGCATCTTTTGCCTCTTTCATAAGGTACTGTAATTCCGTATTCGATTGTAACAATTGTGCTCGCTTGAGCCGGGTAGCGCATTGGACTGCTTCTTTTGCAAGTCCTGCTCCCTCTTTAGGAGACCGCGACTCAACGCTTTTCCGCGCCCGGTCGATAGTTGCCAACAGCGCAGAAGGCACAGTTTGCTCTAAGGATTGAAATAAGGGGGAAGAACCACGTTGATCCACCGAGTTGAAAATGCGGTACAACTCTCGCGTGTCTGTCCCTGCAAAGTCACCATCGTTTATTATACCACAAACTTGAGTGCTTAGCCCAGGATTCGTCAAGAGTAGCCCGATTAGGTAGTCCTCCCATTTTACCCTATTATTACCTTTCCTGTCAAGTCCAAATGTTCCACTTGTTGGTATATTTTTTCGCTGTCCTTGTGCATCCTCAGCACGTCCCGTCTCTCCCCCATTGCTCCCCTGCCGATCAGGTAGAACCGGTGGATACCCAGTGATCTCTGCCTTGCGGCTGGAACGCTGTTCGTCACGATCCGTAAAGGTCGCCCTCACACTAGTAGGCTTCAGCCCTCTTAGCACATCCTGCAACGTTTCACGCAAACTTCGTTCATCAACTCTAATCATAGCGGCTAGTCTACTAGTATAGGCTTCTCGCTTGGTACGGTCGGTAACCAAACCGATCACTGGAAGTAAGCGTTTTGCTGCTTCAGATTGATCATTTGGTTGTCGTAAATCAAGATCAGACGTTTTCGCTACAAAGTAATAGTCGATAAGAGGAATCGGATGTGAAACAGCGTGCAACCAAGCTTGGTAATCGCGCCGGATAAATTCATCGGGGTCTTCTCCTGGAGGTAGCTGTAGCACATTGATCTCTGCATCCACCTGTTCTTCCAATCGAATCATTCCCGCTGCATTAATTCGGTTTTTCGGACTCTGACCTTTCGGCAATGCCGATAATGGAACCGGCACAATAGTGCGATCAAAGGCTTTTAGCGCCTCCTGGATGCCACGCTCGGTAGCGACCTCACCGGCAACGTCCGGGTCCAGAGCGAGTGTTACCTGTTTCGTCAGCTTCTTAATCTGTTGAATGTGCTTTTCAGTGATAGCGCTGCCGATGCACGCCACCGTCTGTTTTGTCCCATACTGATGGGCGATCACCGCGTCCACGTAACCCTCAACAATAACGACCTGCTGCGCCAGTTTTATTCCGTCTCGCGCCCGGTCCAGGGCGTACAGCACGTTGTTTTTTTCAAACAACAGCGTTTGCGGCGAATTGAGATACTTGGGCTGGCCATCTCCCATTGCACGCCCCCCAAAGCCAATCACCCGGCCCCGTATATCTCGGATAGGGAAGATGATGCGGTTGCGAAAGTAGTCATATACCCCGCGCGCGTCGCTCTTGCCTTCTTCACTCGCCCCATCTGCCCCCACGTCCCTGCCACCCTGGAATACTCCTGTCGCCCTTCCCATGTCACGTTCTCGCGCCAGCCCTCCGCTTACCATTTCGCGTTCAGTATAGCCACGTCCCAAAAGGTAGCGGCTCAAACCATCCCACTGGTCAGGCGCGTAACCCAGACTGAAAGCGATCACCGACTCGGATGTGATGCCGCGACTCTGCAAGTACGCGCGAGCATCAGCAGCATCGCGCGAACGTAGCAGCACCTGGTGAAACCACAGCAGCGCATCTTCATTCAGCTTGCGCAAGCGCTCCCTGGCGGCGCTGATTTCGCGCTCTTCCTCCGGATCCCGCTGGCTCCCCCGCTCCTCGACTGAAACGCCCGCTTTTTCTGCGAGATAGAACAGCACATCGCGAAACTCGAGTCCCTGCTGCTTCTCTACAAAAGTAAAGACATCGCCGCCTTCGTTACAGCCAAAGCACCGCCACGTTTGAGATTCAGCAAACACATGAAACGATGGTGTACGCTCATTGTGAAATGGGCAAAGGCCCTTGTACGATTTACCCGACTTCGATAGGGCCACTACCAGGCCAATCTCTTCAACCACATCTATCTTTGCTTTGATCGTCTCGATTAGCGATGTCATACAGTATTTTCCTGGCAAAACTCGGTGGTTAAAGGCTTGCTGTTTCTCTCACAACAAATATAACGAGCGATATTATTGAAAGTTGCGTCATTATATATAATTGTACAAACTTGCCATAATGAGTGAACCGAATGTCCTATTGCTCTGTTACAAATGACACACTTTTTCATCTACATGCTCAATCATTCTGATTAAAGAGACGTATATCGGAATAATTTTGTTTCTCCGTTTCCAATCCGTTTTCTAAACAGTTATCCACTTATCCACAGCTCCTAATTACTATGATTCATTACTTTATAAAAAATATATTTATTACCGTAGTAGTAATAGGGGCTGTGGATAAGTGGATAAGCCCCAAAGATGCTCTACTCCTGTCCCGCTAGCAATGTCTACATCAGCCTCTAAAGCTGATGTAGACCCGGTGGATAACTTATCCACCGGCTATCAACATGTGTACAGACTGAGGATAACAGTGGAGTAACGGTGGATATTTTGCCGGGTAATGGGGATAACTGTGCCGTCGCATCAACCATCATGGGACGGTTGTGGATAAGTTATCCCCAGGTGTGGTGGATATGTTTGAAAGGTTATCCCCTGCCATTCCTTGCTGTGGAAAAGTTGTCCACAGCTTGTGTGCATAAATAAATTCCGAGTACGGTTGTGTACGAAGACTTGTGGACGATGTGGAAAACTTATCCACACTGATTGTGGATAAGTGCTGTGTGGTAGATAATCCCCCAAGAATTGGAAAAAATACGTTCATTAACTGTTCACCGGTGTGCATAACTCTATTACCAAAGTCGTGTAGCAACAAAACGCGCAAGAAATCCAAAACGCACTTTTACACATTTATGAATGGTTGTCCACAATTTTGACCGATTTATCCACGTTTTCTCCTGAGTACAGCAATTTCATCATCATTAACTGTGTTCAGATTTTCGCAATGGTTTTTGACTACTCTGACTATTCGGTGGATGATGTGGAAAACTTATCCACCGATAATGTGGAAAAATGGCCATTGATCGCCTATTCGGTGGATGATGTGGAAAACTTATCCACCATTTTTGTGGATAAGTACTTGCATGTCCGGTTGCTTTGTGGACAGTGTGGAAAACTTATCCACCGGTAATGTGGAAAAACGATTGTTAGATCGGTTGCTTTGTGGACAGTGTGGAAAACTTATCCACAAAGTCTGTGGAAAGCTCCATGATGAAAAATTGGTCATACTATGGGTGTGGACAATGTGGAAAACTTATCCACCATCATTGTGGATAAGCTAAGAGGCATCAACCTGGCTCTAAATGCCTCTACTCTACTCCACCCTTTGTCCGTTTCTAGGAAAAAGGTTAAAGATAAAGTTATCCACATTAAATGTGGATAACTTGGTGGAAAAATGTGCAGAAGTGGCATGAGGGATTAAACCGACAACGCGTGGTCAGAGAAGCGAATCCCCATGCGCGCTAACAGTTTGTAGATGCGCAGTACTTCACCGGTGCTGCGCGCACAGGCAAGCTGCGCATGGGGACTCCGCGGCGCATCTCCATCATAGACGCTGGCAATCATACCCAGCATATACATGCGAAGTTGCTTGCGGAAGGGGTTCAGAAGCTGAATACCAGTCTGCCATACTCTTTCCCGGCGCTCTTGCGAGTTCTGGTTCATTTTGCTTCCAGAGGCTGATCCTTCCAGGTGCAGTAAGGCATCTATGTACGGCCCTATCAGCCAGGGCCATGCGCCTCCTTGATGGAGAGCACCTTGCTGCTCCTCCAGATTCTCCTTTATATGACCCACGTAACCATCTGACCTGGGAGCGAGCGCGCGTAATCCATAAGGCGTGAGCAGGTGTTTGGTGACAGTGTTCAACACGGTGCGCTGGCGGCTGTCGTCCAGGACGGGATAGCGCAAGGAGAGCGCAAAGAGTTGATTTGGACGAATGCTGGCATCGTTGCCTTCCACATCATCAAGGACATCAAACAGGTAGCCGCCGGGAGCGTACCAGAAGCATGCATTGAAACTGAGCTTGCATTGCTGGCGCAGTTTCTCGTAACGGCTGGTCTGGTGATTGATGCGCCCGGTGCGGTAGAGATGTTCTGACCATTCCTGCATGAGGGAGAGTGCGAGGTACCAGAGGGCATTCACCTCGACGGCCTTACCATACCTGGGCGTGACCGGTGCGCCCTTTGTAAAGGCATTCATCCAGGTCAGGGCTTTGCCTGGCTGCCGCGCTTCCAGCAATCCATCCTGTGGATCAACGCGAATGCCATTATAGGTACCCTGCGTATACCAGGTGATGCTTGCTTCAAGGCTTCCGTAGAGCTCATCCAGCGGACCATAATCGCGCGTGACCTGTAAATACTGATCTAGCGCATAAAAGTACCAGAGTGTGGTATCGACGCTGCCATAATCCTCTTCTTGTAAAGGATGCTCGACAGTCGGCAGGCGATCTGGCAGCAATCCCTGCCGGAAGTAGCGTCCCAGGTTGGTCAGGATATGCCGGGCCTCCGAATATCTCTGGGTGGCCAGGGTCAAGCCTGGCAAAGCGATCAAGGTATCGCGCGTACTTTCCTCCATCTGATAAAAAGCAGGAATGATAGCAGGCAAGGTCTGAATGTCCGAGAAAAATGAAGATTGTCCAGCGGATGCCTCGCTCGCCGGGATAGCGCGCTGCGCCAGGAAGTGATCTCCTGCTTGCAAGAGCAAGCGTAGGAATTCTTCTCCCTGGGGAGATTCATCCGTTTTAGATGGGAATGGGAGCACCGGTTGAGTATGCGTTGCTGCGCCGCCCTCGCCAAAGTAGCGTTCAGGTTGCAAAAAACTACGCTGGTGTTCCACAGCTTTCTGGTAAGCGCGTTTCAGGTGACTCGTGCTGAAGTTGAGCCAGGATAAATCCTCGGCAGTGATAATAATGGTCAATCCGGCGTCTTCTCCGGGCCACAATTTCGTGCGGAACACGCCGGGTAGGTAGAGATCATCGGTAGCTGTTCTTCCCATGGCCTGATCTCGTCGGCGCAAGAAGTTCCAGTACCAGACTCCCGTGGGCAGGAAAGTAGTCTCGCTCTCAGGATGCCCTACCACGAAAATATGATAGGGGTTCGCGCCATCCCAGGCGCGAACCGCGCAGCCCGCGACGCTCGAATTGTTTTCCTTATTAAAAGAATCTTGCTCCAGGTGATGTGCTTCGACCTGAAATTGCCAGTTATTGACTCCATGCTGCGGTTCGTTATAGGCACGGTAGGCCGCGAAAGGGAGCAGTGTCATTGAAAGGACGCGCTGGGCTGTAGCGGGATAATCATGATAGCGTGAATACCCATGAGGAGATGGACTCAGGCTGCGCCAGGAGTTGCCTTCATATGGAGAGGCAGATGGAGCGGTTCGCAGCACGCGGTAGTGAATGTAGGTGGTATTCAATCCCTGGGGCATCCAGATGCGCTTTTCCAGTATGATGCCATCGATGCCCCCCAGGCGATAAGTAAATACTGGAAAGCCTTCTTCCAGCTGAAAGGTTTCGAGGTGGGCAAAGCCAGCGGGATTGAGAGTACCATCCCTGTACTCGTTGGTACCGAGATAGTAGGTGCGCTGGTCAAAAACGATTTCCTCATCCATTTTCGCTACGAGGAGTTGTGGCTTTTTTCCCTCGGGTGATGATGCCACTAGCAGGCCCTGTTCCAGGCGTGTCAACACGCCCGCAATGGTGCCCGCGGCGTATCCTCCCAATCCATTGGTCACGAGCCATTCGCGCCCGATAGTCTCATTGAGGTCACAACAGATGCTGCGATCAAATGTAATGGGCATATTCTACCCTTTATCTTCCCAGATGATTGAACAGGTGAACAGTATCGAAGCTTATCAACCTAACTCCTCTAGTGTAACATACTCTCTCGTTAGATGGGGGTAAAATCCCGGCATTTTTTGGCACATTCTCACGAAATTGTGATTGTTGTTTAACCTCTGCTTTTTTTGTGACACGCTTCCCGCGTGAAACGTATTACAAGGAGGTACCAAACAAGCCCTTTTCTTGTACCTGTGTAACGAACGTGTTACACTACATGTATCCGCAAATGAGCATTCTTATTTACAGAGGAGGTTGCATCATGCTAT
>WNGR01006334.1_pt1 | contig 15670 bp, 18 predicted proteins | sample 5407581 | NCBI WGS metagenome assembly WNGR01 (sample SAMN13153383, study PRJNA577476) | soil metagenome | isolation source: 80 cm soil or saprolite under Garry oak tree replicate 2 | place: USA:California | collected 2016-06-15
CGTGTAGCAACCCGCGGTATTGGGAAGCAGGGTATATTTCTTCAGATCGATGTAGTCGAGCAGCGACTCCTTGCTGCGATCGAGATTTACCCGCCGCACCGCTACGGTTATAATCTCGGCCCCGGATGCTTCGAGCGCCCTGGCGGTCTGTTCAAAGCTGGCATATTTACCGGTTCCTACCATCAGGCGTGAGGTGAACTCACGACCACCAATGACCAACTTGTCCGCACTCTGTGTCATTCCGGTTATCCTCCGCCAACAAAATGGACTATTTCGATTTTATCGCCATCCGAGAGAAGCCGTTTTTCATAGTCACCCTTGGGGACAATGTCGGCGTTCAGCTCAACCGCAACCCGCTCACGGCTGATTCCGAGCTGCTGCAGCAGCATTCCGACCGTGGACTCGGTCGCCGTCTCGACAGATTCACCGTTCAGTACAATCCGCATTCAACCTCCTGACCCTGATAAGCAGGATAAGTGCGTTAACGAAGATATTTTCCGCCCGAAAAACGCGGAAAATATCTTCTAACTTACTAAACAAAAAAAACCGCGGCAGCGGCTTGTTTGATATATCAATCGGACGCGCTTCCCTACGCCGGCATTACCCGGATCAGGTACGAAGGGTCGCGGTATGCACCGCTCTCAGTCGAAACTCCCCCAGCTTTGCGCCAAAGTAGTTGATTACCGCTGCCCTGTCAATTCAATTTTAGGACGCCGGAATTGGTCTTCGGCGCTTTATCTGCATCAAATATTGAAATTGTGGAATATTTCTGGCAGTATGCCGGCGTACCCGTAGCTTGTTCTTCCAAACGGCACAAGGGGGCTGAAAGAGTGGCAGATAAGCGGGACATCCAGCGCGTCAATAAACGCCTTATAATCCGCTTCGGCGTCAATGAAGCCGAGCGGGTCGCCTTTACGGAAAACATCTCCATGGCCGGGATGTTTATCAAGACCCCCAACGTCATTTCTCCCAACACAAGGATAGCAATCGAGTTTCTGCTCCCGGACGGGTACAAAATCGAGCTGGAAGCGCGCGTCATGTGGGCAAAAAAAGTACCGGCCAACCTCTTCCATCTGGTTAAAAAAAGCGGAATGGGGGTTCGTTTTTTACGTTTTCATTCCGGCGAAGATGTTTTTACCGAATACTTCGAGAAGATAGCAACCCCCCTTTGATCAGCAAGCTGGAAATTATATTCTGCGGCATTTTGCAGGGAATAAGTTGGTTGACGCTCTAATCCTTGTTTATCAGGGTCACGCTGCAGGAGACACCCGGACATGTGCAGAAAAATATTCATAGGGGCTACGGGGCAGCATTGCGGAAAGACAACCATCAGTCTTTCCTTGATGCATCTGGCGCTAAAAAAGTACGCCCGCGTCGGTTTCATGAAGCCGATCGGCCCCAAATGGACCCTGTTCAACGGCATTATTGTCGACAAGGATGCCGCCATGTTCTCCAGCGTTTTCGGCGTTGAGGAGGATGTTGCCCTCATGTCGCCGGTGACGCTTGCACCGGGAACAACGCGCCGGTTCCTCGATGGTGAAATAGACGCGACGGCGCCTCGTAAAGCGATCCGGGCTGCCTGTGACGAGCTGGAAAAGAAGTATGATTTCCTGATTATCGAGGGGGCCGGCCATGGCGGAGTCGGTTCTGTGGTCGGCATGAATAATGCCATGATAGCCGCCGAACTTGACGCACCTGTCCTGCTGGTGACGGGAGGGGGCATCGGCAACGTCATCGATGCTGTCGAACTTAATCTGGCGCTGTATCAGCGGGAAAAGGCCGATGTGCGCATCATCATGGCCAACAAGCTTGTTCCTGAAAAGAGGGCTAATACTCTCGGCTATCTTGTAAAGGCTTTTGCCGGCAGCGGCATCATGGTCACAAGCGCCTTCGATTATCTTCCCACTCTCGCAGACCCGACCCTGCATCATGTTTCCGAACTGCTTGGCCGGCCGCTCCATGGTGATTCAGCCGAGCGCAGCCGCCTGTGCCATAACATTCAGCTGGGTGCGGCCTCCTCGCAGATCGTCATTGACCACCTGGAAGGCTCCACGCTTCTGATCGTGACCAGTTCGCGCGATGAGCTGCTGGTTACGGCTTCCGCGCTTCACCACATCCCGGAGTACAAGGCGCGTCTGGCCGGACTGATTATCGCCGGACATGTTCCGGTCTCCAACATAACCCAGCGAATTCTGGACGACAGCAACATTCCGTATATTCGCATCAAAGAGACCTCGTCGGAAATATTTTACCAATTGCGCGAACACGTTTCAAAAATCGGCCCTGAAGATCTCGAAAAGATCAACCTGATCAACTCGATTGCGGAGCGCCATATCGACTTTGCTGCGATCGATGCCATGATCTGACCGGCACTCCCCCCCGTAAGTCCTCTTTAAGTTCCTGACCTCCTGAAATTCATAAACGACTTATTCTGTCATATTCGCCTGCTATACTCCGCCCATAAGTTAACTTGGGGAGGTATTCATGGAGGCAATCATGATTGCAGGTGTGGCGGCTGTAGCGGTCAGCGGGTGGTATTCAGCTCTCGATATGCTGGCGGAGACGGGGATGCGGATCAGAAGGCGGAGCGGAGCCGGCGTGAAGAACAGCCGAATTTACTCATCCTGTCGTATCCCGGCGCAGCGAGGGGTCAAGCAGATGGCGGGGGTGAACATTTGAAAGGGCTTTCAGCAGGCTGCTCTTGACGTGCGGAATATCGGCCTGCAGCTCCTTGAGCAGCCGCTTCATCCGTTTGCGCTGCATGTCGGCAGTGCCGCAAACCGGGCAACAGCAGCAGACTACCGGCAGTTCCGCCTCGCGGGAAAACGTGCTGATATCTTCCTCGGCAAGATAGACCAGGGGTCTGATTACGGTAATAATGCCGTTGTCGGCCAGCATGGACGCGGACATCGACTTGAGTGAACCGACAAAAAACTGGTTCAGCAGCAGGGTCTCGATAAAATCGTCCTGATGATGGCCGAGCGCCAGTTTATTGCACCCCAGCGTTTGGGCCGTTTCGTAGAGCGCTCCCCGCTTCAGGCGCGAGCAGATAGAGCAGTAGGAGGAGCCGGGACGGCGCTTTTCTTTTATTATGGCATAATGCTCGCTCGGCACCATCAGGTAGGAGAAACCGTTCTTCCGGAAAAAATCCTTGATGACATCGGTGCGGTAGCCGGGGTAGCCGGAATCGATATTGACCGCAACCAGTTCAAACGGCACCGGGGCTCTCCGGCGCAAATCCTCCAGCAGCAGAAGCATCGTGTAGGAATCCTTGCCGCCGGAAACCGCCACCGCGATACGGTCACCCTTCTCGATCAGGCCGAAGTCGGCAATGGCTTTGCCGACACCATGCCGCAGCTTTCTGAACAGCCGGTTGTCCCTGAATTCAGCTGAAGGTTTTATCTTTACGGAGCTGTCCACGGTTTCAGGCCCGCCCCAGAAAATCCCGCACTAGCGGGGCAAAGGTTTCATGTTCCAGCAAAAAGGCGTCGTGGCCGTACGCCGATGTAATCAGGTGATATTCGGCTTTTTTCCCGAGCTCCCTGAGGCAGGTAACCATCTCTTCCGTCTGATAGGGGGGATAGAGCCAGTCCGAGCTGAACGCATAGAATTGAATCGGCGCCTGAACCTGGCTGAAAGCCTCCGCCATCGATTCGTACCCCCAGGCGACATCGTAGAGATCCAGCGACTTGGCCAGGTAGAGGAAAGAGTTGGCATCGAAACGATCGACAAAATTGTAGCCGTTGTAATTCAGATAGCGCTCGACCTCGAACTGGCCGAAGAAGTCGAACTTGCCGTCCTTTGCTGAAAAACGGCGGCCGAACTTGGCGTTCATCGATTCATCGGAAAGAAAGGTGATGTGGCCGATGCCGCGGGCCAGGGCCAGGCCGTCCTTGGGGTTGTGTTTGTATTCACCCTTGCGCCAGGTGGGGTCGTTGAAGATTGCCCAGCGGGCGACGGCATTGAGCGAAATAGCCTGCGGCGACGGGCGCGGAGTAGTGGCCAGGACAATGGCCGAAGCGATGCACTCAGGATACTGCGTCGCCCACTCCAGAGCATGCATCCCCCCCATGCTTCCCCCCATGACCGTCAACAGCCGCCGGATGCCAAGGGCATCGATCAGCAGTTTCTGGGCGCGAACCATGTCGCGTATGGTGACCACAGGAAAGGAGAGGTTATAGCGTTTGCCGGTTTTCGGATTGATGGAGGTGGGGCCGGTCGAGCCGAAACAGGACCCGATGACATTCGAGCAGATGACAAAATAGCGCTCCGTGTCGAGCAGTCGACCGGGTCCGACGATGGCATCCCACCACCCCGGCTTGGTTTCCGACTCGTTCCGTTTTCCGGCCAGATGCGCATCGCCGGTCCAGGCATGTTCGACCAGTATCGCATTGGTTCTATGCTCGTTAAGAGTGCCGTAGGTTTCATACGCCAGCGTGATCGGAGCCAGTATCCGCCCGCTGTCCAGCCTGATGCCGGCTTCAAAGGTTTTTGATTGTTCCGTGATGTAGCATTCTGACATAAAAAAACCCTTCACATCAATATGAGAAGGGGCTGATAAAACGGCACAGCACACCTCTCATCTTTGCCTTTCGGCAGGATTTAGCACCTGGCGCCATAAATGACCGGTTGCTGTGGCTTCGCAGGGCCTTTTCCCTCCACCACTCTCGATAAGCAGGTTTGTTGCCTGACGATACGAAATAACATCGTATTTTGTCAATAAAATTGAGCACGCCGGGCGCCGCGGCGTTTCCCCGTACGAGGCTCAAATTGAGTAGAAAACGGGCCTGTTTTCTGATATACGTTCAACTTCAAATTACGCGCAAACGGAGTATTCTCATGAAACGATTCGCCGTTGGTTTATTATTTGTTGCAGGAACGATGCTCGGCTGCGCCCGGAATTATTACAACATTCCGGCCGAAAGTTTTGCCGAAAAGGTAAAGGTGCTAGGAGTCGCACCGATTTTCATGGATGCCGATTCCGACATCATCTATCCCCAGAAAGATCTTCTGATACCGCTCATAACCGAGTTCAACCGAAAATACGAACCGTTGCTCGTCAGCAAACTGAAAAGCAACGGCAGCTTCTATGCGGTGACCCCGCTGGCCGGCGATTCGAAACAACTGTTCAATTCATTGGTGTCCCGCCGTGAGAAACGTGATGATGCTTCCATTGAGTACAACAAATACTTCTGGAAGAACGATGAAATAACCGCTTACATAAAGAACAACCGCCTCGATGCCCTCATGGTGGTTGTCGTAAGCGGACTGACCAAAACCACCAAACTCTACTCCAGCAATCTGCTGACGTCGCTTGAAACCAACTTTAACTTTTTAACGATGACCGCCCAGATAATCGGTCCCGATGGCACGGTTCTGTGGGAATACCCGAATTTCCGCGGACATCTGCTGACCTATTACCCGCTGGTCAATCTGCAGTATCCTGATTTCAGCGAGTCCGAAGCAAACCTGTCCAAAAGTACGGAGGTGCGCTTCAAGTCCCTCGACGGAATCCGCCGTACTCTGGAGCAGAAAAAGAGTGACTGGTTGCTCCGCGAAACTTCTGAGCCGGAAGTCTATGGCCGCCTCTTTGATGAAATAGCATCGTTGATCACCCACGACGGTGAAAGACAGCCTAAAGGGACGGCAGTGCTGCAACCGGCCGGGTCGACGGAGAAGAGTGTCCCGGACGGACCGGCTTCGACCACGGCTCCGGCGGCTGAAACTCCTGCACAGGTCCCGGCTCCCAAAAAAGACGTCGCGCCGGCAGAAGTCCCCGCGTCTGCACCGGATGAGATAGCACCGGCAAACGAGAGCACCCGCTAGCCTTTTGCTTTGACATGACAGGCGGATTTTGCGACAATCGCCCGTTTGCTGAAATTCCGACCAGCCGAACCGGGATCATGACGTCCCTAAACTGATTCAACCGTTCGCTTAGCCCTGATAAACAGGATAAAGTTACTAAAAAAGGTCATATGCTACTATCACCCAGCGACATAGCCCTCCCCAGGGGCGTAAGCGATTTTCTGCCGGAAGCGGCCGCCAAGATCGGCTCCATTGAAGCCCGCCTGCTGCGGGTATTCGAACTATGGGGTTTCCGGCGCGTCATTACCCCCAGGCTTGAGTACGAAGATGTGCTTGCCACCGGCATGGGCGATGAGCTTAAAGGCAAAACCTACCGTTTTGATGATCGGCAGTCGGGCAGACTGCTCGCATTGCCCCCCGACATAACGCCCCAGATAGCCCGTATTGCCGCCACGCGCATGACCGCCCTGCCGCTCCCGCACCGTTTGAGCTATAGCGAGCGAGTGTTGCGCCAGACCGAGATTCAGGCCGGCCGCAGTCGTGAGATATTCCAGACCGGCGTCGAGCTGATCGGCCTGGACTCACCCGAGGCGGATGCCGAGATGATTGTCATGGCGATCGAAGCCATGCAGGAATTGGGGCTGGACAATTTCACGATCGATCTCGGACAAGTTGAATTCTGCCAGGGGGTCTTCCAGGCTTCCGGTTTGAGCGGCGAACCGCTCCGGCAGCTGCGTGAAGCGGTGTCACGGAAAGACAGTTCGGCGGTGGCAGCCCTGCTCAAAGATCATCCGGTCTCTCCCGACTCCGCCCGTGAATTATGCGCACTGCCCCGCTTGTTCGGCGGACGGGACGTACTCAAGGCGGCGCAAGAGATTGCCGCCAATCCCCGCTCGATTGCCGCGCTCGTGAATCTTCGACAGGTACTGGAAATTCTCGACATTCATGGCGTCGCCGATTTCCTGTCGATCGATCTGGGGGAAACCAGAGGTCTTGACTACCACTCCGGAATCACCTTCGAAGGGTTTGTCACCGGTTTTGGCGAACCGGTTTGCAGTGGCGGCCGCTACGACAACCTGATCGGCCGGTACGGTTTCGCTGCGCCGGCTACCGGATTTACCTTTAATCTGCTCAATCTGCTGCAGACCGTCGAACGGCGCCCTGAGCTGCAGGGGCGCGCCGCCACGGATTTTCTGCTGTTCAACACCGGTCACGACCGGCGCAATGTATTGCAGGTTGCCCGCAAGCTTCGCTCCATGGGGTATACCACCGCCCGCGACATCATTCGCCGCGATTATGCCCAATCGCTTGAATATGCGAAGAAAATGAATATCCGCTGCATGCTTGTCATCGGTGACGACCAGGAGTCGTACCGGGCCGTACGCAGCCTTGATGGATGTACCATCCCGATTGAGAAGAGTATGATCGCCCAACCGGGACTTATGAACTATATCGAAGAAAGCCGGGGAGAAAACTGAACATGGCAAACGTAGTCGTCGTAGGCGCCCAATGGGGCGATGAAGGAAAGGGTAAAGTCGTCGATATTTACACCGAGCATGCCGACGATGTCGTCCGCTACCAGGGGGGGAATAACGCCGGGCATACCTTGGTGGTCGGCAACGAAAAGGTTGTCCTGCACCTGATCCCTTCCGGCATTCTGCATGAGGGGAAACGCTGCATTATCGGTAACGGCGTGGTTCTCGACCCTGAAGTCTTCATCAGGGAGATCACCAAGCTCAAGGAATCGGGGCGGATCAAGGACGATTCCTGCCTGCTGCTCTCCGAATCGATGCACATCATCATGCCGTACCACAAGCGGATCGATATCGCCCGTGAAGCAAAGAGCGGCGACAAAAAGATCGGCACAACCGGCCGCGGTATCGGTCCCTGCTACGAGGACAAGATCGGCCGTCGCGGCATCCGCCTGATGGACCTGATCGATGCCGGAACGTTTGCCCGCAAACTGAAGGAATTTCTGGTCGAGAAGAACTTCCTGCTGGAGAATTTTCTGGGCGAGCCCCCCTGCAGTTACGACGAAATTTTCGCGGAGTACCAGGGCTACGCCGCTGTCCTGCGCCGCTACGTCGCCGACACCGCCCTGATCCTCAACAACGATCTCAAGGCCGGCAAGAAGGCGCTCTTCGAAGGCGCCCAAGGGACGCTGCTTGATATCGACCACGGCACCTATCCCTTCGTCACCTCTTCATCGACCTGCTCCGGCGGCGCCTGCACAGGCTCCGGTGTCAGCCCGCGTGAAATTCACGAAATCATCGGCATATCGAAGGCGTATGTGACCCGCGTCGGCAGCGGCCCTTTTCCAACCGAACTGAATGATCACTTTGGTGAAGAGCTCCGCCGGATCGGCGGCGAATTCGGCGCGACAACCGGCCGGCCGCGGCGCTGCGGCTGGTTTGACGCGATGGTGGTCCGCTATGCCGTCCGGGTAAACGGCCTGACCGGCATCGCCCTGACCAAGCTCGATGTGCTCTCCGAATTTGATACGATCAAGGTCTGCACCGGCTATACGTGCGACGGGAAGACTCTGGAAACCCTGCCGGCCCAGCTGGAGCTGTTCGAAAAGTGCCAGCCGGTTTACGAGGAGCTCCCCGGCTGGAAGCAGGATATAACCGCTGCCCGCACCTTTGAGGAGTTGCCGGCCACCGCAAGGTCGTATGTGAAACGCTTGGAAGAGCTGGCCGGATGTCCGATCGTGCTGGTATCGGTCGGACCGCGCCGTGATCAGACGATCACCATCAGGAACCCGTTTGCCTGATATTCCGATAGATGCATTGTAAACGCGGAAAGGCCGGCAATCATGCCGGCCTTTCTGTTTTCCGACCGCCTTGCAGGTTTCTTGCAGGTCAGTAGTGATCTTCAACCAGCTCGAAATACGCCTGAGGATGTTTACAGACCGGGCAGATTTTCAGCGCTTCCTTCCCTTCATGGATGTGACCGCAGTTGCGGCATTTCCATGTAACGATGTCGTCCTTCGCGAAGAACCTGCCGGTTTCGACCTCCTCCAGCAGCTTGAGGTAGCGCTCCTTGTGCGCCTTCTCTATCTTGCCGATCCCCTCAAAAATAAAGGCGATGTCGTTGAAACCCTCTTCCCTGGCATCCTTGGCCATGCGTGGATACATATCGGTATGCTCTTCAAACTCGCCGGCGGCGGCTGCCTTCAGGTTTTCAATTGTTGAACCGATGCCGCCGAGGTGCTTGAAGTGCAGCTTCGCATGCTCTTTCTCATTCTCGGCCGTTTCCAGGAAATAGGCGGCAATCTTTTCATACCCCTCCTTCCTGGCTACGGAGGCGAAATAGGTATACTTGTTGCGGGCCTGCGACTCGCCGGCAAATGCCTCCATGAGATTCTTTTCCGTCTTTGTTCCCTTGATTTCCGGCATGCTTTCCTCCTCGTGACTTAAATGATTCCTGCGTGTGAGTCTACCTGAAAAAAATGTTCCGTCTACCCGGCCGCGCAACTTACCCGACATAAATACGGCACTTGCCGGTGGACATTGCAAAAAATAGTGCTATTGTTATGCATCGGTTTTCATTCACGAAGCGAAAAAGGAGACGAAATCATGAAAAAACAATTGATCAGTTTGTTTGTTGCTGCCGTCCTGGCGTTTGCGGTAGTCGCATTAGCCGACAAGGGCCTGCCGGTCTACAAAATGGGCGATACCGTGTATGTCTGCGCCTGCGGCGAGGGGTGCGACTGCAAGACCATGTCGCGCAAGGATGGTAAATGCAGTTGCGGCAAGGCCCTGGGCAAAGGGGTCATCACCAGCATGGACGGGGACAAGGCCATGGTCAACCTTGCAGGAAAGGATCTCTCCTTCACAACCAAGGCCAAGTACGTCTGCGATTGCGGCGAAACCTGCAATTGCGACACCATCAGCCAGAAACCCGGCAAGTGCAGCTGCGGCAAGGAGATGAAGAAGGTAGAATAGCTACCGGCAACGATACAGCAACAGCGTCAGGCCTGCACATATTATTTTGGAGTGCAGGTCTGACACTTTAATTTTCCCCATCTCTTCTCTCTCCCGCTCTTCCCCGACATCAACAGCTTTCAGCGCCTCACAAACCTCAGGTGCGTCACCCCTGGCGCGGCGGCTATCCTCGAGAGTTTTTTTCTGAAACTGCAAAGCAAACTTACCGATTTTCTTTATATGAATCTCTTGTTCCAAATTCAGTGTGTCCATAATTCTTCTGACGTCATCAGAGTCTCCCTCAAAATATTGGAAGACTTTCTTTTCCCAAAGTGTTTTTTCAAGATGAAGTGCCAAACCTGCCGCTTGAGCAATGCTAAAAGCCTTGTCTTTTTTAAACCCGGTAATAAGATCCGATATGGATTTTATGCTTGCAGCAAGGTTGTTTGATCTTAATTCTCCCTGCAAAAACTTGAATTTGTCCGTGGGATCACATTCAGTGAGACGCTGAATCAAAGAAGCATGTTGATACTCTTCGGTAACCATTTCAGTCCAAAAATCCTTGTACCCGGGGAATCTTTTTGCAAAATGCTTATACAAAGTGCCAATGAGAATCTCCTGTCTCACAAATAACTCTACAAGCTCTTTCTGATCGCCGTTTAAGTCCATAATATTCCTTTTTTAATCTGTTTTGACTCTCTGGTCCGCCGATTACGCCGAATGCCAAGCATGGACTTTATCTCTTCAACAAAACCGATACCGCAACGGCGATTGTTGGGTGCCTTGCCTAGTCACAATATATTTTATCACCTTTATGTTGTAGCATTTAATGTTGACGGAACGTTTTTTTGTTGTTACATTAAATCTGTGATCATTGAGTTCGATACTGCGAAAAGAGAAAAGACCCTGTTGGAGCGTGGTCTTGATTTTGCTGATTCCGACAAGGTTTTTGACGGACTTCACTTTATCGCTCGCGATGATCGTTCTGATTACGGCGAGGAGCGTTTTTTCACAATTGGGCTATTGGATAGCCGGATGGTTGTGATTGTCTGGACTCCGAGAAACGACGCTCGCCGAATAATTTCTATGAGGTACGCAAATGACCGCGAAATCAGCCGTTACAAAAAACACCTTGGTTGATCCGGATGACGCTCCGGAATTGACCGATAATTGGTTTGAAGAAGCTGATCTTATGCAAGGTGCCAAGCTTATCCGCCGGGGTCGTCCGGCGGGTCAGACTAAGGCTTCGCAAACCATCCGTTTTGATTTAGACGTCCTCGCGGCCTTCAAGGCCACGGGCAAAGGGTGGCAGACCCGCATGAACGAGGCGCTAAGGGAGTGGATGAAGGAACATCCGATGAAGCACGTCTGACCCTCCGGGGTCATACCAAAAGCTCCACCACCTTCCTTCTCCGACCTTCCCAATTATTTTTTGAAGAGCCTATTCGCGATGCCAAAATATCCGATGCACACCAAGATTACTGAAATAATGAATACCGTCAGTTTATTCTGGATTCCAAAGACAAGTCCAATTGTGACTATTCCTATGAACCCAAACAGTAAAGCCACTCCGGCCTTATTAGCTTCTCTTTTGGATATTGTCGCCCCGCTGAAGCAGACCTTGTAATCGTCTTTATCTGAATTCTTCATTTTTCTGTCTTTGACCAAGGTGAGTGACAATGGTGTCAGGGCTACACATTGCACAGATTTAGCCGTTTCACCAAAGCAGTCACAATATCCTGGAGTTTCTTGTCCTTTCCCTGCTCCACTGCAAATCTCCTGCTTGACTGCGATACTGCGGACTCCTTTACCCCGAATCGCTCGCCTATCTCTTTCAATTTTGCCCCACTATATCGGTGACAAAGGTGGATGGCTACTTTTGCTGCAAGCTTTTCGTCTTGATTGAGTACACTTCCAGTTATCTCTAGAATTTGATCTATGGACGGCTTACCCTTTAACTGTTTCAATGCTGGAAGATTGCGATGAGGTGATTTACCGTCTAGGTGCTGTTCCTGAATAGCTGCAACGAATTCCGGAGTGCCGAGCATGGTAGAAGCCACCATCTGCTGTAACGGACTTTCATGCTCTTTTCCGATCATCTCTTCGACAAACTGACTATATTTTTTTTGAGCAACTGGTTGCGATTTGTCAAAGTATCCCAGGATGAATGTCGTTGTCAGCCAATCCGGTGTCTTTATCTTACCGGCATACTCCAGAAAACTCGACCACTTGTAATCGCCCGGCTCGTTGACAATGCCGATTCTGACCGGGTTAAGATGGATATAGCGGGAAAGCTCCAGTGCGTATTCATCAGCTTCTACCAGTATTCCTTTGTAACGGCCCTGGAAAAGATGTCCGGATCTCTTGCGTTTTGTGTTGAAATAGTTTGTGTATGCGCCGTTTATATGCTGCATTATCTGGGAGAGGTTGCCTAAAGGGGTCTCTACGAGCAGGTGATAATGGTTGCTCATCAGGCACCAGACATGAATAACCGCACCATAACGTTTTACTGCCGATTCCAGGTAGGAGAGGAACTTTCCCCTGTCTTTTTCACTTTTGAAAACCTCCTTCCGTTCGTTGCCTCTCGCTGTAACATGGTAATAGGCGTCAGGGTATTCGATCCTTAACTGTCTTGCCATGGCAATTCTCCCTTTAAAGCTGATGTTGGTATTCAAGATTATCAGCTAAAGGCATTATGTCAAATGTGTAGCCCTGACACCATTATGTTCCTCCTAGTTTCCAGGTCGCGCGGGCGCTGCCTGCGCAACCGCTGCAAGTGCTACATCGGCAGCGGTGTGAACCTCGATAAGTGTTTGGTGCAGGACCTTTCCCAACTGAAATGTCTTGAAGCCGTTGTTGAGAAATACAAGTCGGAACAAGGAAGCTGTAAAGCGATTCGAGTAAAAAAAACGTCCGGGCATCACTTTGCCTATTGACAGCCGGGGGCCTTATAAGTGTTGAACCATCTCTCATCAAAATTAATTGTAAGGCCACTTTCCTGCAACCATTCCGCTAAAACCACCAAACCCTCCAATAGCAATACGTGACATCATGCGATGAGTTGTTGGGTCAAGAACAAGGTAATATACAGTCTCAAATTTATTGTTCTTACGCTGATTCTGGGGTTTATCTTCATAGACAATGATATAAGAGTCTTTAATTTGTTTGTTAGATAATTCAGCGATAACCTGACCCGGCAGATAGTCTGTTGTTGTGAAACGAGCGGCAGCCACAGGGGTTCCAATAATTCTATGGATCTCCTCTTCCGTCGAACCAAGTGATATTTTAGATAAGGTTTTGTTAATATCAGGTCTATCAAAGCGATATTTCCACGCTTGGATATTAGTACCCAAAGTGAACATTACATATACGATTGGCAAAACAATCACGTAGGTTCGCGTGCGCGCAAGTGACTTCTGAAGTAAAAATCTAGCAGTTAATACAGCGGATAGAATTATTAGAACTTGAATCCATGCATAATTGCCGAATTCCGATGTACCTCCCAAAGTTGCATGTGGCAAAAGCAAGTAGAAACCAGAGAGAATTGACATGAGAAAAAGCGAGTCGGTGGAAGTTAGATTCTTAGGACTACCATGAACGATAGATGGCAAGGCTGACATTATGAAGACAATTGAGGATTTTATTGAAGTTGATGTTCTCATTTTCTTTATCCGTTCAACGCTTTATAGTTTATGCGGTGCGTAGCGAAGCGGAGCCGCCGCGTAAACTGATGTTGAACTGACCTGCTTCGGCCACCGCCTGCGCTATGGATATTTATCCCGGATTTTGACTTTGGGTGGGTGGATAATACGAGTAACCGGCTATCGTACCTGCCATGGACGCACGTAGAGCGCAACGTTTGTTCCGAGCGACGGTTTTACAGCTTTTTGGTTTCCTGCTTTATGCTCAGATCGTCGGGCTGCGCGGCTTTCTCGGCAACCAGGAGATGATCACCATCATCCCTTCCTTGCAGCAGGGACAGATGTTTTTAGGCGCCGGTTCCGTCGCCTCCTGCTTTTTCTCTTCCTTCTTTCCGCTCCTCTGTTCCAGTAACAGCTGTACCCTCTTCAACGTTACCCGGTTGGCCGGGCTCAAGAGCCCGTAATAACGCACCTTGTGAAATCCCGGCGGGAGGACATGCTGAAGATAGCGGCGCAGGAATTCTCCACCCGCCAGGGTCATGGTCTTCCATGTACCATTCTTCGACTCTTGATAACGGAAGGTGACAGTACCGTTCTTAGTTGCCAGGATGCGCTGGTTGGTAATGGCGATGCGATGGACGTAACGCCCCAGGTAACGCAGTACCTTCCTTGCCCGGTTGAAGGTCGGTTTGCAGAAGACGACCCACTCCTTGTCCCAGACCTCTTTGGGAAACGTTTCCTCGGGCAACGCCTTTCTGGCCAGCTTTATGAATCTGGCGCGGAACATCCGGGACAAGGCTTGCACCGGAATCAGGAATTTCTTTCTGCCGGAGCGCCAGACGCCATCCTTATCCAGTCCGCCGCCGGGAACCAGCATATGGACATGGGGGTGGAACTCAAGGGCGCGGGTCCAGGTGTGCAGCACAGCCAGCATGCTCAACTGGCCGCCGACGAATTTGGGATCAAGGCCGATCTTGCCCAGGGTATCGGCGACGGCCCGCATCAGTGCGGCGTAGAGCAGTTTCTGATTGCTGCGTACCGCGTTCCGCAGTTCCGATGGAAGAGTGAAGACTACGTGGAAGTAGCGTATCGGCAACAGTTCCGTTTCTCTCCTTGCCAGCCATTTTCTGGTATCGCTGCCATGACAGGTGGGGCAGCTGCGGTTCTTGCAGGAGTGATAGAGAAGATGCTGATGACCGCACCCCTCGCATTCGCATAGATGACCTCCCATGGCTTCGGTGCGACAGGCGAGTATGTCCACAAGGGCGCGTTTGTGGCTCGGCAACATCCGGCTACCGAATCTATCCAGATATTCCCTGCCGTGGCTGGCGACGATCTCTTGCAGGCCGCTCATGGTTGCAGATCCCCCATTATCCCGTCGAGGCTGTTATGGAGGCGAAGGGTGATCTTTTCGGTGACATGGGTATAGATGTCGGTGGTGACGATGCTGCTATGGCCGAGGAGAATCTTGATGGTGCTGATGTCCTCGCCGTTTTCCAGCAGGTGGGTGGCGTACGAGTGGCGCAGGGTGTGGACCGTAGCTGTCGGTTTGTTTACCTTGCTTGCCCGCAAGGCCTGCTTGAATATCTTTTGCAGTGAGTCGGCCTGTATGTGGCCGCTTTTCAGGGGGAAGAGATAGGGGGTGCCTGTTCCGTTTTGCCGGTAGTGCTCACGCAAGAGTGCCAAGGGCCGCTCATGCAGCGGAACATAGCGGTCTTTACCGCCTTTGCCGTTGCGCACCCGCAACAGGTGTCTCTGGCCGTCGATGTCGGTTGTCTGAAGCCGTATCCCTTCGGAAATACGCAGACCGCAGGCATAGATGATAGTGAGCGCCATCCGGTAGATCGGGCGCTTGACCCGCTTCAGGATGGTTCTGACTTCTTTCTGCGACAATACTACCGGCAGTCTCTTCGAACGTTGCGGTCTGACAATGTCGAGAACGGTGAACTTCTTTTTCAGGGTGGTTTCAAAAAAGAACTTGATGCCGCACAGATACACGGTGATCGAACTGGCGGACAGTTTGCGTTCGCTGATCAGGTGGACGAAGAACTGACGGATTTCCTCATCGGTCAATAGATCAGGCGAACGATGGAAATGCTTTGCCAGTGTCTGTACGGAATAGATGTAACTCTCAATGGTTCTCTCGGAATACCCGGCAAGCTGTAAATCCTCCGTCATCCTTCGTCGTAATACGGTCATGACTCTTTCTCCTTTTCCTGGTTTTTTCGGCCTTCAGGCCGTTATTACCGTGGTACGAGGAGATGTCGTCAGTGTCGAGACAAAGAAAAAGGCAGCCTC